>Ga0183100_1000846_pt1 | contig 18942 bp, 17 predicted proteins | sample Biomet2_FD_127789 | JGI IMG/M metagenome (GOLD analysis project Ga0183100, IMG submission 127789) | Microbial communities from bioreactor (seeded with anoxic lake sediment) at LBNL, California, USA - Biofuel metagenome 2 | ecosystem: Engineered > Bioreactor > Anaerobic > Unclassified ...
TGCCGCTTGCTTTACACAAGGAGTACTCATGGACGTTTTTGATCAGGCTACCGAGCTGGAGCGCCTTGACCGCGAATCAGCCCTCTTGCGGGCCCGCGCCGCTGTGGATCGCGGCGGCCCGGAATGGATCAACGGCGTAGCCTGCTGCCGTGAATGCGGCGACCCCATCCCCGCCAAGCGCCTTGAAGCCCTGCCCGGTGTTGGCCTGTGCCGCGCCTGCCAGGAAGAACGCGAAGGCAGCCGCGACTAGCCCTCACAGGGTTGCCCTTGCGGCCTGCCGCTGGCGTACCTTGTGCTGTAGGGGCTGCGGCCCCGACACCCCCGGCGATATCTGCATTGCAGCGCGCCCGCACACAGGCGAGCGCGTACTGATTGCGCTCGGCTTTTGATCCTGCCAGCGTGACGGCACCATTTGCGCGCAATTTTCTCCCCCTCTGCAAGCCCTTCCATCTCCGCAATCATTGCGACATTCCCCGGACCATTCTTGTTCTGACAAGAACTTGATGCTCACTGGCTGTATCAGACAGACAAATAAATGCCCGCGGCACTGCATCCCCCTGAAACGAAAAACCCTGTCCCGGCAGATCGCGGGGACAGGGTTTTTGAATGATCTCGCTTGCAAGGCAGGCCGCCAGGCCAGCGCAGTGCGTGCCAAGTCCGGTCAGTTCCAGATAAAATGCAGCAGCCAGTAAGAAACAAACCCCACGCCTGCAGCAGCGGGCAAGGTGAGCACCCACGCCGTCACCAGATTTGCGGCCACATTCCAGCGCACGGCTGAAAGCCTTTTGGTAGACCCCACACCAAAAATGCAGGCGGATATGGTGTGCGTGGTGCTGACCGGGGCACCCATGAGGGATGCGCCGGTAATGACCAGGGCGGCCGAGCTTTCCGCAGCAAAGCCGTGCACCGGCTCCAGCTTGAAAATACGGTGTCCCATGGTTTTAACAATCTTCCAGCCGCCCACGGCGGTGCCAAGAGCCATGGCCCCTGCGCAGGAAAGCTTGACCCACAGGGGCACTTCCACTGTGTCGATCTTGCCAAAAATCATCAGGGCCAGGGTGACGATGCCCATGGTCTTCTGCGCATCGTTGAGGCCGTGGCTGGTAGCCATAAATGCGGCGGAGAGCAGTTGCAAACGCCGGAACGAGGCATTGACCTTGCGCCGGTGTATATGCCCGCAGATCCAATAGATGATCCACATGCAGCAAAAACCCACCGCGTAGCCAGCCAGAGGCGAGGCCACAAGGGGCACCAGCACCTTGTCCCAGATGCCCTTGCCGTTCAGCGCGCTAAAGCCTGCATCGGCCACGGCGGCGCCGATAAGCCCGCCAATCAGGGCATGGGAAGACGATGACGGAATACCGAAATACCAGGTTATGCAGTTCCAGGTGATGGCCCCCACGAGGGCGGCCAGCACAAGTACGTGGCTCCCCTCCACCACGTGCGGCAAAACAATGCCGCTGCCCAGTGTTTTTGCCACTTCAGTACCAAGCAGCGCCCCGCCAAGATTGAGCAAGGCCGCAGCGCCCACCGCAAAACGCGGCGTCACCACCTTGGTGGAAACCACGGTGGCAATGGCGTTGGCGCAGTCGTGCGCGCCATTGGTGAAGTCGAACACCAGGGCCACCAGCACAATGAGCGCCAGCAGCACGGGGATATCAAACATTTTTCAGCACCGCTTCTTCAATGGTTTCTGCCAGCGCATTGACCTGCTCAAGCAGGATGTTCATACGCTCGTAGGCCTGACTCCACTTGAGCACCCGCATGAGGGCCTTGCTTGTCAGTTCCTGATGCTCGTCCATCAGTTCCGCCAGGCCCACGGCCAGCACCATGTCGCATTCGCTGCGCAGCGCACGGAACACGCGGGTTTTGTGACAGTCGCGGCGATTAGCGAGGCCAACGAGCATCTCATGGCTCAGATCAAGCATGGAACTGATGGTGCGCGCCATCTGCAAGGCGGGAAAACGGATTGAGGCAAATTCAAAAATATGCAACCGCGTGCTCAGGCTGTGCAGGCAGTCCATGCACTCTTCCTGTTCCTGGTTGATGCGCAGGATGTCCTCGCGGTCAATGGGCGTGATAAACGTCTGAGAAAGCGCCCGGATGATCTTGCTGTGCAGCAGGTCGGCCTCTTCTTCCAGAAAGGCGATTTCCTTGTGCACGTGATCCATGTTGGAAACGTCTTCCAGCATGTTTACCAGCAGGGCGGACATGCGGCGCAGCAGATCGTTCTGCTCGTTGAGCATGGCAAAAAACGGAGCGGATTTGGGCAGTAGAGCAGGAAACATCCTTTCTCCTTGAACTGGTTGCAAGCGCGGAGCGCCACGAATGGTAGCTGCTTGCGCAGGCTTTGCCCGAGCATGCAGCTTCCGGGGGCGAGCAGTGCATCACTTCGCCAACCCGTTTGACCCCTTCCGTTTATACCGGGCAGAACTTTGTGCCAAGAGAAAACAGGGCGTCAAATTAAACTTTTCAATGCACAAAAAAGAACTCAAATCATCGCGGTATGTTATGAGGCCACTTTTTTGCGCATTCCCGCAGCTGACGCGACTTTTTGCGGGAAAACCACTCATTAGATTGAGTGCACAATCTATAATCCAGACGGACTCATCGTGCAACGATTTGCTGTGTGCTGAGGACGCCAACGTAACCTGCGGGAGAGTTTAATCGGCAGATGTCAGCCATTCCAAAACTTGTCGGCCAACAGCTTTTGGCAAAAAAGACCAGGGCGGCGGCATGATGCAGTTTGCCCCCGGCAGCAGCAGGCCTCCGTGGTGCAGATAGAACGTGCCGTGGGATGTTTGAGCTTCAGCTTCGGGATCTTTGTCTGCGTAAAGGGGATCGTTCCACAGGGGGTGCCCCACAGCGGCGGCATGCGCACGGATTTGGTGGCGCGCGCCACGCCGGATGCGGCACCCGACCAGCGTCAGCCCAACACGGTGAAATTGGGAGTCTTTTGTGAGGGCGAGTTGCGGCAGGTCGTCCCCATCAAAGTAATGGAGAGGCGTAAAATTTGTCCAGCGCGTGCAGCCGGCATCGCGATCAAGCACGCGGCTTTTGCTGCGCTTGTCCGTGCGCAGGGCAAAAGTCACGGTAAAATCTTCTTCCAGCCGCCCGGCCAAAAGCGCAATATAACGCTTTTCGCAGCGGCCAGCCGCCTCGGCCAGCCGAAAAGCCTTGGCCGCCTGCGGGGAAAGCGCCGCGCACACAATGCCAGAAGTGCCGTAATCAAGACGCTGCATCAACTGAGGGGACAAAGCCTCCGCACTCATACCCGCATCATCTTGGGGATCAGTCTCAGTGGAGCCCTGCCCTACCATCAACTGCGGCAGCATGCTCTCCAGGCTGTGGCCCCTGCCGCCTGTCAAAGCGGCAGTGTGCAGGCCCACGGGCTTGTAAAAAAAACAGAACTCGCCCTGACGCTCCAAAAGACGCGGCAACGTGTCAACATTTGCATCTGCGGGGCATGCGCCAGTTACGGTTGCCCCAGCAGCGGCACTCTGAACCTGCTGATCTGCGCCCGGCGCATCAGCCAGTGAAACCACATCCCCTTTGCGCAAACGTTGGGCCGCCGTGCAGGAGCGCCCGTTGACGAGTACCTGACCACTTTCAATGCTGCGCTTGCGCCCTCGCAGGCCCATCTGCGGCAGCAGCAAGGTCAGGGCATAGTCCAGCCTCTGACCGACCATGTCTGCACCGGAGGCTTCAAACTGTTTTGCAGTCGCTTCCTGCTGCTCGGCGCAAGATGCGGAGGAAATTTCATTGCTCACAGGGTCACCGAACTGCCGGGAACAAGCTCCAGCAGGGCTTTGGCGGTTAATTCCGGCACATGGCGCTGCGGATCATTTTCGTACACCATATGTTTTTCTACCAGCCGCACACCCAGTTGGGCGAGGGCGTCACGCTCTCCAGCATCCAGCCCGCCCTCATAGCGACCATTGCGGGCATCAATCAGCACGGTCTGCAACAGGGCCTCGGTGGGGGCGTCGGGGGCGTCTTCGCGCAGATGCCGCAAAATCATGGCAGTCTGCCCCGCCACGGTCAGGCCGTGCAGTTCGGCGTCTGTTCCGGTATTGGGAATAAAAATTTTTGGGCACTGAACGGCAGCCACGGCACGCCCTACATTCTGGGGCAACAAGTTGGCAAGCACGCTGGTGTAAAAACTGCCCATGGGGTAGCAGATGGCCGCCGCCGACCGCAGATAGGCCACCGAGGCCGGGGCAAGGGGCGGACGGCAGGGGGTTTGCAACTTTTTTGCCTGCTCGGTTCCCCGGTCAGGCTCGTGCACGGTGAGGAACAACCGCCGCACAGCGCCGCTGAGATTTTTAAAGCGGTGCTGGCCCACTACAAGGGAACCGTCTTCCAGCTCCGCCGCCAGATGCAGGCTTTCGCTCACAATGGGCAGTACCACGCCGCGCGTTTGCAGCAAGCGGCTGAGAAAGGCCATGACCGGGCCAAACACCCGCTTGTGGTGCAGGTAGCCCCCGGCCAGAATCAGATTGCCCAGGCAGGCGCGGAAGGGGTCAAAATCTTCGGGCATGCGTTGCAGAAAAAAATTGAGATGCAGGCGCAAGGCATCTGCAAACAGCGGCGGCATTGCCGCCCAAGCGGGATGCGCCTCGTTGCTCATGGCGCGCAACTGTTGGCGCAGTTCGTGCGGATCGTTGCATTCCGCCGACTGTTCCGGCAGCCTGCTGGCGCAGAATTCCATTACCGAGGCGGGCACAACCGCGCTGTCGGCCAGAGCCAGCAGGCGGTTGCGGATGTCGCCCACGGCAGGCATGGCAAAGCTGCGGCGCAGTGCCGCAGAACTGCCGCCGGAATCAAAGGGCGTGACGAGATGAACGGAATTGTGGGTGTAGTGGATCAGTTCACGGCTCAGATCGCGCAGAGCCGTGCCGCCCGTAAAAAAAACCAGTCTGGGGCCAAGCGGAGGAAAGCAGAACAGCGAAGCACTTTCGCTCACACGGCGCTCCCCGCTGCCAGGGCATCGCTGTCCGGCGCAACCTCACAGGCGCTGCGACAGGAGGGGATGAGCCCCATTTCGCACATGCGCAAAAAAATCAGCCGCCCGATCCAGGCATCTGTGGCGGCGTAGGCAATCTGACGCGGCGTCAGTTCCATGAGGCTCCAGTTTGAACACTGCGAACCCTTGGAAATACGCCAGCCAAAAAAATTGGCCGCAAGGGTGCGCAACCCCTGGCTCGGCATTTTGTGTGCGCGTGCCACACCGCCAAGATCCACCAGCCCCGCTGGCTCAAAGTCATGCAGGCGGCCAAGATCACGCATATCGTCGCGGATGCCCACACCAGCCTTGACCTGATCGGGGTTTGCCAGAATCTCGACCACATGTGGCCCGAACGGCAAAAAGGCCAACTGCACCAGATACACGGCATTGGCCGTGGCAAGCTGGATCAAAGCTGGAAAATTGCGGCGTCCCTTGCGAAAGGAAGGCCGTGTTTCCGTATCAAATCCAAGCAGGTCTGCGGATCGCAGATCCGGCAGCGCGCTCTTCCAGTCCTCCAGGGTGCGAATAACCTGCACCGGCCCCTCGTAATGAAAAAGGGGCATGGCGTTGATTTCTTCGCAACTCAGCCTGCGGCGCAAAACGTCCATATCCATAGGTTACTTACCAATGCAGAATTGGGCAAATATGCTGTTAAGCACTTCAGCCGGGCTGGAAAGCCCGGTCACTTCCCCCAGATGAGCGGCGGCCATATCGAGTCTGACCGCGCAACAATCGTAAGGCTGCCCTGCAACAACATCAGCACGCAGCCCTTCAAGTTCTTTCAAAGCCTTTTCCAGCGCCATGGATTGCCTTGCGTTGGGCGCAAGGCCGTCTTCCGGCGCGGTATCCGAACCGCCCCCAAGCAGCACAGATCGCAACATGGTTGCAAGCTCTTCGACATATGTATCGGAAAGTGCGCTCACTGCGCAACAGGTTCGCGCACCAATCCAGCGGGGAGGGAACACTTTTGGCATGCAAATGTCACATTTGTTCCACACCACGAGCAGGGGCGTGTCGCCCACAGAGTCAAGAACCTCGCGGGCCGCAGGGTCCGGGCAGACCTCTGCCGCCGCACCTTCCTCGCCCAGCAGGCCGCCATCAAGCACAAGAACAACAAGATCAGCCTGAGAAACTTTTTCGCGGCTGCGCGTTACGCCAAGCTGCTCAACGGTTTCTTCAGCCTGTCGCAGGCCTGCAGTGTCTGTCAGGCGTACGGGCAGACCGTCAAGATTGCATATTTCTTCCAGAAAATCACGCGTTGTGCCGGGGATATCGGTCACAAGCGCGCGCTCGCGCCCTAGCAGCGCATTGAGAAGGCTGGACTTGCCGGCATTTACCGCGCCAGCCAGCACAACTACAGCGCCCTGCTGCACGATCTGGGCCCGTCTGCTCCCGGCCAGCAACCGCCGCACAGCCAGCATGACCCTGTCGAGAACTTCGCAGAGGGCGGCTGGCTCCATACCTTCAACTTCTTCGTCAGGAAAATCCACGGCAAGGCACATCTGGGCGCGCAGCATTTCCAGTTCTTCACGCAGTTCGGCAGTGCGCCGACCAAGAACGCCTTCAAGGCGGTTGAGCCCGTAGCGCAGTGCCTCGCGCGAGGGGGCGGCTATAAGCTCGGCGACGGCTTCGGCCTGGCTCAGATCCATACGCCCGTTGACAAAGGCGCGGCGCGAAAATTCGCCGCGTTCCGCCTGACGTGCCCCGTGGCGCAGCGCGCTTTCAAGCACGGCCTGCACCAGAAAAGGGCCGCCATGGCTGTGAATTTCGGCTACATCTTCACCCGTAAAGGTACGCGGCCCAGGCATGAAAACAGCCAGGGCATCATCGAGCGCCTCGCCGTTCCAGTCCAGCACGCGGCCCCGGTGCAAAAGCCAGGGATGGAAATTTTCCACCTGTGCTGAAAGGGGCAGGAACATGCGGGCAAGTACTTCCTTGGCCCGAGGGCCAGAAAGGCGCACGATGCCAATCCCTCCGGCACCGGGAGGGGTTGCAATGGCGGCGATGGTGTCGCCACGTTCTGTCTGCACTGCTGTATCCATATCCTGCCCTATATTTGCGCGGCCTCGCCAACGCGCGTTGCCGGAGATCTGCGCCCAGTCGGGCTGTTTCTCCGGCAACGTTACAAGCACCTTCAAGACCCTGCTGGCCCCGCTTGCGGTATGAGCGCGCCAAACGCGCGTCTGCCAGTGAGGCTGAAGCTAGACGCGTTCTCCCTTTCTGCGCATGATGACCACGCGCTTCATGGGGCCATCGCCCGTGCTGCGGGTCTGCACGTCAACAGCCTCTTGCAGGCACACGTGCACAATACGCCGATGGTACGAAGAAAGCGGCCTTGTGGAGTAGGAGCGCCCGCTCTGGCGCACCTTGTCTGCAAGAGCCAGAGCCATTTCGCGCAGTTTTTCATCCTGACGGCGGCGGTATTCACCGGCGTCAAGCTGCACCCGCACGGCTGCGTTCATGCCGCGCGATACAATACGCGATATCATGTATTGCAGGGCGGCAAGGGTCTGCCCTTCGCGGCCTATCAGAAGACCGGAGTCTTCATCGCAATCAATGCCCACATAAACCCTGCCACCGCCGATCTTGACGGTGATGCCCACGCCGTCCCCAGTGATGGGGCGGATGAGCTTGCGCACGGTTTCATCCACAAGGGCTTCAAGCTTAGCGGCGTCAAGCTGCTCCAGAGGAGTAACCGGCAAACCTTCGCCTGCGGCTTCAAAATCATCTTCCAGTCCATCAACCGGGGCGTCAGGGCGCGGTGCGCGCTCGGGGCGATTGTTCTCGCGCTGTGGGGAACGGACCTCTGCCCTGCCGTTGCCCCTGCTGTCGGGGCGGTTATCTGAACGATTGTCAGGCCGGTTGTCCGACCGGGAATCATTGCGTCGCCCTCTGGCTTCGCGTGCAGGAGTCTCGGCGGGATTAACCGCCTCCACGCCTTCGCCTTCGGCATTTCTGCCTGTGCGCTCGCGGCCCCGGTCGTTTCTGGAATTTCTGCCGGAAGGCTTGGCGCCATTTCTGTCAGGCTTGCCGTTACGCTCGACCCGGCGGTCAAAAGGCCGATCAGCAGGTTTATCCAGCACATTGCCATTAATGGCGGCGTCCAGCTCTTCTTCACTCTCAAAGGCGTCCAGAGACTGCGGCTTGCGGTTGCGGCCCCGGTTGCGCCTGTCATCCTGCTGGTTACGTCTGTCGTCTTGCTGATTGCGCTGAGGCCGGGCCTCCTGCTGGCGGTCGCGCCCATCGCCCCGGCCCTTTTCGGCCTGAACCTCCGGAGCGGTGGGAGCAACGGGAGCCTTGGGGGCTGACGGGGCAGACGATTCAGGTGCAGCCGTAGGTGCTTGCTCCTGCCGATTGCCGCCGTTTTTGCGCTGCTCCGCAGATCCGGCGTTCTCACTCGCAGATGCGGGCTGCCCGGCAGACGGCGCAGGGGCCGAAGCCCCTTCGCCGTTCTTTCTGCCCAGAATGCTTTCCATAGTTTCGCGCAGCTGCACGCGCCTTGCCCGAACCTTGGCCTTGCGCGCCCCCACGATGCACAATATGCCGGACTTGGCGTCCTGCACTATTTCAATCTCGAGCTTTTCACGCGCTGTGTTGAAGTAGCCGCAGGCTTCCTCTATGGCGCTGTCGAGATCCTTTCCCTGGAATTCCTTAAATCCTTCCATACGAACCCCTTGCTGTGTCACGCGAACCCGCCGGGGCGGCCTACTTCGCTGCGGATGTAGAGAACTTCTTCGCCATCATCCTCTGCTGCGCAATGGACAGGATGTTGTTGACCAGCCAGTACACCACGAGGCCCGAGGGGAAGCTCAGGAACATGGCGGTGAAGATCAACGGCAGGAACATCATGATCTTCTGCTGGGTGGGATCAGTGGCCGGGGGGCTCATTTTCTGCTGGATGAACATGGTCAGGCCCATGATGACGGGCGTGATGTAGAACGGGTCTTTAGCCGAAAGGTCAGCCAGCCAGATGATGTCAGTGCCGGGCAGATAGGTGATGAAGGGCGCGTGACGCAACTCGATGGACGTGAGCAGGGCCTGATACAGGCCAAAGAACACGGGCATCTGGATGAGAATGGGCACACAGCCGCTGGCCGGGTTAACCCCGTAGGTCTTGTAGAGCGCCATGACTTCCTTGTTCATGAGCTCCTTGTTGTCCTTGTGCTTCTCGCGGATAGCCACCATGTGCGGCTGAAGCTTCTTCATCTTTTCCATGGAGGCGTAGCTCTTGGCCGTAAGGGGCCAGAACAGGGCCTTGATGAGGACCGTCAGCAAAATGATGGCCACGCCCCAGTTGTTCACGTACTTCTGGAAAAATTCAAGCAGCCACAGCAAGCCCTTGGCGATCACATGGAACATGCCGAGGTCAATACTCTTGGCAAGCTGGTCAGAAACAGCGGCAAGCTTGGCGCGTTCCTTGGGGCCAACCCAGTAAGAAACCGTAAGTTCGCGCTCCTGGCCGGGGCCGAGCATCACTTCAGGCTCTTCAACGGCAGCGCGGAACACGTTCTGCTGCATGCGGCCCTTGACGGTCACGTTGCTCGTGTCGCCGGGCAGCACAGCAGCAAGAAAATAGGTGCTCATGGTGCCAGCCCAGTAAATCTTGCCAGCAACCTGCGCACCTGTGGTTTCAAGCGTTTTGGGCGAAGATTCTTCGCCAAGGCTTCCATCGTTGTCCCAGGCAAGGCGCATGGCATCGTAACGGTCGCCTGCGGCATTGCTGGCATCGGCGGCCACAGTGTAGCTGACGCGAACGCTGCGGGCCTGATCCGTGGTGTTCACCACGCGGACTTTTTCGCGGATAAGATAGGTATCAGAGCTAAAGGTCATTTCGCGGATAACGCGCAGGTTGTCCACCTCGCCGTCAAAGCGCAGCACACCCTGCTGACCGGCACCGATATTCAGGCCATTTTCATTGCCTTCCACAGACCACTGGCCAGTGCTCCACGAGGGCTGGCTGTTCACCACCAGACCCAGCGGGGCAACTGCGGCGGTCTTGGGGTCAACAAGGTTGACCAGCGGGGAATCCACCGCGAGTCCAGTCTGATACTGCTTGAGCTTGAAGGAGCGCAGCGCGCCGCCGCCAGTGTGAAAAACGGCTTCATAAAGGGGGGAGTTGACCGTGAGGTCGCGGCCCGGGGCGGGCGTGAATACGGGCATGGCCTGCTGCGCGGTTGCGGCGGTCTGCTGGGCCTGTTGCTGCTGGGCAGCCTGCTGCTGCGCCTGCTGTTGCTGGGCAACAATGGCCGGATCAGGCTTGCGGACCCAGCCCATGTACTCGGACACGTAACTCCAGCCCACAATAACGACGAGGCACAAAAGGATGGCGATGATCAGATTTTTTCCGTCTTGCATGAGGGCGTTCACTCCTGGGACAGTGGCGGGACGTCACGGGGACGTCTTGGTGGTGGAACAGGATCATAGCCTGAACCGCCCCAGGGGTGGCAGCGGGCAAGACGCTTGAGCGCAAGCCAGCCGCCCCGGAATATGCCGTGGGTCATGATGGCCTCTGCGGCATAGGCGGAACAGGTGGGATAAAACCGACAGGCGGGGGGAAGCACTGGCGAGATGCAAAGCTGGTAAACGCGTATGGGTAATATGCACAGATTACGCAGCAAATGACTCATGGCAGCCCATCCAATGCCGGACGGCCCGGCTCTCGCCGAACCACGCGCCGCATCAGCGGCAAAAGCTCGGCGGCTACGCTGGCCAAATCCAGCGCAGCCTCTCCGGCATGCTTTTTAGCAACGGTAACGATGTCAGCTTCCTGGGGCAAATCGCTGCGATGCAGTCGATAAAATTCCCTCAGCAGCCTTTTGACGCGATTGCGCACAACAGCATTGCCTACCTTGCGGGAAACAGCCATGCCAGTGCGCGCAGCTAGACCGGGACTATTGCCCGACAGCACAAAAACAAGGAAATGCTCGGTATGCAGACGCCTGCCCCGCTCATAGCACGCCACGAATTCCGCCCTTCGACGTATCCGCAGGTGCTGCGGCAAACCATTCTGATTCATGGGAATACCCATGTAGAACGGGACAAGCCCGCCACGCTAGGCGCTCAGAACCTTACGGCCCTTGGCGCGGCGACGACGGATGATGGCGCGCCCGCTGGGGGTGGCCATGCGGGTGCGGAACCCGTGAGTGCGGGCCCTTCTGATTTTGCTCGGCTGATATGTTCTTTTCATGGCAGACTCCTTAAAAAATTTCCGGCAGGGCCTTGGGCCGACCACCGGAGCGATGCGGCACGCCGGGCCTGAGCGGTTTTGGGGCTACCCCCCCCGGCTTTTAAGCGCAGAAGGGCAGCGTTGCCCTGGCGTTAAAATATATGGAACAAGCTACATACACGCCAGCAAGGTCTCCGTCAAGCGCCAGATTCCACATACAACGCGCGGCTATAATGCCCTTGTTGCAATTATGCCGCAAGAGTAAACGCGCCACGCTCAAAAAAATCTGAGAGCAACGCGTTCGCACATTTTTTAGGCGGAAACTTCAAATCGGCACGGGTGGTTCGCACGGCAAGCCAGATTCACACGCGCAGCCATCGCGAACCATGCTACCAGAATCTCAGGGCCTTAAGGCCGGGCATTGGCCCTCGGCAACACATCATCCGCTGAAAAAGCCGATGGTGCTGGCACATCTGGCATAGCCCCGCCACCTGCACCGCCAATACTGCCCACAGACGATGCCGCTGCCGATGAATATGGCATGGGCGCAGAGCTTGGCGCTGGTGCAGCATTGGCCGATCTGGCCGGGCCAGAGGCAGAAGCGCCAGACTGGGCCTGACCTGAAGCAGCGTTATTCATGGGCGGGATGGCGCTGCTGACAGGTGCCGGAAGGGATGTTTTGCCCACTCCCTTGGGTGCCGGGGATGTGGCGGACTGCGGGGCGGCCTTTGAAACCTTGACCTTGCGCTTTGCCTGGCGCACTGGCGGTTTTTTGTCCGCCTGAGGGGTCATGGCCAACTCCGGCACAGCCGCAGGATCCACAAACCGCGCCCCTTCCAGCGCAATCTGTCGAGGCGTTACAAGAGTATTCCAATACAACCGCCCGCCACCGCTGTGCAGCCACACATCGGTAAGATTGGTGGCCCCGGAGGCCGTGTGAGCAGGAACCTGAGGCGGCAGGGGGACAGCCTCCACGGCAACCGCAACGGGAACGCGGCAAAGGGAAAACGCCCAAAAAGCAAGCAATAGCATACCAACTGACTTGCGCATAAAACACACCTCTACTGCGCTTATCGGCCTTGAAGCAAAAAAACTTTAGCCTGCAAAAAAAGAAGGCGCGGGCACGGGGGAGAATGCGGAACGCCTGGGCATCATCAGCCACCGGCTGGCAAAGCCCGGCGTTGACAGGCAGCGCTGGCTTGGGCACATTCCCACTAACCGATTAACTTCCAGAAATTCCATATTCACCGCGCATGACAGCATCGCGGTCATACGTTTCCATTCAAGCAATTCAGGAGTCCGCATGTCCAGCAAGCCGGATTTAACAGCAGCCCCCGCGATGCCAGCCCCCTGCATAACACTTATAGGCATGGCCGGAGCGGGTAAATCCACTGTGGGTTCAGCCCTGGCGCAGGAGCTGGGATGGGCTTTTGTTGACAGCGACCACCTGATCGAAGCCGCCTACGGCGCACGCCTGCAAGACATTACCGACAAATTGGGCAAGGCAGCCTTTCTGGATACCGAGGGCAAGGTAATCTGCGCCATCAAGGCCAACCGAACGGTCATAGCCACAGGCGGCAGCGTCATCTACCGCGATGCGGCCATGCGGCATCTGGCTGCGCTTGGGCCTGTTGTCTATATTGATGTGCCCTTTCATCTGATTGAAGAACGCATCGCCCGCAATCCTGAACGCGGCATTGCCATGAATCCCGGCGAGAAGCTTGAGGATATTTTTAACGAACGCAAGGCCCTGTACACATATTACGCAACCCTGCGTTGCCCCGCCGAGGGTAAAAATCCGGCCCAGTGCGCGCGCTGGATTCGCGATCACCTGCCCGAGGGTTTTCTGAAAGGCGATGCAGCCTGATCTGTCCCTTGCCGCACCAACACAGGCAAGAACAACTCGGCCCTTTTTCCCTAATTGCATTGCCAGGGTCTAATCCGACCCATTCTGCATCTCAGGCTCGGCCCACTGGTGCTACCCTGCCTGTGCCATGGGCACCGTCGCTCACCCGGATACACCTGCGTCACGCAAAAAAACAAAAGCGGGGCCGAAACCCCGCTGAAATCTCTTCACGAACGGCGACACACCGAGCGTGGAACATCCGCTCCGGCAGAACGCAGCGCCAGGCAGCGCGCAACCAGAGCGGCGTTACTACTTTTGCTAATACTGCCAGGTCGAACCGTCAAAACGGATCAGTTCGTTAATGTTGCGAGCCTTGACCTGTTCGCAAGAAGCAGTAGACATAGCTTCCTGACGGGTCTTGCCACGGCAATCCATTACCCTTTCCTGATACCGGATAAAGCCGACGTACTGACCAGTGGGGCTGGGGCGCAATTCAGTGGTCACGTTGGAAGAGTCCACATCAATGTAGGTCCCCACGTAATCCTTGCCGTCCTGGCGCACTTCCCTGGAAGACTTGGAAGGCATCACAGTGCGGGCAGCCTGAGCAGCCAGCTTGTGGCCCACCATGGTGAGTTCGGCGGCGACCTGAGCTTCGGTCTTCGCGCCTTTTTTGGTGGCAACGGGCTTAACTTCAGCCGCTTTTTCGGCCTTGGTTTTACCCTTCTTGCCCTTAGCGTCCTTGGCAGGAGCTACAGGGGCCGGGGTCGGTTCAGGGGCTGCGGTCTGTTCCTGCGGCTGAGCGGGCTTTATTTCTTCATCAGTGGAAGAAGAGCCGCCAAACCAGGCGCAACCGCCAGTGGTCAACCCCAACGTGAGAATGAGTGCCAGAATCTTACGCATGTGCCATGCACCTCATAAAAAGCCGGGCGGCATACACCACCCGGCTTTTGCTTTAATTCGACTGACGCGAAGACGCTCCGAGATTACTCGAAGGACACTTCGGTGCGCCGGTTCATGGCGCGACCTTCGTCGGTCTTGTTGTCATACTTGAAGGACTTGCCGCGGCCAATGGCGGTCATGCGGCTGGAGGGGATGCCCTGCTTCACGAGGTAGTTCTTCACGGAGCTGGCGCGTTCCTGCGAAAGCTTCATGTTGTAAGCATCGGAACCCACAAAGTCGGTCCAGCCGGAGAGAACAACGCGCTTGTTGGGGTTGTTCTTGATCAGGGTGGCGGCTTCGTTCAGGATGCCCATGGCCTTGCCGTCAAGAGCATAGGAATTGAAAGCGAAGTGCACGCCGCGCAGCACGATGACGTCTTCGTCCTTGCAGAACACGGAAAGCACAAAGCGTTCAACAGCGGCATCGCTGGTGGCCAGTTCTTCACCACGCACCACAACGGCGTTGGAGTTCAGGGCGCCGATCTTTTTGATGGTGGCTTCACCGTTGGGGGTGTCGGCCAGGGAGATCACATGCACAACCAAGTTACGCTGGCTGGCGTACATCTGGCTCACAACCTGCACGAGGTCGGTACCACGGTTGTTGTCGCCGTCGGTCACGAGGATCAGGGCGGCGTCGCGCTTCATGCTGGAGATGAAGGGTTCATACGCCTGCAGGCCGTTGCCCATGCTGGTCATGCGGCCAAAAATATCAAAGTTGCTGCGCAGCTTCTTGAGGCCAGCGGCCATGGCGGCGCGATCCCAAGGACCCTGGGCAATGATGGCGCCGTTGGGCGAAAGGGTGTGCAAGCCACCATTGTAGCTCAGAGCGGGGATAGCGGCGTTGATGCGCGTAAGCACATTTTTGGCCACAACAATCTTGTCCTGCTTCAGCTTGTCGTTCTTCATCATCATGGAACCAGAATAGTCCACTACGAAGTCGAAGCTCTCAATTTTCTTGTTACAAGCCGGAGCGGCCGCAGCGGCCACGGCGTAGCTCAGAACAAGAGCGGCCGCAAGAGCAAGAAGACGAAACGATTTCATACTGCCTCCCAAACGTTGTTAGTGTCGTCGATTACCGTCAACAACAGTAAATCGCGGTGTGCCCGCCACGTTACCGGCTCACTCACAGCCATAGGCCTTGGAGACGGCAACTGCCTTTCACATACCCGCGTTTAGGAAAAACCGCAAGTTGTAAATAGGAAACACTCTTTCGCTTTTTCATCACAGTCCAACTGCAACGTACATCCGAGTATTTCCCTTTGTCAGCAAAAATCCGGCGGCTGACCCCGCTCTGCCGCCAGCGCTGGACAGCCCGCCGGGGCTGAGGCATACTTTGTCAAGAACCAAGGATTTTCCATGCCTGCACTGACTTTTTCCAAATGGAGCCCCGGGGGCAACACCACCCTGCTTTTTCCCGACGCTGGCCAGCGCCCGGCAGAACAGGCGCGTCTGGCGTCTTTGGCGCTGGATTCTTCCATGCTTGGGGGCGAACAGGCGGGATTTGTGAACCTGTCCCAGCATAAACTGCGTATGGCGGGCGGTGAATTTTGCGTCAATGCCAGCCGCGCCGTGGGGGCCTTGCTGGCATACACTGCCCAATATTCAGGCCCGGAACAGGGAGTGCTGGACGGAATTGCCCCTCGCAGTGAACAAAAAACCGAAGCTGCTGCCCCAGCAGAACACCCTGTCCGCCTTGATGAAATCCAGGTTTCCGGCTGGCAGACTCCTGTACGCCTGCGCACCCGCGGCTCCGCCCCGCTCTGGCAGGTGGAGGCTCTGCTGCGCCTCCCTGAATATTCCATTACTACTATAGAAAAAGGCGCGCATCTGGTGCGCCTGCCGGGCATCTGCCATCTGCTGCTTGGCGGGGCAACGCATCCCCTGCCTGATGACTGCCATGCAGTGGCCGCCCAGTTACGCCAACAGCACGGCCTTGAGGCCGAGCCTGCCGCGGGCGTTATCTGGTGGCGGGAATGTCAGGGCCTGCTGGATATGCTGCCCCTTGTGCATGTGCGCGATGCCGGAACAACATTTCTTGAGAATGCCTGCGGTTCCGGTGCCTTGGCCCTGGCCTTGTGCCTTGCGCGCGCAGGCACGCGCCGCACTTTCTCCATCATGCAGCCCGGCGGCTCGGCCCTGGACGTGCGGCTGTTTGCTGAAAGTGGCCTTGATATGGCTGGCATAGACGGCCCGGTGTCGCTTGTGGCACGTGGCAAGGTCTGGCTGCCTGATCCAGACTCCCGCCCTGGCTTGACCCAAAAGCTGGCATCCAGTTTGTCACCCAATTTGAGCTGACGCATGGCTGAAAAGCTTCGGGAAGGGTTCACTACCGGCAGCGCAGCAACAGGGGCAGCGCTGGCCGCACTGCAACTGTTGCGCACGGGCACAGCGCCGGATGCAATCCCGGTGCCCCTGCCCCCTTTTAGGGCTCAGGGCGCACACAATCAGTGCAAAAACACCAATGGCCTGCCCGAGCCTCGGGGCTGGCTGCGCCTGAAGATTGAACACTGCGCCGCAGGGCCTGCGCCGGAACTGGGTGCGGCATGGGCCGCTGCCGAAGCTGACGCCGCAAACGGGCTGGCCGATCCGCCTCCACCGGATATCATTGCCATTGCCCACGCCAGCATAATCAAGGACGGCGGCGATGACCCTGACGCCACGTCTGGCGCGCGCATAACGGCCACGGTGGTGGAGAGCGCGCTGCCCCCCACGCATCTCCCTGCAAACCAGGCCGAGGATGCGGCACGGCAGGCACCCGCCCATAACGCAGAGGGGGGATCACCCGACACGACAGTTGCATACCCCGACCACATCATTATAAAGGGAGGGCCGGGGGTGGGGCGCGTCACCCTGCCGGGCTTGCCTGTGCCCGTTGGCCAGGCTGCCGTCAACCCGGTGCCGCGCCAACAGATAACTTACGCCCTGCAAGCGCAGGAGCAGAAATATGCCGCTGCCCTCCAGGGCCGCACCCGGCTGACGGTATTTGTCAGCGTGCCTGCTGGCGCGCAACTGGCGCACAAGACCTTCAACCCCAGATTGGGCATTGAAGGCGGCATTTCCATATTGGGAACCCAGGGCACGGTGCGTCCGTTCAGCCATGATGCGTGGAAGGCCACTATCGAACAGGGGCTTGCCGTGGCCCGCGCCACAGGCTGCCATTGCGCATGCCTGACCACGGGAAGGCGCTCGGAACGGCTGCTTATGGAGCGCTACCCCGACCTGCCGGAGCGCTGCTTTGTACAGGTGGCGGATTTTGCGCAGTTTTCCCTGCAAGCTGTGGGGAGCATGCAGTTTGAGCGCATTATCTGGGGCTGTTTTTTTGGTAAACTGGTCAAGCTGGCCCAAGGGCATGCGTACACTCATGCAAAGGATTCCACGCTGGACATGCAGGCCCTTGCGCAGCTTGCCAGCGAAGCTGGCGCTGCCTGCGCGGATGCTATCACCCGGTGCGTAACAGCGGCTCACGCACTGGAACTGCTGCTGGCAGACAGCGCAGGAACAGAGACTATCAAGCGGGTGGCGCAACAGGCGGCGCGCACCGCGCAACTTTTTGCAGGCCGCCCCGTGAGCTTGCACCTTTTTCACACTGACGGCAGGGAATTATTGGCGTTATGAAACAACAGGTCTCACTGCCCGGCTTTGCCGTTCCAACCCACACGCCCGACACCCAGACACGGGACGATGACGCAGCCAACGCCGTTCCGGCCGAGGCTCTTGCCGCTGGCCTGCTGGAGACTCCCGGCGAGCATTCTGCTGAAGACCCGGCGGCTGCCCCAAATATCTGCGCAGTTGCGGAGCCCGCCGCTACATGCAACGCCGCCGACGCAGACACTGCACGCGTTGATGCACCGATTACCGCTGATGAAGCGCTGCCTTGCGCTGACAATGCGAATACCGAAACGGCAGATGCGGACGCATCAGACAGTGATGAGCCCCTCCTTATGGATTCCGCTCCCGCATCCACGGATGCCGCCCCTGCCACGCCCGCAGAGCTGCCAGCCGAATCCGCTGCAACAGCAGCTACAAACACACTTGCCGCCAACACCGCACAGGCCGCACCTGAGGCCGAAAGCGCGCCTGCCATTACTGCACCCGCCGCCGCTACGCCCGCCAGCCCTGCCGTTGCGGGCACAGCCGAGCAGGATGACTGGCCGCCCATGTCGGAAATGTTGCAGTCATTCTTTGTTTTTGAGCCAACGACTGTCGCGCCGGAACCCATCACGGTCATGGGCCTCGACTGCGCACGCCCGCGAGGTCTGGCAGGTCTGGCCGAAGCCCAGCGTCAACTGGCGGAACAAGCCGACGTGATCTGCGCCGGACGCATGCTGCTGGAGGAATTTTCCGGCAGCAGTCTGGAATCCAGCAACGGAGCAACCGGGGGCGCAACCAGTGGCACAGACGGGAGTTCGACAGAAAGCCATCCCGCAGGTGATCAGGATGCCGCGCCCGCCGCAGGCCCCGCCCTCAAGGCGCGCCTACTGCCCCTGACCACGCCGCTGGAACCGCTGCTCACCCGGCTCAGCCAGTTGCGGGCCGCTGGAGAGCGTGTGCTTGTGCTGGCAGACGGCGACCCACTGCTTTTTGGCATCGGCGCAACCCTAGTGCGCCGCATGGGGCCGGATGCCGTGCGTCTGCTGCCCGCTGTCAGTTCCCTGCAGCAGGCTTGCGCGCGCCTTTCCCTGCCGTGGCACAAGGTTATCTGCCTCTCCTTGCACGGGCGCGATGATTTGCGCCCCCTCAACGTGGCCTGCGGCAAGAATGCCCCGCTCTGCATCCTGACTGATGCGCGCATGTCGCCCGATGTGCTCGCCCGCCACCTGCTCGACCGTGGAGTGGACTGGTTTGATGCCCATATTTTTGAGCGCATGGGCGCTGCCGATGAATGCGTCAGCCACCTGAGCCTGGCCGATGCCGCCGGGCGCGAATTTGGCCCGGCCTGCACAATGGTGCTGATACCAATGGCTCCGGCCCGCCGCCCGCATCT
>Ga0183100_1000847_pt1 | contig 18917 bp, 5 predicted proteins | sample Biomet2_FD_127789 | JGI IMG/M metagenome (GOLD analysis project Ga0183100, IMG submission 127789) | Microbial communities from bioreactor (seeded with anoxic lake sediment) at LBNL, California, USA - Biofuel metagenome 2 | ecosystem: Engineered > Bioreactor > Anaerobic > Unclassified ...
GTGTGTATGTGTTGCGCTTTGAAACCGAAGGTAATGTTATTACCAAACGATTAGTGATTATGTAAATTTTGATTAATCAAATCACCAATCAACCCTGACAGGTTTTAAAAACCTGTCAGGGTTTTTTATTATCACTAATTGAAAATAAAAAATTTTTAAACCATTTTATTCAATTTTTAAAAACGTAATAGTCTCATTTCTTTTACCATATCTATATTGCGTTTTATTATTTTTAATTTTTTTTAAAAAAAATGCGCATTTATATAAAAATTTTTTCTTGTGCAAGAGATATTTTATTTTTTTTTCATAATATTGCATTTCCGAATTATTAACAATTAATAATTCCTTTCGGGCAGTAAAAATGCCGGCGAAAGAATGTTGGCCTGATAATCACTTGAATGCTTTTCGACTTATTAATGCTATTTATTAATAACAAAGACTTCTGATTATGAAACGGTTTTTTGCAGATCGGGTTAAAACCAGCCCGATCAAAAATTGCAACCATGCTACGGATGTAAGTCCCGGCAATGATTTTGTATATATACGACCTCCTACCCCTATCATTTCTTCTTTCATTACTTTATTGTCCTTTAACACCTTTGGTATACGCCCCCGGTTACCTTCAGGAAACGCTAAGCATAAAATAAAGCTTTTTAAGGCTGACGTAGCATCTTCTCGATTTAAAACAGTGCTTTCTATTTTTAAAATAGAAGCCTCTCAGACAAAAATAGTGTCTTCTCAGCCAAAAATAGAAGCCTCTCAAGCAAAAATAGTGTCTTCTCAGCCAAAAATAGAAGCCTCTCAAGCAAAAATAGTGTCTTCTCAGTCAAAAATAGAAGCCTCTCAAGCAAAAATAGAAGCCTCTCAACCAAAAATAGTGTCTTCTCAATCAAAAATAGAAGCCTCTCAGGCAAAAATAGTGTCTTCTATTTTTAAAATAGAGCCCTCTCAGCCGGCGGTAGTATCTTCTTCACCGGCATTATCATTAATCACTTACGGCTTACAATCGCTATCGTTCGCCATGAACGAAACAACAAATAAAATTGTATCACTTTTAAATTCAAAACACTATGCAAAAATTATGGAAAGCGGTGCTGCACATAACCAATGCACTGCAATTTAAAAAAATTCATCCCCTTGCCAAGAGGGTTGCCGCAGAGATGGCAAAAAATGCGGAAACATTTAAGACTCCCGATCCTCCGGTTGCAACCCTGAATGCCGAAGCGGATATTCTTGCTACCCAAATGGCAGATGCCGAAGGAGGCGATCATGCAAAGATAGAAATACGCAATGCGCAATCGGGTAAAGTGTTTAACATGTTACGTAATGAAGCGGCGTATGTAAACAAAGTGGCTTCCGGCGACAAGGCTATCATCCTGTTGTCAGGTTTTGAAGCCAATGACGAATCTGATCCCCTGCCTATACCGGGCAAAACCGTTGTTAAACGTATTGAAGTTGGAGCCGAAACGCATTCGGCTAAACTTATCATTGATTCTCTGCCAGATGCAAAGTATTATAAAATAGAAATAAGTACTACTCCTTCCGACGAGAGCAGTTGGAAACTGGCCGTGGATAATGTTTCGTCGCGCTCGTTGATTGTCCGGAGACTCACACGCGGACAGGAAGTATGGTTTCGCGTGGCAGGAGGCAATTCCCACGGCTGGGGCGATTGGAGCGAACCGGCTTCTTTTATTGCCTGGTAATGGAAATTACGAATTACAAATTATGAATTAGCGGGGAAGGAGACATTCCATGTTTAAAAAAATAAACCAAAAACATATCATAGAATTTGCAAAAGCCAACAACAATATTTAATCGTATCAAAACATGGAATGTCTGTCAATCACGAATTACGAATTACGAATTAGCGGGGAAGGAGACATTCCATGTTTAAAAAAATAAACCAAAAACATATCCTAGAATTTGCAAAAGCCAACAACAATATTTAATCGTATCAAAACATGGAATGTCTGTCAATCAGATTATGATTTTTTTTAAACAACCCTTTTAAATCAACAAATAATCTTTAACGATGAAAAGAAAGATTCTCAGACTAAATGTATTTGCCTGCACAACTATCTTATAAAAAGTTTTTGTGCAGGCTTACGGGTATTTGTAACATACCCGGTTATCAATTTTATTATAATATTATTTATTCATTTTTAAATTTTAATTTTATGGAAGTTTATTTAGGAACAATCTTAGCTTTTGCATTTAACTATGCACCTTTGGGCTGGGTTTTATGCGATGGAAGCACTTTAGCTATTGCTCAAAACCAGGCTTTATTTTCACTTTTAGGAACTAAATTTGGCGGCGATGGAAGAACGACTTTCGGAGTACCCGATCTGAGAGGACGTGCCATTTTAGGTTATGGTGCAGCTACAGCTAAAACCTCTGCTGTGGCATGGGGCGAAGTAAATGGTAGTGAAAATGTAACCCTTCTTGTTAATAATATGCCTTCACATTCACATCCAATGGTAAATGGCAATGGAACAAACGGAACAGCAAAAGTTACTACTACCATTAATACAATTAATAATACGAGCGCTTCAAATGAATCGGATAGCGGTTCAAATGCTTTAGGAACATCAGGAACAATGCCTTCTATTTTCCGTGAATTTACTGACGGAACAGATCGTATTGGTGGCGTTTCCTCTTCTATTACCGGTACTACTGGAGCAAGTGGAGCAAATTCTCCTGTATCTTTACGGAATCCATATCTGGGATTAACATACTGTATGGCTACTGAGGGACTTTTCCCTTCACGTTCATAAAAAAATGATTTTTGATACAGAGGGGAAAAAACTTCCCCTCTTTTTAATAAAATAATAATGGGCCTTAACTTAGGAATACTCATTCCCCAATCAAATACCTATCCGGCCATCGGACGCGATTTTATGGATGGGCTGGAACTATCAACCAAAGGATGTTCAATCAATTTGCACATAGAAGGCATCGGTTTTGGAGCCAATATGGAACAAATAATCAATTCCGTTCAAAAACTACAGAATCAATACAGAGTGCATCTCGTTACCGGACTTATCGGACATCACCAGATCGAACGCTTATATCAACTGATGAATGATCTGGGAAGCTTGCTGTTTTATTCCGACCTTGGTGCCAAATTACCTTACGGACTGAAAAAATCGCCATGGATTTTTTGCAACTCATTCGATTTATTTCATTCAGCCATTGAGACCGGAAAGCGTATGGTCGCTAATGGACATAAAAATATTGTAAATTCCACATGCTATTACGATGCAGGCTATGGATTTACACAGGCGCTGGAAAAGGGACTTTATGATTCGGGCGGAAGTTTTGCCGGTCATTTTATTACGCCGCTTAATCCCAGGGAACAGGAAGCCGCATTGATGAAACAATATATGGATATCGTCAATCCTCATGCAATTTATGCTCAATATAGCGGGATTTTTGCCCGCGAGCATGCTTCTTTTTTACAACAAAACAAACTCTCATTAGGTTTTCCGGTTTATGCCTCGCATTTTGCCATCGAAAATGAATTATTAACTGATTTTCCGGAAATCTTTCAAAATACTAAATGCGTTACCTCCTGGATGCCGGAAGAAAACAACGAGGCGAGCCGGAAGTTTGTTTCGGCTTATTCCGATGAATACGGGAGACAGCCATCCGTATTCTCACTGTTGGGTTATGAAAACGGAAAAGCCATTGCTACTGCTACAAATTCATTATCCAAATTTTCCTCTTCTGAAATTAAAAGAAATTTAGAGACGGTCGATTTTGAATCTCCGCGTGGCAGATTTCAATTTCATCCCGACACTCATCGCACCTTTTTTGATCAATGCTTATGGAACATCCGGTTTGAAAACGGAAAGTACATTAAAAGAAAGCTGGGACAATTTGTCAACGACACATCACTCACCCTTGAATTGATGAGCAGTGAGATACAAGTTCCCGGAGGATGGTACAACGCATATCTTTGTCAATAAACACACAAAATATCAAATAACTAAATCAAAATTAAACATAAATATAGTAAACATCATGAAAAAATTTTTACTCTCTTTAATGATAACGATTGTTCTGCTGCTTGGCGGACAGACAACGGTTAAGTCACAAACTACCCTCGCTGCGGGCGATATTGCCTTTATTGGCCTATACATGGATGGAAACGCAACGAGTGGAGATGGATTTACCTTCATCCTGCTTAAAAGTGTTGACGCAGGTACCGTAATTTATTTTACCGACGAAGGGTGGGATGCTTCTTCTCATAACACTTGGTATGGTAATTCCAATGATGCCCATTTAACCTGGACAGCTCCATCTGGTGGATCGTCAATAGGAACAATTGTTCATATTGAAAATACTGCAGCAAATACATTTTCGACAACGTCTGGGACTGTTTCTTATGCCAACGGGTCTTGGAATTTATCAAGTTCAGGTGATCAAATACTTGCTTACCAGAGTAGCACTGGTGCCAGGCCAGCTTCGCCAAGTTTTATTGCCGCTACTGATGCCGATTATTATAATACTTATGATGGAATGAATGGCTGGACAACGAGCTATGACATAAATACTATCAATTATGCCTGTTATCTTCCCCCAGGCTTAACGAATGGAACAAATTGTGTTGCATTGGTTAATGGTACAACTGCTGTTGCCGGTGGTTACGCTGTAGGTTATGAATGTGATAATTATAAATACACTGGAACACTTACCGGATCTGTTGATGCGATAAGAATAGCAATCAATACAACAAGCAATTGGACTGGAAATGAAGATGGCTCAATGAATATTGCCGTTGCATCATATTCTACGCCAAGTATTTCAACCGATAACCCTGAAATCAATATTACCGGTAATGGGCAACCTATTAACGATGGTGATGCAACCACTTCAACAACCAATCATACCGACTTTGGTTCCGTTGCTGTAGACGGTGGAACGATGGTGAGGACATTCACCATTTCGAATTCAGGAACTGGCGCGCTTAACCTTACCGGTAGCCCAATCGTTGTTTCAAGTTCAGGCGAATTTATTGTTACCCAACCTGCGTCGTCTACGGTTGCTGCAGGTGGTTCTATCACTTTCCAGGTAACGTTCGACCCTTCAGCTTCGGGAACCCGCACGGCAACCCTATCGATAGCCAACAACGATGCCAACGAAAACCCCTATAATTTCAGCATTCAGGGAGTGGGTACAGCTCCTGAACCCGAAATGAGCGTTTCGGGGAACAGTGTGGAAATTTTAGATGGCGATGCAACCCCATCGACATCTGACCATACCGATTATGGGTTGGCCGATATAAATACAGGATCGGTTACCTATACCTATACGATAAGCAACCAGGGGCTAGCTACATTAACCCTAAGCGGGAGTCCGATTGTTTCATCCAGTTCGAGCGACTTTACCATTACACAACCCTCCGTATCATCCATTGCAGCGAGTGGTTCAATCACTTTTCAGGTTACATTTAACCCTACTGCAACCGGGACACGCACGGCTACCATCTCGATAGCCAATAACGACAGCAATGAAAATCCCTACAATTTCACGGTTCAGGGATATGGAACCTCACAGAATCTTTCGGCAGGCGATATCGCTTTTATTGGCTACAATTCCGACGACCCCGATGGGTTTACCTTCATTACATTGAATAATCTCCCTTCAACAGAAATGATCTATTTTACCGAAGAAGGATGGAATGGTTCGGCCTGGTCGGGAAGCTCTACTGAAACCCACTATGCATGGCAAGCTCCTGTGGGTGGCTTATCTATTGGTTCAATTGTTTATATTTATGAATCTTCAGCCAATGTTTTAACCGCTTCAACAGGCACGATCTCCGGGATGTTGAGTGGTTCAACTTTTAATTTTTCAGGAGGCGACCAGGTACTGGCCTATCAGAGTGGTAGCGGCGTTAAGCCAACTTCACCCACATTTATTGCAGGCGTACATGCCGATTATTTTTCGACCAACTACAATTCAACAACCACATGGAGCCAGTCAGCATCTGCTGGAGAGCAGAACGCATCTACCGTTCCCACAGGGTTGACCAACGGAGTAAACTGTGTTTCGCTTTTCCCTGCAACCACCGAGCAGGATAACGCCAAATATAATGGAACCCTTACCGGTAATTCAAATGCCATACGAACGGCCATCAATACCTATACCAACTGGATTTCGAAAAGCGATACTTATTACGATATTTCGCCAACAGGTTATACAACACCTTCGATAACATTAGCTGCTGAAATAAATTTGCTTGGCAATTCCGTTACTATTGCCGATGACGATGCTATACCATCGGTTACCGATGATACCGACTTTGGGTCGGTTGCTGTTAGCGGTGGCACTGTTTCGCATACGTTTACAATTCAGAATACCGGTTCACTAACGTTGAATCTAACAGGCACACCAATTGTTTCTATTCCAACCAGTGATTTTGCGATAACCACACAGCCTTCGGGCACAACCATTGCAAGCGGAGGTTCATTAACTTTCACCGTTGAGTTCAACCCTACAGCTGTAGGAACAAGAACCGCAACTATATCGATTGCCAACGACGATGGTGATGAAAACCCTTATAACTTTGCCATTCAGGGAACAGGGGACCCGGCTGGGGCTGGAACAATAGGCGACCCTTACCTTATCAGCAACCTTGATGAACTTAAATGGGTTGCCGTTCAGACGAATTCTGGAAATACTTTTTCAGGTAAATATCTTAAACAAACTGCCGATATCGGCATCAGCAGTATTTCCAACTGGACAAAAATTGGAACTTCTACGACAGTTTGTTTTTCTGGTACTTATGATGGCGATGGGCATAAAATTACCGGCTTATCCATTACCAGCACTACCGATTCATACAATGGGCTATTTGGAGTGATAGGCGCCGGTGGAACCGTAAAAAATCTTGGAGTAACAGGTGCTATCCTATCTGGTTCTACTGCCGGGTTAGGAATACTTGCTGGTTATAATTTCGGCGGCACCGTTGAGAATTGTTATACAACAGGAACCGTAACAACATCACATAACAATCCCGGCGGACTTCTCGGTACATCAACCGGTACGGTAACAAAATGTTATTCAACAGCGACCGTTACGGCGACCGGGGCAACCTCATCGAATGTTGGCGGTTTGATTGGAGCCGGGCTTAATACTTCTGGCTCCATCAGCCAATGTTATTCAACAGGAAATGTATCGAATAACAATACTTCAGGCAGCTATAATACGGGTGGATTTATTGGAATTGCAGTGCATGCCATTTCCAATTGTTATTCAACCGGTAATGTATCAAGCAGCACAGGAGGTCGCGCCGGTGGTTTCATTGGTGGGACAGGAACCGGAACCCCAGCCTTTACATTTTGTTATTCAACCGGTTCAGTGACTTGTCCGACCAAAGGTGGTTTTGTTGGTTATGTCAATACAGGTTCCTTTTCAAATTGTTTTTTCGATTCCGAAACAGCAAAAACATCTACTGCCTGTGGAACAGGGACTCCAAGTGGAACCATAACAGCCTACTCAACAACACAAATGAAGACCACCTCTACATTTACGGAGGCAGGTTGGGATTTCAGAGGCGAAATAACCAATGGCGAGAATAATTTCTGGGACAGGGCTGATGATAAAAACAGCGGCTATCCGTTTTTATCATGGCAATACCCGGCAGCGCCCGAAATCAATATTCAGGGAAACAGTACCGATATTGCCGATGGATCAACTTCGCCAAGCACCTCTAACGCTACTGACTTTGGTTCGGTGATGATTGGGGAAAAGGCCTCCGGTACGTTTACTATCCAAAATACCGGTTCGCTCACACTAAATCTGAGTGGCACACCAATCGTCTCCGTTTCTGTGGGTGATTTTACGGTAACCACACAGCCTTCAGACTCAACCATCAGCAGTGGCAGTTCTTTAACTTTCACCGTCGAATTTAATCCATCGGCTACAGGGGCAAGAACCGCAACCATATCGATTGCCAACGACGACAGCAACGAAAACCCCTACACCTTTACCATACAGGGAACGGGAGTATGGCAACCTCTGAATAATAATGCCCTGGATTTTGACGGGACAAATGATTGTGTTGATTTCACGACAGACCCTCCATACAATAACAGTGCCCTTACCCTTGAAGCATGGATAAAAGCAACAAGCAATTCAAACGAATTGGAAATTATGTCTTGGCATCCCAATACGACGGAATTTAGAATGAATGCAGGTAAATTACAATTTGGAATTAATGTAACAGAATGGAATGTAATAACTGGCAACACGAATATTAATACCGGGAATTGGACGCATGTTGCCGTCGTGAAAGACAACGCCAATATCACGCTTTATGTAAATGGAATAGTGGATGCAACCGGAACAATCGACCAAGTACCAAATCCACCTAATTTCCAGATAGCACATGTATATGGAATTTCAAATCGTTATTTTTTCCAGGGGCAGATAGATGAAGTAAGGGTATGGCATTCCGTAAGAACAACCAAAGAAATCCGCGAAGGTATGATGCGTTCTATAAACGGAAATACGAGCGGATTAATTGCCTACTACCGCATGGATCAGACCAATGGAACAATACTCTACGATCAAACAGACAATGGCTACAACGGCACACTCACCGATATGGATGCAGCTTCTGACTGGGTCGATTCGGAAGCTTTTACCACATGGCTCGGAACTACTAACAACGATTGGGGCACAGCTTCAAACTGGAGCGACGGAGTGCCTGCCTCTTCCGACAACGTAGGCATTTATAAATGGACTGGAAATTCGGAAGCCACCATTTCAGCAACACCAACGGTTGAAAATCTGGTGATCTCTTCAACCTCTTCCCCAACGCTTGGTTCAAACCTGGCAGTAAACGGGAACCTCATCCTTGAAAAAAATATGGATTTGAACGGTAAAACAGTTACTCTGGGAAGTAATGGTACCCTGTTTGAAGATGCCGGTGTCTTTTCAGGAGCTTCCGGATTAATCACTACAACACGGAATTTAAGCAATCTTACTGCTCAAAACGTTGGAGGGTTAGGTGCAGTGATTACCACTACCGCCAATATGGGAAGCACAACCATCGCCCGCGCCCACGGGAACCAAAGCTGGGGCGGACATAACAGCATACTCCGGCATTACGATATTACCCCAACAACAAACAGCGGATTAAATGCTACCCTGACATTTAATTACCTGACTTCGGAGTTGAACGGTTTAACCGAAAGCAATCTTAAATTGTTTAAATCTTCCGACGGCGGTTCATCCTATGTTTTTGCAGGAGGGACGGTTTCAACCGATAATAATAACATAACCATTGCTTCACTTAACAGCTTTTCACGCTGGATGGCAACTGAGTCGGCTCCTGTAACGGTAACTACCCAGGCCGTAAGTTCTATAGGAACAATTACTGCAACAGGTAACGGCAACATCACGGCACTTGGTATCCCCAATCCCACTGCCTATGGCATTTGCTGGAATACCACCGGCTCACCAACTATTTCCGACAGCAAAGTAAACAAAGGTGCTGCTTCGGCTACCGGAGCTTTTACAGCTGACATGACCGGACTTACACCATTCCAAACTTACCACGTAAAAGCGTATGCTACCAACACGGCTGGAACAAGCTACGGTAACGAGGTTACTTTTACCACTTTAGGAATACCAGAAATCAATGTTCAGGGAAACAGCACCGATATTGTCGACGGATCGACTTCACCAAGCACAGCTAACGCTACCGACTTTGGTTCGGTGATGATCGGTGAAACGCCATCCAATACGTTCACTATCCAAAATGCCGGATCGGCATCGTTGACTTTGAGCGGAACGCCAATAGTATCTATATCTGGATCTTCCGCTTTTTCGATTACTACTCAACCATCGGGTACGTCTGTCGCAGCATTGTCAAGTACTACTTTTGTTGTTCAGTTTAATCCTACCGTTACAGGAACCGTTTCTGCCGAAATTAGTATTGCCAACGACGACAGCGACGAAAATCCATATACCTTTACTATACAGGGATCAGGAACTCCAGTTGGAACAGGAACATCAGGTGATCCATACCTTATCAGCAACCTTGATGAACTTAACTGGGTAGCCGTTCAGACGATTTCCGGAAATACTTTTTCAGGCAAATACTTTAAACAAACCGCAGATATTGATGCATCAGCAACATCGACTTGGTTCCCTGATGGAAGTGGTGGATACTATGGTTGGAACCCGATAGGGGATGTGGAAACTAATCCTTACGATTTTAAAGGTTCCTATGACGGGCAGGGATATACTATTTCTAACCTGTATATTAACAGGTATGATATCCACAAATCTAATATTGGTTTATTTGGCTATTGTACAAATGCTACCATTGTAAATGTCGGCTTAATCAATGCTTCGGTTAAAGGACATATGTATGTCGGGATTCTGGTTGGTGTCCCCGATAATTGCACAATTCAAAACTGTTTTTCGACCGGTAGTGTAATTTGCTCGTCAAGTGGCGGGGGATTAATTGGGTATGATTATTTGTCCTCTACAAGTAATTGTTATTCGACTGCATCGGTTATGGGGATTAATGCAACACTTTCCGGTGATTATAATAATATTGGAGGATTTACGGGTGTTAATGATGGCGGTACAATAAATAATTGCTATGCCACAGGTGCGGTAACAGGTAATACAAACACATGGATAGGTGGATTTGCCGGGGAAAATTCTGCTTCAGGTACTATAAACAACTGTTATTCAACTGGCTCTATTACATCCAATGGTTCTTCATCCTATGGAGGTCTTCTTGGAATGAAAACATCCGGTTCTGTAAACAATTGTTTCTGGGATACTCAAACATCTGGCCAAGCGACATCTGCTGGTGGCACAGGCAAAACCACCACCGAAATGCAAACCACCTCAACCTTTACCGGAGTTGGTTGGGATTTCAGGGTGGAAACAACCAATGGCACCAATAATTATTGGGACAGGGCTGATGACAAAAACAGCGGCTATCCGTTTTTATCATGGCAATACCCGGCAGCGCCCGAAATCAATATTCAGGGAAACGGTAACGATATTGCCGACGGCGATTCAATACCTTCTCTGACCGATCATACCGATTTCGGTTCAATAGCAGCAGCAAGCGGAACAATAGCAAGAACCTTCACGATTCTGAACACGGGTTCATCTGCCTTATCTCTAACAGGTTCCTCCCCCTATGTAGTTATCGGCGGAACCAATGCCGGAGATTTTAGTGTATCGACACCATATCCTTCTACCCCCATCGCAGCCGGCAGTTCAACAACATTTAACATCACATTCAATCCATCTGCCATCGGAACCCGTACCGCAACAGTTTCTATTGCCAATGACGACAGCAATGAAAATCCCTATAATTTCAGTATACAGGGGACAGGAACTAATACAGCCCCAGAAGTATCCGGATTACCAACAGATGTAACCGTAACCGAAGATTTGTCAAGTAATATCGACCTGTCAGGCGCAAGCTTTAGCGATGCTGATGGCGATACTCTTATCGTTACCCTAACGGCATCGGCAGGGACTTTTACTGCCAGTTCGGGGGGAAGTGTTACGATTGGCGGCACTGGAACCGGAACATTAACATTGTCAGGTACAGCAGACAATGTCAATACTTTTTTAGATACACCATCGAACATAAAATACACCGGGGCGCTGAATGTCAATGGAGATAATGCAGCCACTTTCACCGTTAAGGCGAACGATGGCATAGTAAACCCATTGTTGGGAACAGTGAATATTGATATTTCAGCAGTAAACGATAACCCGGTAATTACAGGTTTACCATCTGATATTACAGTTCTTGAAGATGTTGCAAGCAATGTTGACTTATCGGCTGCAAGTTTTACGGATGTCGATGCGGCATCAGGGACAGTTACCCTTACCATTGCAGCAGGCGCCGGAACATTGACGGCTTCTTCCGGTGGCAGTGTAACCGTTACAGGTTCCGGAACAGAAACGATAATATTATCGGGAACAGTTTCAAACATTGACACCTATCTCAATACAGCTTCTAATATAAAGTACACTGGTGTGTTGAATGTCAATGGGAATAATGCAACAACATTAACTTTGACGGCTAACGATGGAGGAAATACCGGTTCCGGAGGTGGCACTGATGTTTCTCTGGGAACGGCGAATATAGACATTACTGCCGTCAATGATGAGCCTTCCTTTACCATTGGAGCCAATCAAACGGTAGCACAAAATGCCGGGGCACAAACGGTAAGTAATTTTATAACGAATATTAACGATGGAGATGCAGAAGTAACACAAGCTGTTTCCTTCAACGTTTCGAATGATAATAATACGCTCTTTACCACCCAGCCAGCCATCAGTTCAGACGGGACCTTGACTTATACTCCCGATGCAACAAAATTCGGAAAAGCAATCGTTACTGTTTCCATTTCCGATGATGGTGGAACAGCTAATGGAGGCGATGATCAATCACCAAATCAAACATTTAAAATTTTTGTAACTCCATTGGGAATCACAATTAACGAATTAAATTCAACGCCTTCTGCTGAAGAGTTTGTAGAATTATATAATGATAACGGGGCAACACTAAACATGAATAGTTTAGTATTAGTGTTTTTTAATGGAGCCGACGACCAGACTTATAAAACTTCGGTAGATCTGAATAGTTATGCTATTGCTGCAAAAGACTTTTTTGTCGTTGGTGATGCAGGAGTTCCAAATCTTGATCTGACCTGGTCTTCTACGGATATTCAGAATGGTCCCGATGCCGTAGCCCTGTTCGTTGGCGATCAGTCAGATTTTCCCATTGGCACAAATTTAACCAGCGATGGCTTGGTTGATGCTATTGTTTACGGAAGTACTGATGATGCTGTTTTGAGGGCAGCGCTGGGAGGAGTACCACTTTATGATGAAAACGCCAATGGTCAGGATGCCACAGAAACACTTTCGAGGACGCCTGATGGAACAGGTGGATTTGTGGCGCAAGCCGGTACCCCGGGAACAACAAACGATGTAACACCACCGACGGTGTCTTCCGTTTCTGTTCCATCCGATTCGACCTATGTTGCAGGCCAGAACCTCGATTTTACAGTCAACTTTAGCGAAGCGGTTACCGTTGTTGCCACCGGAGGGACACCATACATAGCTATCACTCTGAATACTGGAGGTTTGGTAAGTGCTGCCTACCTGAGCGGTTCGGGATCAACGGCATTGATATTCCGGTATACCGTTGTCAGCGGAAATGAAGACACCGACGGTATTACTATTGGCGCATTAACAGCCAATGGTGGTACGTTGAAAGATGTAGCAGGAAACAATGCTACACTTACCCTTAACAGTGTCGGAAGCACAACCGGGGTTTTGGTTGATGCCATTGCCCCAACGGTGGCTTCCGTTTCTGTTCCATCTGATGCAACCTATGTTGCTGGTCAGAACCTCAATTTTACAGTCAATTTCAGTGAAGCGGTTACCGTTGTTACCACCGGAGGAACACCATTAATAGCTATTACTCTGAATACAGGAGGGCCGGTAAGTGCAGCCTACCTGAGCGGTTCGGGATCAACGGCATTGATATTCCGGTATACCGTTGTCAGCGGAAATGAAGATACCGACGGTATTACTATTGGCGCATTAACAGCCAATGGCGGCACGTTGAAAGATGCAGCAGGAAACGATGCTACGCTTACACTCAACAGTGTGGAAAGCACAACCGGGGTTTTAGTCGATGCCATTGCTCCGACGGTGTCTTCCGTTTCTGTTCCATCCGATTCAACCTATGTTGCAGGTCAGAACCTTGATTTCACGGTCAATTTCAGCGAAGTGGTTACCCTTGTTACCACCGGAGGAACTCCATACATAGCCATCTCTCTAAATACAGGAGGTACAGTAAACGCATCTTACCTGAGCGGTTCGGGATCAACGGCATTGATATTCCGGTATACCGTTGTCAGCGGAAATGAAGATACCGACGGTATTACTATTGGCGCATTAACAGCCAATGGTGGTACGTTGAAAGATGCAGCAGGAAACGATGCTACGCTTACACTCAACAGTGTGGGAAGCACAACCGGGGTTTTAGTCGATGCCATTGCTCCGACGGTGTCTTCTGTTTCTGTTCCATCCGATGCAACCTACATTACAGGTCAGAACCTCGATTTTACAGTCAATTTCAGCGAAGCGGTTACCATTGTTACCACCGGAGGTACTCCATACATAGCCATCTCTCTAAATACAGGAGGTACAGTAAACGCATCTTACCTGAGCGGTTCGGGATCAACGGCATTGATATTCCGGTATACCGTTGTCAGCGGAAATGAAGATACCGATGGTATTACTATTGGCGCATTAACAGCCAATGGTGGTACGTTGAAAGATGCCGCAGGAAACGATGCTACGCTTACACTCAACAGTGTCGGAAGCACAACCGGGGTTTTGATCGATGCTATTGCCCCGACAGTGTCTTCTGTCGAAGCACCATCCGATGCGACCTATGTTGCAGGTCAGAACCTTGATTTCACGGTCAATTTCAGCGAAGTGATTACCGTTGTTACCACCGGAGGAACTCCATACATAGCCATCTCTCTAAATACAGGAGGGACAGTAAACGCAGCCTACCTGAGCGGTTCGGGATCAACGGCATTGATATTCCAGTATACTGTTATCAGCGGAAATGAAGATACAGACGGTATTGCTATTGGCGCATTAACAGCCAATGGCGGCACGTTGAAAGATGCTGCAGGAAACGATGCCACACTTACCATAAACAGTGTCGGAAGCACAACCGGGGTTTTGGTCGATGCCATTGCCCCGACAGTAACCACTGTAACATCAACAAAAGCCGACGGCACATATGATATTGGCGAAGAAATTATCATTACGATAACTTTTGCCGAAGTAGTTACGGTAACGGGCGTTCCCCAGTTGGATTTGGAAACAGGCCCGGTTGACCGGACAATAAATTATTCCTCCGGAACAGGAACAACTATTTTGAGTTTTACCTACACAACTCAATCCGGAGACGAATCGTCCGATCTGGACTATAAAGCAACAACTTCGCTTAAACTAAATGGTGGAACTATCAAAGATGCAGCAGGAAATAATGCCACGTTGACTTTAGCTACTCCCGGAGCAGCCAACTCACTGGGTGCCAACAAAGCAATAGTCATTCAGGCCTTCCCAACGGTCTCTTTAAGCGTAGGCTCATCAAGCATTTCAGAAAATGCAGGCACTTCAACAGTTACCGCAACTTTGTCACAAAGCTCCAGTCAGGAAGTAATAGTCTCCCTGTCTTATTCAGGATCGGCAACAAACGGAACTGACTACAATGGCACAGCAAGCACAAGTATAACAATTCCGGCCGGCAGCCTTTCCGCTAAAGCTACTACAGACATTACAGCCATCCAGGACATTGATGTAGAAGGACCTGAAAGCATCATTATTGACATTACTGATGTAACCAAAGGTACCGAAAATGGGGTTCAACAACAAACTATCACCATTCTTGACGATGATCTGCCCAAGGTAACTCTTTCGCAATCGGCAACTTCATTTAACGAAGCTGAAGGAAGCAATACAATCACGGCGACTTTAAGTGCAGCATTTTCCGAAGAAATAACCGTTACAATCGGGACAAACGCTTCAAGTACAGCTACAGTCGTTGATGATTATACGTTATCATCTACAACCATAACTATTCCTGCCGGTGAGTTAACAGGTACAGCCAGCCTGACTGCTGTACAGGACTTACTTGTTGAATCAGATGAAACAGTTATCATCGATATCTTATCTGCTACCAATGCCATCGAAGATGGAGTGCAACAGGTAACATCGACCATCACCGATGACGATGTGGCCGTTTTGAGCATAGCCGCCACCACACAGGCTGAAGAAGATGCCACCGACGGCGAGTTCACCATCAGCACAGACAAACAGTTCGATGCACCTGTTACGGTAACCTTTACCGTGGGAGGAGATGCCACTTCTGGAACCGATTATACTGCTATCGGCACTACCGTTGTGTTCCCGGCTTTCAGCAATACCGTTACCATACCCGTGGAGGTGATTGCCGATAACTTAATAGAAAGCAACGAAACGGTCATCGTATCCATGACCTCGACAAGCAATAGCAATGTTTCTGTTGCAGCAGCGCCAGACTCTTCCGCTACAGTTACCATTACCGATGATGATGTGGCTGTTTTGAGCATAGCAGCCACCTCGCAGGCTGAAGAAGATGCTACCGACGGCGAGTTCACCATTAGCACAGACAAACAGTTCGATGCACCTGTTACAGTAACTTTTGTCGTAACCGGAAGCGCCACTTCTGGAACCGATTATACAGCTATCGGCACTACCATTGTGTTCCCGGCTTTCAGCAATAACGTTACCATACCCATGGAGGTGATTGCCGATAACCTGGTAGAAAGCGATGAAACGGTTATCGTATCAATGACCACGACAAGCAATAGCAATGTTTCTGTTGCCGCAGCGCCAGACTCTTCCGCTACGGTTACCATCACCGATGATGATGTTGCCGTTTTGAGCATAGCAGCCACCTCACAGGCTGAAGAAGATGCTACCGACGGCGAGTTCACCATCAGCACAGACAAACAGTTCGATGCACCCGTTACGGTAACCTTTGCCGTGGGAGGAGATGCCACTTCTGGAACCGATTATACAGCTATCGGTACTACCGTTGTGTTCCCGGCTTTCAGCAATACCGTCACCATACCCGTGGAGGTAATTGCCGATTATCTGGTTGAGAGTGACGAGACAGTAATAGTAACGATGACAGCGACCAGCAATTTAAATGTTACCATAGCAACGCCACCCGCTTCAACGGCAACAGTAACCATTACCGATGACGATGTACCACCAACGGTAACCACAACTGCGGCCTCATCCATTACCACCACTTCAGCCATCCTGGGGGGTAATGTTACAGATGGTGGCAGTGTCGCGGTAACCGAAAAAGGTGTGGTTTATTCATCTACCGATGATACCCCGACTATCGGGGAAACAGGAGTAATAAAAGAAAGTAATGGCGATGGAACAGGATCTTTCGACGAACCGATTACCAGCTTATCAATTAATAAAAGGTATTACGTTAATGCTTATGCTACCAATGCCGTGGGAACAAGCTACGGAACGGCTTCGAATTTTGTAACCCATGCAAACATCCCAGGCGCTCCCATAGTCGATGGCTCTACAGCCAATTCGCTGAATGTGGCTGTAAACATTAACCTGAATCCCGATCTTACAGAATTTGCTATTTACGAAACAAGCACGGCAAAGTTTGTTCAGGCCAATGGTTCATTAGGTTCGACTGTTGTATGGCAAACCGTAGCCCAGTGGCATGTCGACGTTTCCAATACAAGAATTACCGTTAACGGACTCTCCGTTGGTGTAACCTATACTTTCAGGGTTAAAGCCAGAAATGCTGATAATGTTGAAACCGATTATGGGGAATCCACTTCTGGCATCACCTGCACCAATCCAACAGTCGCCGGAACCATCGGAAGCGACCAGATCATTTGTTCAGGTAGCACACCTTCACCTCTGACAAGCATTTCCGGAGCAGGCAATTATGGCGGTACCCTTGAATACAAATGGCAGCATTCAACAACTAACGAAACTACAGGTTTTACCGATATTTCAGATAGCGATTCAGATGACTTTGTGCCAGGTACGCTTACCGTTACCACCTGGTTCAAAAGACTTGCCCGCGTAAGTTGCAGAAGCGACTGGACCGGCGCTGTCGAATCGAATGTGGTGAAGATAACCGTTGATGAAACGCCTCCCGTGGTTTCAGCCAAAACCGGCAGCACGGTTACGCTCGATCCTTCTGGTAATTATACACTCCTTTCAACCGATGTGTTGAATTCGTTCTCGGATGCCGGAGTTGGCGTTGAATCGGTGACTATCGTTCCTCCTACCGTTAATTGTTCGAATATTGGACTTACAACGGTTACGGTTACGGTTACCGATTCTTGCGGAAACCATACTGTGGTTACGCCACAAATTACAGTTTTGGAAGGCAGCACTTTACTTTCTCCTTGGATTTCATGTATGGTTGGCACTTCTAACGGTACGACCATCTATAGTCCCTGCACCAATAATGGAACGTTTACACTCACATCTACCGGTTTATCATCATCAAATGCCGATATCCAGGAATTCGCATATCAAACCATTGGCAATACCGGTACAGTAATCGCCCGGGTATCGGAAATAGAAAACGGCGGTTGGTTAGGCGTGGAAATGCGCGAAAGCTGTGCTTCGAATGCAAAAACGGTGCTGTTTAAAACCCGCTATTACAATTCCAATGTGATTATTGGCTATCGAACCGCCACCGGCAAATCCATGACCAATGTCAGTCAGACAGCTCAGCTTACCCGTTGGATGAAAATACAGCGTAACGGAACCCAGTTTATCGTTTATACTTCAGTCAATGGAACTACCTGGACAAAAAGGTATACTGCAACAGTCAGCATGAGTACCAATATCCTTGCCGGTATCTTTACCGAAAGCGTACGTTCCGAACGGACTTCCATTGCTCAGTTTGATCATGCAGAGGTTTCAACTTCCATTAAATCAGCAGAAGTATTAGATGATGAAACGATAGCCACCGGACAACAGGTTGATATCTATCCTAACCCTGCCGACGAATTGGTAAACATCGTAATGCCGGATAACGAATCCAAAGTGAAAGTTACCATGACTTCGATGCAAGGCAATGTAGTTTTAAGTACTATCTTTTACGGTAGCGAAGCTCAACTCAATACCAGCCACATCAATCCAGGTGTGTATGTGTTGCGCTTTGAAACCGAAGGTAAGGTTATTACCAAACGATTAGTGATTATGTAAATTTTGATTAATCAAATCACCAATCAACCCTGACAGGTTTTAAAAACCTGTCAGGGTTTTTTTATTATCATAACTAATTA
>Ga0183100_1000848_pt1 | contig 18908 bp, 14 predicted proteins | sample Biomet2_FD_127789 | JGI IMG/M metagenome (GOLD analysis project Ga0183100, IMG submission 127789) | Microbial communities from bioreactor (seeded with anoxic lake sediment) at LBNL, California, USA - Biofuel metagenome 2 | ecosystem: Engineered > Bioreactor > Anaerobic > Unclassified ...
AAACCGTTCAACGTGCGAGTAGCACGGCCAGTAACAAAGCCTTATAGGCGCAGAGCAAGCCACCCGTTTTACGGGTGGTCCTGACTAAAAGGAAGATAGAATACAATAGTAGCTGCACATATTTAGTTATTGTATAATAGAGTAAATGATCATAATTTATGAAATAAATACAGTTTTAAAAACAACTTTACTTTAATAAATTAGCAATATATTAATTTACATTAATTAGTTTAATCTGATAATATATAATTAAAATGGAGGGGTGAATATGAATAAGAATACAAAGAGAATAATTCTAATGACATTAGCAATAGGTATTATTTCAGCAGTATCGCCAGCCGTGAATGTAAATTTATTAACTACAAAGGCTTATGCATCAGATGCCAACGATGAATACTACTTGGATAGTTTAAAATTATATGATGATGATGGTAACAATATAAAACTTTATGAAGATAATGACTATGCTGATAGAATAGATGATGATGATGTAGAAGATGGTGAAATTTATTATGCTAAATCTCCATCAGATGCTCTAAGTATAAAGATTAAAGGGCCTAGTGATAAATATGTTAAAGTATTTAGCGGAAGTTCTAGTTCTTCTAAAGGTAAAAATCCACGCCAGGATGTTGATTTATCAGAGGATACAGGAACTACTACTCTTATTATAAAGGTATATGCTGAAGAACCAGATGATGATATAAGATATAAAGACAATGATGATTATGATGTTTTAAGTACATATAGAGTTAAAGTAGAATATACAGGCGATGATAAAGATGTGGGAAATAATGATGTTTATTTAGAAAGACTTAGCGTAAATAATAATATGATTGAGTTATCAGAGTCAAAAACTGAATATACTTATAATGTTGATAGTGATGTTAAGGAAGTAACAATTAGAGCCACACCAGAAGATGATGATTATGATGTTACTATTGATGATAAACTTGTTTATAGTGCTGATAATTATAAAACAACAGTAGATTTAGATGAAGGTACAAATGAGTTTGAAATAGAAATTGAAGATGGTGATAAGGATAAAATATACACCTTAATTATAAACAGAGGAAGCGCTTCTTCAACTAGTACAAGTACTACCAATACAAAAAATGCAGAAGATTATGATGATATTTATTTAGAGAGACTTAGTATAGATGGTAAAGTCATTCCTTTATTAAAATCAAAAATAAATTATACTTATAGTGTTAATAGTGATGTAAATAAAGTAATAATTAGAGCAATACCAGAAGAAGATAATTATGATGTTACTATTGACGGCGAATATGTTGATTTTGATGAGGATTACAAGAAAACAGTTCATTTAATTAAAGGTAAAAATGAAATTGAAATAGAAATTGAAGATAATTCGGATAAAAGAGTATATACTTTAGTTATAAATAGAGGAAATGTTTCAGCAACTAGTACAAGCACTACAATAACTGAAACTACAACACAAAACACTGAAACTGATGTAACTAATATTAAAACTAACCAATGGATACAAGTTAATGGAAAATGGCAATATAATGATATATCAGGAAAACCAGTAAAGGATGCTTGGGTACAAAACTACTATTTACAAGAGAATGGGAATATGGCTACTGGTTGGTTAAATTACGGTGGAATCTGGTACTATTTAGGAACAGATGGAGCTAAGAAAACAGGCTGGCAGTTAATAGATGGAAGTTGGTACTATTTAGATTCACAAGGGGAAATACAAACAGGATGGTTTAAAGACATAGATGGAAAGTATTATTATTTAAACAACTATGGTGCTATGGCTTATAACACTACAATAGATGGATATAAATTGGGTGCTAATGGAGCTTGGATAGGTAGATAAAAGAGAGTCATTTAAAATGGAGGGATAAATTATGGATAAAAATGTAAAGAGAATAGTCGCAATGGCATTAGCTATAGGAACAGTTTCAGCAGTAGCACCAGCTACAAATTTAAATTTATTAACTACAAAGGCTTATGCATCAAACACCAATGATGAAAGTACATTAGAGAGTTTAGAATTATATGATGATGATGGTCATACTATAAAATTTTATGAAGATAATGACTATGAAGATAGAGTGGATGAAGATGATGTAGACGAAGATACAATGTATTATGCTAAAACTTCATCAAATACTGTAAGCGTAGATATAAGTGGACCTAAGGGTAAATACGTTAAAGTATTCAATGGAACTTCTGATTCTAAGAAAGGTAAAGATGTAAATGAGGATATTAAATTATCAAATGATTCAATTGTTACTACTCTTGTTATAAAAGTATATGGTGAAGATACAGATGATCATACTGTAAGAAATAATGATGACGATGATGATGAGTATGACCTTCAAAGCACATATAAAATTAAAGTGAAATATATAGCTGAAGAAGATACAAAAGATACAAAAGATGCTAACTATGATGATATTTATTTAGAAAGACTTAGTATAGATAGTAAGATGATTGAGTTATCAGAGTCGAAAACCAATTATACTTATGATGTTGATAGTGATGTAGATGAAGTAACAGTTAGAGCAACACCAGAAGATGAAGAAGATGATGATGTTACCATTGATGGAGAAGATGTTGATTCTGATGATAATTTTAAAACAAAAGTATCATTAGACAAAGGTGAAAACTTGATTGAAATAGAAGTTGAAGATGATGGTAAGTCAAGAGTATATACTTTAACTATAAATAGAGGAAATACTTCATCAACTAGTACAAGCACTGCAACTAATGCTATAACTTCAGCACCAAGTACTGAAATTGTTAAGTCCCAATGGGTAAAAATAAATGGAGTATGGCAATATAATGATGCAACAGGAAAGCCTGTAAGGAATAGTTGGGTACAAAACTACTATTTACAAGACAATGGGAATATGGCTACGGGATGGTTAAATTACGGTGGAAGCTGGTACTATTTAGGAATAGATGGAGCTAAGAAAACAGGATGGCAATCAATAGATGGAAATTGGTACTATTTAGATTCACAAGGGAAAATACAAACAGGATGGTTTAAAGACTTAGATGGAAAGTATTATTATTTATGCAGTTATGGTGCTATGGCTTATAACACTACAATAGATGGATATAAATTAGGCGCTAATGGAGCTTGGACTGGTAGATAAGTTTACTAGTTTTCATAAGTATAGTTGATGTTCAATACAATAGCGAGAACAAGTAAAATTTAGAAACTATATAAGCTGTGATAATAAAAATACATTGTAGTAATTGACTTCAAATTAAATACTAAATAGTAATGTTAAAATTTTTATTGTAACTTATATAGGTATCTTATTGGTAGGGGGAACAATATGAATAAGAAGATTAAACGTGTAATTTCTATAGCACTTACTATTATTGCTTTTTCAGCAATTGAACCAGCAAAAAAAATTAATTTAATTATTACAAAAGCATATGCAATAAGTGATATTGTAGGTTTGGATAACCTAAAAGTATGTAAAAGTTCAGGTTCCTCATCTGTAAAAATGTATAAAGAATCTGGTTATAGTAAATCTACAAAATTTGAAACAGATATTTTTAAATATTATATAAAGCTTTCAGAAAATACAAGTAAATTTAATTTAAGAGCAAGTGTTAATAGTGGCTATACAGTTAAGGTAATAGATAAAAGTGATGATGATGAAGAATATGATTTAGAAGATGAAATCTCAATTAAAAAGGGAAAAACTAAAACAATTGCTATTGAAATAAGTAATGATGCAGATTCATCAAAGCAGACTATTATGTTTAAAGTATATAGAGAAGATAATGATGAAGAAGATGATGAAGAAGAAATAAATGATCACATTTATTTACATGATGTTACTTTGAGTCATTTAGGAGATAATATTAATCTGAATTTCACACCAAAGATTTCAACATATGATATAAATGTAGATTTAGATATTGATTATATAAAAATTCAAGCTGAGCCAGAAGATGAGGACAAAGTTAAGATTAATGGAATTACTGTAGATGAAGATGATGATTATGAAAAGAGAGTAGCCCTAAATGAAGGCAAGAATGAAATTCCAATAAGAGTGAAAAATGATGATGATGATGAAAGAATATATATTCTAAATATAACTAGGGGAAATACCATATCAACAAACTCTAATTCTAACTCTAACTCAAACACGAATCCATTAAATAATAAAACAAGTCAATGGGTACAAAATAACGGTAAATGGCAATATAATGATTCAACAGGAAGAGTAGTAAAGAATAGCTGGGTACAAGATTACTATTTACAAGATAATGGGGATATGGCTACGGGATGGCTAAATTACGGTGGAAGCTGGTACTATTTAGGAACAGATGGAGCTAGGAAAACAGGCTGGCAATCAATAGATGAAAGTTGGTATTATTTAGATTCACAAGGAAAAATACAAACAGGATGGTTTAAGGATTTAGATGGGAAATATTATTATTTAAGTAGCTATGGTGCTATGGTTTATAACACTACAATAGATGGGTATAAATTAGGTGCTAATGGAGCTTGGGTTAAGTAGGGAAGCAAAATCTATGATTTTATGTGAGTCACTTACCCAGTGAGCATATGCGAATAGGGTTTCCTTAAAAGAAATTGTATGAGATGAAGAGAATGCTTATTTAATAGGCATTCTTTTTATTTTTCACTTTTTATTAAAAAAAGGTACCAAAAATAATATGGATGATTGTATTATATAGTGACAATAAAGGATGCAAAAGGTATTTAAGTAATATATAAAATTAATTTCTAAATATATGCGAAAAAGGTACCAAAAATAAATTAAGATATTGTATTATTTAATGTTACCAAGTAAAAAGATAATTTCCAAATTATCTAAAAATTATAAAATAATTAAAAAAAGTACCCAAAACAAATTTAAGATTTGTATTATTTAATGACAACTTAGGAAATGCTAGTAATAATAGTAAATTATAAAAGATAATAGCAATTTATGTACAAGCTTTATGTATTATGATATACTGTAATAGTATGTGTATTTTTAGTATAAATTACATATGAAATTAATTGTTAAATGTGACATTTATACTAAAATGTACATTATATAAGCATTATATAACTTTACATGGTTGTACAATAATGCTATAATTTATCTGAATTTTAAAATTTTAGGAGGAAAAAAATTATGTTTAAAAGAGCAAATAAAATCACTTCATTATTAGTAGCTGCTGCTGCTGTTGTTTCAATAGTACCAGCAAGTGCTGCTGATGTTAAAAAAATCGATTCACAAGATGGTACTGTATACAATGCAGTAGCATACAAAGATGGAACTTTCTACGTTGATGGCGAAGTTGAAGACAAAGACGAAGCTGCTTATTATGTATCAGATGGAGATTATACTCAATTAGATGATATTGATTCAGGATCTGACATAGCTACATTTGGAGAAAAATATCTTGATGTTGAAGATGGAGATTATACTGTTGATTTAGATAAGGGTAGCGTAACTGATGATGATATCGTTAGTGATACTGCGGATGATGCTGCATCAGCTTTAAGAAAAAAAATCAAAGAAGATACAGAAGATAGATATGATGAAAATCTTTCAGACGAAATCAAAGATGAAAATGAATTAGATGTAATTCCAGGAGCTAAATTTGTTGCACCTTGGTACGCAACTACTTATGCTGCAGCTGCAGGTTCAACAGCTAATGATAGTGCAACTTCATTCAATGTTTATACTGATACAGATGGAAATTACATTGATGCTGACTATAACTTAGGAAAAATCAAAGTAAAGACAACTGATGGTTCAGTTACTATTGAAAATACAAATGACTTTGAAGATCTTGATTCAACAAATAATGCAGTAAATGCAAGTGTTTCTGATGCAACAATAATAGGACAAGATGCTGATTATATATATAGATTAGCAACTGTTACAGTTTCTACAAATGGTAATTCTGAAATAACAGAAATCAATGGAAAAGAAGTTGGAGCAGATACAGTATTTGGTGCTCAATCAGATGAAGTAAGCTACAAAGTTATCCAAAAGATATCAAAAGCACAAAATTCTGATGATGTAGATGGAGCTAACTATGCTAAAACTGTAACTACTTACACACTTTCTAATGACAAGGCTAAAGCTATAAGCGGTCTTGATGTAGTTGAAGATGCTAATGTTAAATTTACAGTACTTAACGGAAAAGTTATAGCATATGTTACTGATGATACAGATCAAGATGTAACAGTTAGAGCTTATACATTAAAAGCAAGTAATGGATTCTACTACACTGATGAAGAGGATGAAAGTTCAGAAGATTGTGAAGTAAGTGATGATCAAGGTGCTGCAGTACAAGTAGATGCTGATGGAAATCTTTGGAGATTAGATGGTGGATACATCTATAAATTTGACGGTACTGATAGCTGGAACAAAGTATACAAAGTAGATGGATCTTTAGATGAAATGTCAGTTTATGATCAAGACAACATGATTGCTTGGTGTGAAGATGATGAAGTTTATTCAGTAATCGGTGGAAAAGAAGCTAAGACAACAGATACAACAGGTACAACAGATACAACTCCAGTTGTAACTCCAGTTGTAACTACTGGATGGGCTCAAGCTACAGATGGAACTTGGACTTATAACAAAGCTGATGGAACTAAAGCTACAGGTTGGTTACAATTAGGTGGTGTTTGGTACTACTTAAAGGCTGATGGCGTTATGGCTACAGGTTGGGTAAATGATGGAGGTACTTGGTACTACTTAGCTGGATCAGGAGCTATGGCAACTGGTTGGGTAAATGACGGAGGTACTTGGTACTACTTAAATGCTAATGGTTCAATGGCTGCTAACACAACTGTTAATGGTTATGTATTAGGAGCTAACGGAGCTTGGGTTAGATAAGAATCTAAATATTTTATTTAGTAATTCGCATTTACTCTGTGAGTAAATAGTTTTAATCTAAAATTCTCTGAGAGTTAAATAAAAAAGGACGAGGCTTATGTCTCGTCCTTTTTTTGTAAATGTTCATTTTGAATAAATTTCTTCTTTATTTGAGTAAACATAAGCAGGAATTTTTTCTATATTATTTAGCATTTTATCGTACTGAGATTTATTTATCTATACAGAATGTTCTAATGCTCTTAAAATTATTATGTTGTTCATCAAGCTTAGTTTTAAATCTTTAAAAACAGATTATAATATAAATAATGAAGTGGAATAAATACATAGATAATATGAGTCTATGCGAAAAGTAATCGCAAAACAATGTTTATATGAGTTTAATGGAATTGAGTTTGTAAAAGCTGATAAATGATATCGTGAGTGAGTCATAAAGAAACTAACTTTGATTATCTAAAAGACATATATCCGTGAAGAATGTAGTTGTGTTATAGATAGGGATTATAATGCAAATATGGATCTATCAAGATATGAATTAGTAGGTTAATCATTTAAAATATACTACTATATACCATGCATTGTATGAGAATTTAAGCTCTGCTTTTGAGTGAATCACATTGTAGTTTACCTAGTGTTATGTGAAACGAAAGTAATAAATTCTTTTAGTAAAATCGAACATGTTGAACAGGGAATTAAAAAAGATTTATAGATTTTCATAAATCTTTGGCAACGGGACTAATTGAGTATGAGCATTTAGTGAAATTTATAACTTATATAAAGGAGATATTCTAATAGAAATAAGTTCTATTGGAATATCTCCTTTAATTTTCTAAATTTATTGAATAATTGATAACTGACTACTTAATACTTTTCTTACGCAAACTTTCTCTATTCATAAAGTTAAGAGCAACTCCAACCCCAAGAACTATCCAAAATACAGGAGCAACACTTACCACTGAATCATTAAAGATACCGGAAAATAAATATCCAACAACCCCTAAACAAGTGATAGATCCAAGCATTTGCGATCTTTCTTGATAGTCTTCTTTAAAAGCATAGAGCTTTATACTATCAACAATATAAATAATAATCATAGTTAGAAATCCTAATAATGCAATTACTCCATAATTAATAGCTATTTGTAAGTAAAGATTATGTGGCTTATCTACAACTATATTTGGAGTATCATAAGCATAATATTTACCTATTAAATCTCCTTGTGGGAAGTCAAAAACAAATGTATCAGGACCAGTTCCAAGTATAAGAGTATTTTTGATCAGTGGAATAGTTCTTGACCAAATATATCCTCTAGAAGAACCTAATTTTTCTTTTCCTTTAAAGCCAAAAGTATCAGGATATTTTAAATCAATATATTTTTTTGTACTCATATCCATTAAATGAAAAGTTTTATTGTCATCTAATTTAAATAAAAATGTTGGTCTAGCATTAATATTTAAAAGAAGAGAATCTGAAATAACTGATTTCTTATCAAGTTTTCCAAATGCAAAAGTAATGTTTTTAAAGGCTTCAACATTAGTTGCATATACTTTATCTTTTAAGGCATAAGTAACTATCTCATCTTTTGAATTCTTAAATACAGGAATACCATCTTTATAGGTTATTTTTAAAGTATCATTAGGTAATACAACCTCAGTAATTGAATCACTATATTTTATATTTTTAACAGGAGTATATTCTGTATAATCAAAGTCACTTGTATCTTTAAAAATACTAAAAGCATCAGTAGCTAAACTAGGAATTCTTTTAAGAAGACTTCCTTTAGAGGCAAAATTAGCACCAACAAGTAATATCATTAAAACGCTAATTCCTATGAGAATTCCTTTCCAGCGTTTAATAAGTGGCTTCCAAAATATAATAATACCAAATATAACTGATCCTAAAACGCCGATAATTCCTGAACGAGCTGAACTGCCAAATAGTAACCAGAAAGAAAGAAGAGTACCAATAAATGACATTATCTTGTACATAACATCATCTTCAAAAATTGTATAACAAAATAATATAGGTAAAACAATAGAAACAAAACTACCCATATAGTTATAACTAAAAAAAGTTCCATAAATTGTACCTTTTTCATTTAATAGATTTACTTGAGAATTAGCACTTTGATATTCATTAGGAACAACGATAGAAATACCTAATGAAGTTTTAATTAAGTCTTGACCAATATATTGAAAAAGACCTAAGAATGCATTGATGAATACTAAAATTAAAAGTGGAGTGATAATATACTTATAATTATTAGTCGTTTTAAAGGTATAAATTGAATATATGAAAAGAATCATATAACAAGCAATAATAATAAATCCTTCAGCTCTATCAAATATACCTAAAAAAGATACTTCTTTATATTTTGAAAATATTGCAGAGAGTAATGTAAAAAGAGAAAATACACCACATGCAATTAAAATATAATTAAGAATTTTATCTTTTTTACTAAATATTTTCTTGAAAAAAACAATGCTAATGGCAATTAATATAACTGAAAAAATCATTAAGAAAAGGGCCTTTTTTTGTGAAAATAAATCTGTTTTAGTAGCAGTTCCCCATATATTAATTACGTTATCATCAACTTTAACAATTGTCATACGAACAATCAATGGTACGATGCTTAGTATAAATGCAATGGGAAAGAAAAAATTAAAAGATTTTTCTTTTGAATTATTTTTTGAGTTTACCATTTTTTACACATCCTAATATGTTTATTTTGTAATTTATATAATTAACTTACAAAAGGTTATATATTTATTTTTAACACAATATATTTATAGCTTCTTGTAAATCAATCGATTTATTGATACAAATATGTAATATTATAACACTCAAAATTAGCCATTGCAATAAATCACAGTCCTACTTGTTTTACTTGATTTTTGAATAAATAGATAAAAAAATAAGCCTCACATTATGTGTGTGACTTAATTTTTTTATCTATTTAAGAGCATTTTTAAGAATTTCGAATAAGTACTTTGTCCAAATACCTATATATACAAGGCATGTTATAGCAAAATTATATTCTTTATAGTAATGCTTTTTATAAAATATCCACATTGCTTTGTGAAAATCATAGATAACTTTAGTCCTTTTCTTTTTAGAACTACCACCTTTATAATGGATAATTTGTGCCTTTGGATAGTAAAGTATTTTATATCCACCTTCTTTAATTTTATAACATAAGTCTATATCTTCTCCATACATAAAAAAATCTTCATCAAGTAATCCAATTTTATTAAGTACATTTTTAGGTATAAGCATAAATGCACCCATAAGGCAATCCACTTCACCAACTTCATCTTCGTTTAAATAAAGTGCATCATATTGTCCATATTTTAGTGGATCTTTTTTATATAATTTCAATAAATAATAAAGAGAGGCTTTAGGTGTTGGAAATCCACGTTTACAAGCATGATCAAGTTTTCCATCTGGTAACATAACCTTGCAACCTAATGCACCTATGTTAGTGTCTTTGTCCATTTGAGATATACAAGATTCTAAACAGTCTTCATTAACTACAGTATCCGAGTTTAATAGCAATATGTATTTTCCTTGGGCAATTCTTATACCTATATTATTAGCTTTTGCAAAACCTAGATTAGCTTTATTTATAAATACTTGCAAAATTCTCATTGAAATAAGTTCGTTAAATTCTTCCTGTAATTTTTCAATACTACCATCACTAGAAGCATTATCAACTAATAAGATTTCATATTGAAAAGGATGTTCTTTTTGAATTATAGATTCTATAGTTTGCTTTGTAAGAGTATAAGTATTGTAATTTACAATAATAATAGATAACTTCATAATTTTTCCCCTCTATTATTTTTATGATAATATATTTTGCAATTTGCAATGAAGGATAAAATATCTTTCGGATATTTTAAAATTAATTATTAAGGCTATAAACTATGCTTTTCTATATCAGATTTTATTATAATTTGCTCATTGTTTTTGAATCCTTTAAAAGCAGTTTTAAATAATATACTTATATCCATTAGTATATTCCAATTCTCAATATAATATATATCATATTCAATTCTCTTCTTAATTGAAGTATCACCCCTATAGCCATTTACTTGAGCATGTCCGGTAATTCCAGGCTTTACTTGATGCTTGACCATATAAAGAGGAACTTCATTCTTAAAATTATCTACAAAATGAGGTAATTCAGGTCTAGGGCCTACTAAACTCATATCACCTTTTAATACATTGAAAAATTGAGGAAGCTCATCTATAGAAAATTTGCGAATAAAAGATCCAAATTTAGTTTTTCTGGGGTCTGAGTTTGTACTCCAACCAGTTTCTTCTTCCAAATTAATTTTCATTGATCTAAATTTATACATAGTAAATATCTTCTTATTTAAACCTACACGTTTTTGCTTAAAGATAACAGGTCCCTTTGAAGTACACTTAATGATTATAGCAGTAGTAGACATAATTGGACTCGCAAGTATTATTAAAATAAGTGAGCCAATTATATCTATAGCTCTCTTTGTAAATGCATTTCCTAAATTATCTAAAGGTATCCTTCTAATGTTAATAAGGGGTATGTCTCCGATTTGATCAATATATGGTTGACTTGGAATATATTTATAACAAAATGGTATTATAGAGATTTTTGTACCACTTTTTTCACAATCGGAGACTACATTCTCTAGATATTTTGAATCAGATATATCTAGAGCACAAACAACTTCATCAGGTTTATATTTAGTTAAAACATTTAATAAATCATCGTAATTTCCAAGTTTTTCACCTTTAAAGTTTGAGCTATTTGCTACATATCCAGAATAATTATAACCATAGGACTTATTAACTTTAATAACCTCTAAATATTCACTTGCTACTTCTCCGGCACCAGCAATTATCACATGCTTTAAATTTAATCCTTTTAATCTAATCTTCAATAAAGATTTTCTTAAAATAAATCGCTTAGTTACAATTAAAGCAATATTTACAAAATAAAAAATAACAATAACCCATCTAGATATATCAACTAATCTTAAAATAAATAGTAATGAGAATAAAATAGCTGTTAGTATTGTATTTGATTTAATAATTTGAGTACATTCTTTAATAAAAGTTGTTGTTCTAAATGAATGATATAAATTAAAAAAATTAAAGACAATAAGATTTATAGGCGTGATGAGAACTGCAAATTTAATATATGTAATTAATTTAATATAACCAGTATCAGGTGAAAATATATAAAAACGAATTAAATATGAAAAAGTCATTGATATAAATAAAATTATAATATCTGAAATAGCATTGAATTTATTTAGTAAATTTTGATTTTCTTTTATCATAAATACTCATCCTTTACATAATAATATGTATGTCCAATACAACATGTATGATATCATTTTATATGAAGTTTTGCAATAAACTACGATAGCCAACTTGATTGATTTTAGCTATTAAAATTACACTCTAACTGAAATAAATACCAAGTACATAAATATTGTAAAATTCGTTTATTTATTTGTTTTGATATGTTAAAATTAAAAGTAATATGTGTAAATAATGTACAATTCAATAGATTCTAGGATAGACTCATATGGAATTTGGAGAAAATAAGATAAAACATTCTAGAAATTTTGTTTCTTAGTGATATTGTGAAATTTAAATTTTTGAAAGAAGTGATGATTTTGACTAAAGGTATAATACTAGCAGGTGGAAGTGGAACAAGGCTTTATCCTTTGACTATGGTAACTTCAAAACAACTTTTGCCAGTATATGACAAACCGATGATTTATTATCCATTATCAACTTTGATGTTAGCTGGAATTAAGGATATATTAATAATTTCAACACCAAAAGATTTGCCTAATTTTGAAAAATTATTAGGTGATGGCTCAAGATATGGGATTAATTTATCTTATAAAGAACAACCATCTCCAGATGGTTTAGCACAAGCCTTTATATTAGGAGAAGAGTTTATTGGAAATGATAACTGTGCTATGATACTTGGAGATAATATATTCCATGGAAATGGATTAATAAAGCATCTTAAAAGAGCAGTAGAAAATGAAGGTCGTGGAACAGTTTTTGGTTATTATGTAGATGATCCAGAACGTTTTGGTGTAGTGGAATTTGATGGAAGTGGAAAAGCTATATCCTTAGAGGAAAAGCCAGTAAAACCAAAATCTAACTATGCAGTTACAGGGCTTTATTTTTATGATAATAAAGTATGTGAATATGCAAAAGCTTTAAAACCTTCACCAAGAGGTGAATTAGAAATTACGGATTTAAATAGAACTTATCTTGAACAAAATAAACTGGATGTAATAACTCTTGGACGTGGATATGGTTGGCTTGATACAGGAACAGTGGATAGCTTAACAGAAGCCACTGAATATGTAAAGGTAATTGAAACTAGACAAGGTCTTAAAATAGCGTGTTTGGAAGAAATTTCTTACAGAAATGGTTGGATTAATAAAGAAACATTATTGGAAAGTGCAGAGCAATATGGGAAAAGTCCTTATGGCCAACACTTGAAAAATGTTGCAGAAGGGAAAGTCATCTATTAATTGACAATTGACATGGGACAATGCACAATGATTGTCCAGCCTTAATTGAAAAGGGGAGTATATATATGGAGTTAATAAAAACTAAGTTAGATGGTGTTTATATAGTTGAACCACAAGTTTTTGGTGATGAAAGAGGATGGTTTATGGAAACTTATTCTAAAATTAAAACACCAGAAATAAATTGTGATTTTGTGCAAGACAATCAATCATATTCAAAAGAAAAGGGAATTCTAAGGGGGATTCACTTTCAAAATGGAGAGCATGCTCAAGCAAAATTAGTACGTTGCGTTAGAGGTGCAGTTTTAGATGTGGCTGTCGATTTAAGAAAAGGTTCTAGTACATATAAACAGTGGGTTGCTGTGGAACTTTCAGCAGAAAACAAAAAGCAATTTTTTATTCCAAGAGGATTTGGACATGGCTTTTTAACATTAACTGATGATGTTGAGTTTGTATACAAAACAGATAATTATTACAATTATGAAAGTGATCGTAGTATTCTTTGGTGCGACCCAGATATAAATGTTGATTGGAATGTAGAAAATCCGATAATTTCTGAGAAAGATGCAAAGGCACCATTACTTAAGAATAGTGATTGTAGTTTTTCAATTGCTTAAAGGATGCATTTATAAGAATATTAGTTTAAAACAACAAAACAATTTAAAAATATAACAATATAAAAAGTTATAGGAAACATTCAGGTTCTGAGGTGTTTAAGTATAAATATTGTTGTCAAAAGTAATAATTTCAATTGAACACGAGGAGAGATTAAGATATGAAAGTAGTGGTAACAGGTGGAGCAGGGTTTATTGGTGGTAACTTTGTTCACTATATGCTTAATAAATATGAAAATTATAAAATAATATGTGTAGACTGTTTAACTTATGCTGGAAATATGGAGACATTAGATAGCGTAAAAAATAATCCTAATTTCAGTTTTTATAAAATAGATATAGCTGACAGAGATGCAGTGTTTAATATGTTTGAAACAGAAAAACCTGACATGATAGTGAACTTTGCAGCAGAAAGTCATGTTGATCGTTCAATTGAAAACCCTGGAGTATTTTTAAATACTAATGTTATAGGAACTGGGGTATTACTTGATGCGTGCAGAAAGTATGGGATAAAGAGATATCATCAAGTATCTACTGATGAAGTTTATGGAGATTTACCTCTTGATAGACCTGATTTATTTTTTACAGAGGAAACTCCACTTCATACATCAAGTCCATATTCAGCAAGTAAAGCATCAGCTGATCTTCTAGTAGGGGCATATTATCGTACATTTAATATTCCTGTAACTATTTCACGTTGCTCAAATAACTACGGACCATATCATTTTCCAGAAAAGTTAATTCCACTTATAATAGCAAATGCATTAAATGGAAAAGACTTACCTGTATATGGAACTGGGGAAAATGTACGTGATTGGTTATATGTAGAGGATCATTGTAGTGCAATTGACTTAATTATTCATAATGGTAGAGTTGGAGAAGTTTACAATATTGGTGGACATAATGAACGTACTAATCTAGAGGTAGTTAAGACAATTATTAAGGAACTTGGAAAATCAGAAGACCTTATTAAATTTGTTGGAGATCGTAAGGGGCACGATATGCGTTATGCGATTGATCCTGAAAAGATTCATAATGAACTTGGATGGCTTCCCACAACAAATTTTGATGAAGGAATTAAAAAGACTGTTAAGTGGTATTTAGATAATAAAACTTGGTGGGAAAATATAATTAGTGGTGAATATGAACACTATTATGAGAAAATGTATGGAAATAGATAATTATTTAATAGAAACAGATATACCATTAGTATCTATATTATTGGCTGTCTATAAACCAAATGAAGCTTGGTTTGTAGAACAGCTGATTTCTTTAAATGAACAAACTTATGATAATATAGAACTGATAATTTATGATGATTGCCCTGAGTATCCTGTAAATGAAAATATTATTAAACAGTATATTGAAAAGTTTTCATATAAACTAATACGAGGTATTGAAAATAAAGGGTCTAATAAAGCTTTTGAATACCTTACAAAACAAGGAAATGGTAAACTTTTTGCTTATTGTGATCAAGATGATATTTGGGAAGTTAATAAAATAGCTTTAATGGTAGAAAAATTTTCAGATAAAGATGTAACACTTGTATGTAGTAATCTTTCAATAATTGATGAAGATGGTAAAAGAACAGCTGATAGTATAACTGAAATAAAAAAGAGAATTGTATATAAGTCAGGATATAATTTAGCAGAAGGACTCTTAATGATTAACTTTGTAACAGGATGTGCAATGATGGTTAAAAAAGATATAGTTGAAAAGGCTATACCATTTGAAGTAACATTAATTCATGATCAATGGATTGCTATTATAGCAGCTATAAATGGAAAGATAGAAGTTATAAATAAACCTCTAGTAAGATATAGGCAACATAGTTTTAATCAAACTGGAATTTTAAAGGATGTGTATGATAAAAAAACATATTACAATAAAAGAATAGAGGATTTTCTCAAACGTTATAAATCTTTACAGAAAAGATTAAACTATGATGAATTAAAAGAACCTATAAATAATTGTTTAATGTGGATAGAAGCTAGAAAGAATTATTTTCAGGGACCCAATATTAAAGATTTAAAAGTGATGATAAAATATAGAGGTTTTCATAAGGTTTCTGTATTAATAGAATGTATATTACCTTTTCTACCAGAATGGATATTTAAACATATTATTAAGCTGGCAAAGAGAGGTATATTATAAAGGAGTATAAGAAAATGATTTTAGTTACTGGAGTAAATGGACAATTAGGTTTTGATGTTGTAAAAGAATTAAATAGAAGAAATATTGAATGTTTAGGTATTGATAGAGCTGAGTTAGATATAACAGATAATGATGCTGTCAATGAATATATTTCAAAACTAAATCCACAATGTGTTATACATTGTGCAGCATATACAGCAGTAGATAAGGCGGAAGATGAAGAAAAAATCTGCTCTAAAGTAAATGTCTATGGAACAGATAATATAGCAAGAACTTGCAAAAAGATAAATGCTAAAATGATTTACATATCTACAGATTATGTATTTGATGGACAGGGAGATACACCTTTCGAGATTGATGGAAATATAAAACCACTTTCAGTTTATGGAAAAACTAAATATGCAGGTGAATTAAAGGTAAAAGAAATTTTAGATAAATATTTTATAATTAGAATATCTTGGGTATTTGGAGTGAATGGTAATAATTTTATTAAGACAATGCTTAGACTAGGAAAAGAGAAAGAAAGTTTGAATGTTGTATGTGACCAAATAGGAAGTCCTACATATACCTTTGATTTAGCACCACTTTTATGTGATATGGCTGTATCTGAAAAGTATGGAGTATATCATGCAACTAACGAAGGATTTTGTTCTTGGGCTGAGTTTGCAACAGAGATTATGAAAAAAGCAAATTTAAAATGCACTATAAGTCCTATTCCTACAAGTGAATATCCAACAAGGGCAGTAAGACCTTTTAATTCTAGACTTTCTAAGAAGAGTCTTGTGGATGGTGGATTTAATGTGTTACCTAGTTGGGAAGATGCTTTGGATAGATACTTAACAGAACTAAAAGTATAATTTTTGAGAGATTTAATAAATATATTAAAATATATTTATAAGATAGAATGAGAAATGAAAGGTGAAATTATGAAGATAGTAGTGGTGATTATGGCAGGTGGAAAAGGTGAACGCTTTTGGCCTCGTAGTAGAAAAAATATGCCTAAGCAATTTTTGAGCTTGACAACAGATGGAAAAACTATGATTCAACATACGGTTAAAAGAATATGTCCGCTTGTAGATATGGAAGATGTTTTTATAGTTACTAATAAAGATTATGAAAATTTAGTGTTAGAACAATTGCCAAATGTACAAAAAAATAATATTATTTTAGAGCCTATAGCAAGAAATACAGCACCTTGCATTGGACTTGTAGCTACTTATATTAAACATAAATATAAAAATGAAGAGACTGTAATGATAGTTTTACCATCAGATCACCTTATTAAGTATAATGAGATGTTTATAGATACAATGAATAATGCTATAAAAATTGCTTCAGAAGATGAAAACATGGTAACTATAGGAATTACACCTTCATATCCAGAAATAGGATATGGATATATTAATTTTGGCTATAATGAAGAAGATAAAAAGTACAGTGGTGCATATAAGGTAAAGCGTTTTGTTGAGAAGCCTAATTTAGAAAAAGCTAAAGAATATTTAGTAAGTGGAAAGTATCTTTGGAATAGTGGTATGTTTGTATGGAAAACATCAACAATATTAAAAAGTTTTAAAGAATATATACCAGAAATGTATCAAGGTTTTGTAAAGATAGAGCAGGCTATTGAAACACAATCAGAAGATGAAGTACTAGAAAGAGAATTTTCTAAGTTTAAATCTGAATCAATTGATTATGGTATTATGGAGAAATATTCAGATATTTATACTGTTCCGGGAAATTTTGGATGGGATGATGTGGGAAGTTGGTTGGCTTTAGAAAGAACTTATAAGACCGATGAAAATGGAAATGTAATAGATGGAAATGTTATTAGTATTAATGTAAAAAATTCTATTATTCAAGCAAATAATAAATTGGTTGCTACAGTAGGAATAGAAAATATTGTAGTAGTAGACACTGAAGATGCTATTTTAATATGTGCTAAAGATAAAGTACAAGATGTAAAGAAAGTAATAGAAAATCTTAAATTATGTAATAGAAATCAATATTTATAAGAAAATAAAAATAGAAAGTGATGACAATATATGAGGAATAAGAGCTTAAAGAAAATAGCATTTATAGTAGTAATCCTTATAGTAAATTTACTTATACTGCTTTTTGCAAATACACAAAATAAAGATGATTTTACCTTTAAATACAATGTAAGTTCTAATCAAAAAGGTACTTATCAAGTGTTTTATACATATGACGGAAATTTTGGCCAATATGTTATAGATGAAAAATACAATAATATAGGTGAAGAAAAAACATTATTTTATACGATTCCAAGTAAAGTGACACGTTTAAGATTAGATTTAGGAGAAAGTCCAGCAGAACTTAATATAAGCAATGTAAAGATAACATATTATGGCCAAAACCTAGATGTAATATCACTAATAGATAAAGATCCAGGCAGCATGAATGATATAAGTTCAATTAAAGTTTTAGACGACAATATATATGTTACTAGTAGTGGAAATGATCCATTTTTAACTCTTAATCTTAACAATGCTCAATATCCTTTGATGGAAAAAGTTGATAAATATAAAATGATAGCTGTTAAGATATTAATGTGCTTAATAGTAGATGTAATTGCTATAATTTCAATAAAAAAACGTAGTATAATAAAAGTATTAGTTGAAGAAATTTATAATAATAGAAAATTAGTTATGAATTTAGGGAAAAATGATTTTAAAACTAAATATGCAGGTTCTTATTTAGGTATAACATGG
>Ga0183100_1000849_pt1 | contig 18906 bp, 18 predicted proteins | sample Biomet2_FD_127789 | JGI IMG/M metagenome (GOLD analysis project Ga0183100, IMG submission 127789) | Microbial communities from bioreactor (seeded with anoxic lake sediment) at LBNL, California, USA - Biofuel metagenome 2 | ecosystem: Engineered > Bioreactor > Anaerobic > Unclassified ...
TATAACATCACCTTTCAGGAACTTTTCACAAATGATCTTATGCCGAATTTTTGCATAATGTGGCTCAGCATTGAACAGAGAAAAATCTTCATCCATCCATTTCTTGAGCAGCCTTTTTGCATCCTCAAAATTCAATTTTGACTTGTCAGGGCATATGATATTATATCCACAGCCATGGTTACACTTTAGAACAAATGCGTTGGGCAGCTTGGCCCATTCAATTTCATCTGGATTGTTCCATACATACAACAAATCATTTAGCAGGGCTTCTTCCCCGATGCCCTTTATGTAGTCTCTCACTGCATATTTATCAGCGCATTGAATAGCCTTTATATTCTTTGGCCAATAATAAAGCTTTAGCCATTGTAGTTTTTCATTAAAAGTCACAGGATTTTTTAAATTTAGCGGATATTTCAAAATAATTTTGAAATACAATTTTGATATAAATTCTGGCGAAGTCATTCTTAGCCCCGCCACCTGAATTTTTCTACGAATTTTGTATAACAAGCTCTGTCTGTTCTGCATAGAAACCCCTCACATCATATTATTACTATTTAAACATAAATACCTTCAGTAAGCACCACCAGCATATATGGCAGGCTGAACTGATTATATTTAGTTGTTCAATTTCACGATATAAATACCAATGATATTTTATTAGCTGCAATTTATTGCTTGAGATGGAGTTTGCGCGGATTCTGTATTTCATCAATATATCTGGCATTCCCCAAATGTATTGTTCCTTTTTCAACATCCGGAGCCACAAAGCGTCATCATTTCTTTTACGAATATTTGGTACTTCAAATTTACCCAAAACATTTACATTATACATAACAGTTGAATTGCCTACCGGACAGTCAAGTAATAATCTTTTGTAATTCGTTTTTTTTATCGCCTTAATTACTTTGCCAAGTGGTTTCCCATTTTCATCAATCTGTTCATATGAAGTACCACTAAATGCGATGCCTTTTGTTTTCATGAAATCAATCTGTCTCTGTAGTTTGTCTGGCATCCACAAGTCATCACTATCAAGAAAAGCCATTAACTCCCCATTAGCTAGTTGCATTGCTATTGTGCGAGCAACAGCTGCACCAGAGTTTATATCTAATCGATGATATTTAATTTTGTTATTATTCCTCGCGAAACTCTCTACTATCTCTTTTGTATCATCATTTGAGCAATCATCAACTACGATCATTTCCCAGTTTGTATATGTCTGCGCCAATACCGAGTTAATCGTTTCAGCAATAAACTTGCCGCAATTATATGTAGGGGTAATTATTGAAACTAATCCGCTAGTCATCGTTTTTCTATTCCTTTTTCTTTCAAAGTATCGGGCATTCTTTTTCCATATTCCTTACCCAATATCGTAAGAACAGTCATAACCATAATTTTTATATCGTGCCACATGTTTAGTTTTTCAATTTCTTCAAGGTTATAAAACATTTTATTCGGCAATATATCTTCTATATATGTCTTATCTATATCGGTGGAGTCCGCAAGGAGTTCGCCCTCATCCTTATAATAGATACTTCCTTCTGAAGTAATGCCTGCAGGGAGTAACAGAGTAGCCCACATTTTCGGGGCATATTGCTCCACGTACTTTGATACCTCTGGTCTTGTCCCTACAAAAGTCATTGTGCCTCTAAACACATCAATGAGTTGGCCTAATTCGTCAAGACGATACTTGCGAATAAAACTCCCAACACGAGTTACCCGCACATCATGATTAGCAGTAACTTCAGAACCCATCTTATCGGCGTTCTGAATCATTGTCCTAAATTTGAAAATGCGAAATTTCTTTCCATATTGTGTTACTCGGACTTGCCTGTAAAAAACTGTGCCTTCGGAGTCCACTTTAATTGCAATTGCTAGTATTAAGAAAACAGGTGATAAGACAATTAGCATTATCGAGGACACAATCAAATCAAATGTCCGCTTAAAAAACAAACTACTTGTTTTCCTGCTCAAGATGTCATAATAATATCTGGCCTCTTCAGTTCGAATTTCTATGGGTAAGTCGTCCCACTTTATTAGCATCATCCGATATACTCACTCATAAAACTTGTGCAATTTTCAATAACATATGATGCATCTTCATCTGCTAGACAAGTGTGCAAGGGGAGCGTGATTTCGTTCGAATACTGATTCAATGCATTTGGATAGTCCTTTATTTCAAATCCTAATTCTTTATATGCAGTCATCATCGGAAGTGGCTTATAATGAACATTTGTAGAAATCCCCGCTTCCGCCATTCGTTTAATAATCTCGTTTCGTGTGGTTTCACCGATGTCAGGTATTCTGGTCAAATATAGATGCCCTGACGATGAATAATCTTCCCCATAATGCTTTAAGCTTTCAATTCCCAAAGGAAGTAATGCCTGGTCATACATTTCAATAATTTCTCGCCGTCTTGCCAGCATGGCCTCATATCTCTCCAACTGCTTTATTCCAAGAGAAGCTGCTATATCGGTCATATTACATTTAAAATATGGGCCAACGATGTCATAATCCCAATCACCCATTTTGGCCTTTTGGAAGGCATCTTTTGATTGCCCATGCAATGCAAACAGCATATATTTCTTATGTAATTCTTCGTTATCGATTCCGTCAATATCGCGCCAAGTGATTGCACCACCTTCAGCAGTTGTAATATTTTTCACAGCATGGAATGAAAAAGATGTGAAGTCGGCAACCGCTCCACTTCTTCTACCCTTATACTGTGCGCCTAAAGAATGCGCTGCATCCGCCAGCACAACGACTCTACCTATGATCTTTTGCAAATCATTGGAAGGTTTGAAAAGTGCTCTTTTACTTTCTACTGCAGCGAAGATTCTATCGTAATCACACATCACTCCGCCAATATCCACAGGGATGATGGCTTTCGTCTTTGCTGTAATTGCCTCTGCGATGGCATCATAATCTATGTGAAAGGAATCCTTCCCGGTATCAAGCATGACAATTTTAGCGCCGACATGAGCGATCACACTTGCCGACGCTGTATATGTATAGGCAGTTGTGATTACTTCATCTCCAGGTCCTATTCCAAGAAGTCTCAATGTCATTTCCATGCACGAGGTAGCTGAGTTCATGCAAACTGTTTTTGATGTATTGCAAAACTCAGAGATTTTCTTCTCAAAAAGCTTGGTCTTTGGTCCAGTGGTGATCCAGCCAGACTTGAGTGTCTTCACAACTTCTTGAATCTCTTCATCAGTGATATCAGGTGGTGAGAATGGGATAGTCCTCATTTAATATTTCCTTTCAATCTTTTAACTTGCTGCTTTCCTTACTCATCATCCTCATCCCAAAGGCCTCCCCTGTTTTCTGTGAACTGGTAGGTTTCGCATAGTTCGCTGGTTTGTTCCTTCAGGTCCGGTTGGTTTCTGGTGGCGGCGGCAAAGAGGTCGCTTAGCTTGCTGAGGAAGTGTTCCTCGTCGAAGGTGATGGGCTGTCCCACAAAGATCAGATCGTTTTCGGTCTTTTGGATGCCTTCTTCGTCCATGAGCAGTTCTTCGTACAGCTTCTCCCCCGGCCTCAGCCCTGTGATCTGGATTTTGATGTCCGCGCCGGGGCGGTAGCCCTTCATGCGGATCAGTTTTTCGGCCATATCATAGATACGGACCTGCTTGCCCATGTCCAAAATGAAGATTTCTCCCCCCTTGGCCAAAAGAGCCGCCTCAAGGATCAGGGAAACCGCCTCGGGGATGGTCATGAAGAACCGGGTGATGTCCGGGTGGGTCACCGTCACCGGGCCTCCTTCTTCAATCTGTTTGATGAACATCGGCACCACAGACCCGTCGCTGCCCAGGACGTTGCCGAACCGTACGGCGACAAACCGGGTGCTTGAGTGGTGGGCGTAGTATTGGACGACCATTTCGGCGATCCGCTTGGTGGCGCCCATGATGTTGGTGGGACGGACGGCTTTGTCCGTGGAAATCAACAGAAAGTCCTCCACTCCATATTTGTCCGCCATCTGGCAGATGTTCAGAGTGCCTTTGCAGTTGTTTTTGATGGCTTCCCCAGGGGCGTCTTCCATGAGTGGCACATGTTTGTGGGCCGCCGCATGGTACACCAGTTGGGGTTTGTAGAAGCTGAAGACATATTCCAGCCGGCTCATGTCCCGGACAGATCCGATTAAAATTCGGACATCCACCTCCGGATATTTCTTTTTTAGTTCCACCAGCAGACGGTAGCTACTGTTTTCATTGAGTTCAAAAATGATCAGTTGTTTTGGCTTGAAAGCGGCGATCTGACGGCACAGTTCCGAGCCGATGGATCCGGCGCCTCCGGTCACCAGAACGACTTTGCCCATGAGCTTGTCCCGGATGCCTGCGTGCTCCGGGTCGATGGGTTTGCGGCTGAGCAAATCCTCATAGGAGACGTCCCGGATGTTTTCGGAAAGGCTTCCCTGGGTGATGTTGGCGATGTACGGCAGCCGTCTGACACGGCAGTCCGTCTCATAGCAGATCTCCACCAGCTTGGTCATGGTTTTTGAGGAGGCCGATGGAATGGCGATGATGATCTCCTCCACGTTGAATTGTTTCACCAGGTGGTGGATTTGAGACCGGTCGCCCATGATTTTGATGCCCCGGATATATTTCCCCTGCTTAGCCGGATTGTCGTCCACAATGCAGACGATTTGGTTCTCGGCGCCGGGGTTGAGGGCCATTTCATTGATCAGCATATAGGCGGCGGTGCCGCCTCCGATGACCATGGTCTTTCGTTTGTGATGGGGATGGTGTTGGTCGTTCAGATATCTTCTGGCGATCCGGATGGACATCCGGGCAAAGGTGCTGCAAAAGAACAGCAGCATGGGCGCCACGATGAAGAAACTCCAGGGAACCCGCGGCATCACCTGAGTCAGCACAACTTGCTTGTAAAGGAGCTCGATGCCGTCGACCAACAGGACGCTGTAAAACAAGTTGAGGATTTCCCCAAGGGAGGCGAAACGCCACACCGTATGGTACAGCCGAAAAATCCAAAACACAAAAATGGTGATCCCGATGTCGGGAAGCAGATAAATCATGGTGGTACGGAACTGGTCGGCGGGAATGTCGAAGATGTCAAAGCGGATCAACAGCCAACCGAAAGAAGCAACGCAGACGCTGAGAATGTCCGCGATGAACAGCCAGTATATTCTATTGTTCAGATGCTTGAGAAGACTTGTCATTCCTGTCTTTGATCCTTCCTACTCCCGATTTTGTCCGCTTGGATCAATCGGTGTATTTTTCATAATATCCTTTGTAGTATCCGTTGTAATAGCCATGGCGGTCCGCCACAACTTTGTTGAGCACAACGCCCAGGACCCGGCATCCGGCGATGCCCAGTTGTTTTTTGACTTCCTGGGCGAATTTGTGGCTGATGCGGTTGGTCTCGATCACCAGGATGGCTCCGTCGCAGTGGGGTGCCATGACAGCCGCGTCGATGACGGCGCCAAGAGGCGGCGAATCCACCAACACCACGTCATATTCCCGGCGCAGCTTGGCCATCAGTTCTCCATAGGCCGGGCTGCCCAAAAGCGCCGTGGGATTGGGGGTGCTGTGCCCCGACAAAATGATGTCCACACCTTTGACGTCTGTTGGGAAGACAATATGGTCCATGTCCGCCTGTCCGGTGAGGAAGTGGGTCAACCCCAGTTGTTCTCCCAGGACCTCCAGATGATGCTGGCCGACCATGACGGATTTTCTCAGATCGCCGTCCACGATGATGACTTTCTGCCCGTCCTCACCCATGGCTTTGGCCAACTGGATGGTGATTTCGGTTTTACCCTCATCCGGCATGCAGCTGGTGATCAGGATATTTTTGATGTCTTTGCCGCAAAATTTCAGATTGGTGCGTAGTGAATTGAAGGCTTCTTTGATGCCGTATTCCAATTCGGGGAGTTCTCCAAAATTGACTTGTCTCTTGCTCATCCTATTTCCCTCCCCTTTCAAACCATTTTCGTTTCTCTTTGGTGGCGCCGGATTTCAGCGGAATGGACGCCAGGGTGTTCAGTCCCAGGGTCGTCTCCACGTCTTCGGGGGACTTGATGGTGTCGTCCAGCACATCTTTGAGGATGACCACAAAGGTGCAGATCAAGGCGCCCAAAATGGCACCGATCAAGGTGTTCATCATTTTGTGGGGTCTGCTGGGGGCGTCAGCCACAACGGCTTCCTCCACCACCGACGGCTCCTCGGTCTTCATGATTTCGGAAATCTGTTTGCGGGCCACCGTGGCGAACTCGTTGGCGATCACCTTGGCCATGTACGGATTGTTGTCTGTCACCGTGATGTTCAGAATCCTTGTGTCCGCCGGATTGGTGACCACAAGCTGGTCCAACATTTCCTCATAGGTCACGTTCATCTTCAGATTGGCGATGACATCCTCCACCACCGGCCGGCTTTTGATCAGTTCCAGATAGTCGGTTGTCAGAGACGTCCCCAGCTGGATGTCGGCGAAGGACGTCAGCGAGGTGGTCTGGGTGAGGATGTAGATTTTTGAGGTGGATTCATACTGGGGGCTTAGCACCGTGACGCTGATCAATCCGGCTGCTCCTCCAAAGATGAGGGCGGCGAGAAGGATGATCAGGACGTTCTTGCGAAGGAGATAAAAAATATCTCTCAGGTCGATCACCAGTTCTCCGTTTTCGTCTCTCTTTCCGTGCATTGTGGTCTCCTTATGGTTACAAGGTTCGGTTGTTTGATCCGGTTACAGGTATTGATTGTCCAATATTTTGCCGGGGTTGTTGAACAAAATGTCCTCCAGCATCTTCATGTCTTTTTTGTTGTTGTAGGCGGAAAAATATTTGTCCAGTTTCTCCACGGTCTCCTTCATCACCGGCGGACGGTGGTAAAGGTTGTGTGTGTCTGTGCCAAGCACATGGATCCATCCCTGGTCCAGCATGCGAAAGGCCCACTGGGTCCTGGTGTTGGTCCGGTTGCGCAAAAATGTTTTGCTGTTCACCTGGATCACCACACCCATTTTCACCAGTTCCCGAAGACGGTCCTCCCGACCGATGATGCAGTCGTATCGCTCGGTGTGGGCCAAAATCGGCAGAAATCCTTCAAGCTGCAGGGTTTTCATTCCCTCCCAAAGGTAATCGTAATCCGTGGAGAGGTGGAATTCCGTCAGCACATAACGGGTGCCCGCCAAGGTGGGGATGTTTCCCCTTTTCAGCTCCGCCACACCGGGCTGGGTGTAATAGAATTCGCTGCCCAGATAAAACTTCATATGGTGATATTTGGCCGTGGCTTCCCGGGAAAGGGTGTCGAACAAGACTTTCACCTGCTCCAGGGACAATGGCGTCCGCTTTGGATCGATGCTGGCCCAGGCCAGACCAAAAGGTCCCCTTTCATCCCAATGGCTGGTCATGATGACTTTGCTGATATGCTCCGTCGCCATCAGATCAACCAGTTGCATGGATTCCTCCATGGTGTCCGGGCCGTCGTCGACGCCCGGAAGCAAGTGGGCGTGAATGTCCGTATACATGATGTCACCCCTCCCTTTTGATTCTCCTCAGAGAATAAACCAGCGCTCCAGTCAGCGCGGCGCCCATGGCGCTGATGCCCACCGCGGGTATCAGGCTTTGGGTGAAATAATGGTCGATGAAGGTTTTGTAATAGTCGGAGGCCGTCTCCAATTCCATGGGATGGCCGATATAAAGGACGATGGCGACGATCAGGTTGGCCGCCACCGCGGCGGTCAATGCGTAGGTGATATAGTTCCATGCGCTTCGTGTCCCCCGGAACAGGATCATCAGCATGGCCACCAATGCAAAAATGGCGATCAACGAAGCTCCGATCATGCCCACGATGAAGGGCATCAGGTCTATTTTCGCCTTGATGATCTCTTCTCCAAAATGAAAGGAGGTGTGGACACGGTACAGGCTTGCCGCTGCGGCTGTCATCTCCTTCGTGGATTCCCGTAGTGTCGCTCTCGATGGGATTCCCCTTTGGTCAAAATACTGTTGGATGCGTTTTTGGATGGCGGCTTCCAGTGGGTCGGTGTCAGCCGTCCGATGCTTGCCAGCCAGGGCCGCGGTCATGCTGTTGCCGCTGTCCGCGATAAACCGGTTTTCGCTGACGACGCCGTCCAATGTCTCACTGGGCAGCTCGTATCTCTTCGCCAGATTTTCAAGATCCTCTTGAAATTGCTGATAAGCCCCGTCCACATAATGGCTTTGGGACGTCGCCGACAATATCGTCTGTCGGCTCAAAAATCCCAACAGAAAATCAAGGGGCAGGAAAGTGGTGGTGATGGACAGGAAAAGCGCGAAGGCCAGCATGAAGCCGATGGCTTTTTTCCATGGGATCCTTTTTTTATTGTCAGATGAAACCTTATTTTGTCGGTTGGTCAGGTTCATGTATTCTCCTTATTTGATGGATTGGATTTTTGGACCGGATATCTTGTCGCAGGTGACGAAAAGCCTATCTTCCCTGGCGCCCAAAATGCTGCCGAAGGGATAGCAGGTGTACAAAATCAGTTGCTCCCCATTCCCGTCCAACGTCGCGCTGTTCCAACTGTCGACCGATGAGACCTTGATGGACGACACCTGATAGCGATAAACGCCGTAACTGGTTTTCAACTGGAAAACATCTCCCTTTTCCACTTTTTCCAGAGGTGCGAAATACGAGACGTCATGGCCCCCGACCAAAATGGGTTTCCCCTGTCCGGGCAGCCCGCTGAGGATATATTGGCCTCCTCCTTTTTCAAAGGTCGCATCGTCATCACCATAATACAACGGCGACAAAAATTCAATACGTTGGCAGGAAATCTCTCCATATATGGCGCCGACTTTCGGCAAGGAGATTTGATCGGCGTCGAGGGTTCCCGATCGGGGTTGTCCTGTGAGCTGGTTTGTGTAGGCCACTTCAGGGGAGCCCAGCACGGTGGCCTTCTCGATATCTGCAAAAATCAATTCACGAACCGAAGACCCTGCGATCCCCACAGCAATCGCCAGCAGGATGATAAAAGCCGCCGGCACGGCCACTTTTCGGTAAGGCCGTTTCACATACACAAGCAGGCCAGCCGCCGCTATGGCGAGCCCAAGGACCGCCAAAAAGGTCCAGGGCAGATAGAATCCTGTATTTTTGATGGGCAGGCCGCCCTGATAAACAACATTGCCGTTTCCGTCCAATGCCTGGACGAACCCTTCGCGGTTGAAGACTTTGACAAATCCGGGGATGGCGTTTTCACCGGCGGTTCCGGACCCGTTGTTGTCCACAGTCCCGCTGTCGTTGGTGTTTCGGTCGCCATTGCCCGTGGTGCCGCCGTTGCCGTTTGAGGTGCCGCCATTGTCTGCGCCGCCGCCCCCGTTTTGGTCTCCTCCGCCGTTTTGGCCGCCGCTTCCATTGTTCGCCGGGACAAGATAACCGCCGTCGATGGCGCTTTGGATGTTCTTGTCGTAACCCATCAATTCAATGGCGCGATCGGCCTGTTGGGACGTCAAATCCACGCCGTCCTGATTCAGGTACGCCGTCAATTCAGACAGGGAAGCGTCTGTGGCGACATATTTTTCGCTCCCATAGATAAAATATCCGGAAGCCGCATCGATTACCCGCGCCTCTTCCGGATTTATGGTAGCCGCCCATGCGGCCAGGCAGGTGGTCTGAATCACAATGAATGCAAATAGGACAATGCCAAGCTTTCTCATGATTCGGTCCCCCCTTTCCGCAGATACCCCGGGCATAGCACTGCCCGGGGCACCAAAATTTCACGTTTATTATAGATACGACTCATAAATACCAAATGTGATTCCGTTGGTTGACATGTAGGCTGCCTCGTTGACGGTGAAAGCATAAGATCCAGTCTTTCTGATGATGGTCAGCACCGGATCGGCACTATAGGAAGTGTCTCTGATTTCAACCTTGTTGTAGGTCACTCTTGTCAATTCAAGGGTTTGTCCACCAAATGGAATGGTCAGCACATTGTTGTCCAATGTGATCACGCTGTTGCCGGTCAACGCATTGGGATAATAGTCCAATCTCAACGTATAACCTGTATACGCATCGTTGTCTCCCACCATGGTCAGGCTATCGGCAGCCACTTTATAGGGGCTGAAATATGGCAAGCCATTTTTAACAGATGAAATGTCGATTCTATCTCCTGTCTTGGCGAAGACAAAACCGCCGGCATTCCATGTGAAACTGTTTGGAATGAAGTTGGCGCTGACATCCATGGGGTTGAACATGTCAAATCCCAAGGATCCGAATCCGAAGAAATCATCCAGCATGGCCGGACTCAGCACCAGTTCACTGGCGCCGACCAACCCATGATGTCCGTCTGTGATAGCAAGTTTGCTGTAGGTTGTCAGGAAACTGAAGGGTTCCCCGGCCGATCCCACAATGCGTTTGACATCGACGACATAGGATCGGGAGACGGATTTGCCGGTCGCGGTGACGGTGGCGGTTGCGGTGATGGTCGTCGCGCCTGATGCCTTGGCAGTCACTTTTCCGTTGGCGTCAACGGTTGCGGCAGCTGTATTGGAGCTGGCATATGCGATGGTCATGGCCTCGGAAGGGCCGCTGATTTTAAGTGCGTTTGTAGAGGTTTCGTCAACAGCCAGGGTCTTTCGGGCAGTCGACTGCAACGCGGCGGAATAGACTTCCACGGCGCAGGTGGCTTTCAAGGTCGACTTGTCCTTTGAGGTTGCTGTAATTGTGGCGGAACCTGCCGCTTTGGCGGTGATTTTGCCTGCTGTGCTGACAGTGGCGGCGGCGGTGTTGGAAGAAGTCCAGGTCACGCCTGAGTCATGGACCCAGGTTTTGTGGGTGACGGTTGCTGTATTCTGAGCTGTTGCACCAACCCAAAGCTTTTGGGACGTCGGGCTCATGGTGACAGCGGTGGGATAAAGTTGCTTGACATAAACCTTGATATATTTGGTGACGTACGGATAATACCTGGACTTGGCCTTGACGGTGACGGTCCCCGGTTTAATCCCTTGGACATAGCAATAAGATCCGGCTATATTGGTTATCTTGCCATAGGCGGAACCGGAATAAACGGACCATGTGACACTTTTGGATGCGGCGGATGGATAGACGCTGCTGACATAGACTTTCACTTTGGCGGCGATGTCCACGACTGCTGCGGTTCCGGTGCCGGAAGCGACTTTGAGATAAAGTCTTGTGGGACTGGTGGCGGCATCAGCGGATTGAACAGTGAAACCGTAAGCTGAAGAAATTAAAATTGCAGCTACTAGAACTACAAACACCTTTTTTATGAGGCCCCTCATTTCATACCCTCCTTGGTTCTAAAATAATTATTAGACACAAAATCAAATTGGAATCTTTATTCCACATTTAAGGTCAGTTTAATCCTATTATGATTTCGAGTCAATACCATTTATCGTACAGTAATTCACAATCATTATTTCAATACCTGGCAAGTCCCCCCTGGTGCCCCTGGAAATCACTGATTTTACAACGTTCCAGGCAGGCTTGGGTCCTTGAATATTTTTTACGCCCAGTCCGATCAGGGCGGCAAGTCCGGTTGGGGTGACCATTTCCATATTCACATCGTCGCAAACAAAATTCAAATTGCAGGTTTTCATCATGGCCCTGACCGCCGGCACCGGCACGGGGATCTCCCCATGGCTGCACAAAACCGTTCCGGTTCCGTCGTGGATGGTGGAACAATAGATTTCATCGGGGTCCAGGGCATTGACCGCCGCGGCGATGCCAACCATGTTCAAAATAGCCTCGGGTCGACCCACTTCATGAAAATGAACGGTGTCCAGAGTCTCCCCATGGACTTCAGCCTCTCCTTTGGCCAGGACTGTATAAATTCCGATGGCGGTTTTCTTCACCGGCTCATTCAAACTGCTGTTTTGCAAAAGGTCCCGTATGGCCACAAAACTTCTGTGGTCATGGCCGTGGCCTTCGTCATGGTTGTGCCCTTCTTCATGGCTGTGGCCATGGCCGTTTTGAAATATCAGCCGCTGCTGGTTTTCCACATAGGCTGGATCCCCGCAAAGTTCCAAAAGCCCTTTGCAAAGCATGTCCCCGCTGACGCCGTTTGTGCAATCTATGTACAAGCTATATTCCGACACTTGATTTCTCCTTTATCTTTTTTCCCGGAAAAACAAAAGCTCAGGCATCCCTAAGCTCTTTTGTTGATTTTGGATGCCAGACAGGCCGCGCCGTATCCATTGTCGATATTCACCACGCCGATGCCGTTGGCGCAGCTGTTCAGCATGGAAAGCAATGCCGTCAATCCTTCAAAATTGGCGCCATATCCGATATGGGTCGGAACCGCGATGACAGGGCTGCTGACCAGTCCGCCCACCACGCTGGCCAAGGCGGCTTCCATTCCCGCCACCACGATGACCACGTTGGCGTCCCGGATCCGGTCCAGTTTGTCAAAAAGACGGTGGATTCCCGCCACGCCCACATCATAGATCCGGTCCACCGGATTTCCCAAAAGCTCCGCTGTGACCGCCGCTTCTTCGGCGACAGGGATATCGGCTGTTCCCGCTGTCACGATGGCGATGGTGTTGCCCTCGCCAAGTGGCGGACACTGGTTCCGCACCAATGCGATCACGTTGGCCACCGTGTCGTACACCGCCTCTGGGACCAGTCCCTTCACCACCTGATAATCCTCAGCGGTGGCTCGGGTGGCCATGATGTTTTCGTCCGGATGTATTTCAGCCAGCTCCCGCATGATCTCCGCGATTTGCAGAGAAGTTTTGCCCGGGCAGAAAATAGCCTCCGCGGCGCCGGTTCTAGCCGGCCGGAACTTGTCCAGACTGGCGAATCCCAGCTCTTCCCTGGCTTGTCGTTTTTCTTTATTGTTGTCTGTTTCTTTTTCCATCATTTGATCCTATCTTTGCCTGCCGGCGTTTTGAACCACATGGGATAAAAGGATTGCCGTGGTCACCGTTCCCACACCGCCGGGTACCGGAGTGATGGCGGAGACAACCGGTTCAACCTGCCCGTATTCCACATCGCCGCGCAATCGGCCGTCCTCATCCACATTGATGCCCACATCGATGACCGTTTGCCCCGGTCGGACAAAGGACCGGTCCACAATCCCGGCTTTGCCGGCAGCCGCCACAAGGACGTCCGCTTTGGCGCATTCCGCCGGAAGGTCACGGGTGCTCCGATGGCAGATGGTCATCGTGGCGTTTTTTCCCAGAAGCATCATGGCGACCGGTTTGCCGATGACCAGGCTTCTGCCCAGCACCACCACCCGTTTGCCGGAAAGTGGAATGTCGTAGTGCTTCAAAATGGCCATCACCGACTCTGCCGTGCAGGGTCCGAACCCGTCGGGATCGCCGGCGAAAACCCGCCCCATGGAGCTATCCGTGATGCCGTCCACATCTTTGTCGGGATGGATGAGATTGCAAATGACTTTTTCGTCCATATGGGAAGGCAACGGGCGAAACAGCAAAATGCCGTGCACCGCCGGATCCCGGTTCAGCGCCGTCACCTTGTCCGCCAGCTCCTGCTGGGTCATCATCGCCTCCAGGCGAATTCGATCCACCTTGACGCCAAGGGTCTCGGCTTTTTTGACAATGCTGGCCTCATAGGCGATATCGTCCGGGCTTTCCCCCAGCCTGACAGTGGCCAGGGTCGGAAATATATGATTGGCGTTGAGTCTCGCCACGGCGGCGGCGGTGGTCGCGTTCAGGCTTTGGGCCACTTCCTTGCCGCTGAGTGTTTTTGCCATTTTGGTTCCCTTTCTCTTCATGTTCGTCGGGTTGTTTAGGCTTCGCTGGTCGGGTTATTCAGGTTGCCTCCCAGGCCGGTTTTGACCGACAGGAAGATTTCGTCGGCCAGCGCCGTGTATTCCCGCAGCATGGCTTCCGTCTCCTGATTCAAGGACGCCGCCTTCTCTTTGTCCGCCATGGCTTTGGTGTTGATGAACACGTTGAGGCTGGCGGCCTTCAAGGCTCCGCAGCAAATGGCCGCGCCCGCGCCGGCGTCGCTGATGGCGAGCCTGCTGCCTTTTTGGCTGTAGGCCTGAATCAATTCAATGGCTCTGCAGCATTGGCGCATGATGTCCATCGGCACCAATGTCGCCTCCAACAGGCAGGCCTCCATGGTTTCTTTGTCCTCCGGATTGCTGTAGGCGGCGGCCAACGGCGCGAATACTTCCGCATCCTTTGCCACCAGGTCCAACAGCGCCGCTTCAATGGCGTTGGCGCCTTGATTGAGGGCCAGGATATCCTGCTCCACGTCCTGGTATTTCTTTTTGCCCACTGTCAGGGAACCCACCATGTTGCCCAGGGCGGCGCCGATGGCACCCACCAAAGCGGAGGCGCCGCCTCCGCCTGGAACGGGATCCTTCCCGGCCAGGACTCTCACGAATTCCGTGGCGGTCAGCGTTGTGAAATCAATATCGCTCATTTTTTTCACTCATTTCAATACTGTTCCCGCCAGCCTCCCGGCCCACTTGGAACATTTCTTACTTCAGGTTAGAACAATCCGGAAATTTTGCCGGTGCTGTCCACGTCGATTTTCTCCGCGGATGGCACTTTGGGCAATCCGGGCATGGTCATGATGTCCCCCGTCAAGGCGACGATGAACCCGGCGCCCGCCGAAACTTTGAGGTTTCGTACAACCAGTGTGAATCCGGATGGGGCGCCGCGAAGGGCCGCGTCATCTGAAAAGCTGTACTGGGTTTTGGCCATGCAGATTGGCAGGTGGCCAAATCCCAGGCCTTCCAGCTGCTTGAGCTGGGAGGCCGCGGCCGGCAGGAAGCTCACATCCTTGGCCCGGTATATTTTGGTCGCGATGGCGTTGATTTTTTCTTTGATGGACATGTCCGAGGTGTAGACCTGGGTGAAGTCGTTGGGCTTTTCGCATAGCCGCACCACTTCTTCCGCCAAAGCCCGGCCGCCTTCGCCGCCTTTTTCCCATACTTGGCTCAGCGCCACATTGACGCCCAGCGCACGGCATCGCTCCGCCACCAGGTCCAGCTCCGCTTTTGTGTCGGTGGGGAACGCGTTGATCGCGACCACAGCGGGAAGTTTGAACACTTTGGTGATGTTTTCCACATGCTGGAGCAAATTGGGCAATCCCAACTCCAGGGCTTTCAGGTTTTCAGTCGTGAGATCGGCTTTGGCCACGCCCCCGTGATGTTTCAACGCACGGACAGTGGCGACAATGACCACGGCGGAAGGCTTCAAGTCCGCCATTCTGCATTTGATGTCCAGGAATTTTTCGGCGCCCAGATCGGCTCCGAAGCCGGCTTCAGTCACCACATAGTCCGCCAGCTTCAAGCCCATCCGTGTCGCCATGATTGAGTTGCATCCGTGTGCGATATTTGCGAACGGCCCGCCGTGGATGAATGCCGGCGTTTGCTCCAATGTCTGGACCAAATTCGGTTTCAACGCATCTTTGAGCAGCGCCGCCATCGCGCCTTGCGCGTGGAGCTGTGCCGCGGTCACGGGTCTGTCGTCCGTCGTATATCCAACGATGATGTTTGATATTCTTTCTTTCAAGTCGTCGATGTCCTTGGAAAGGCAAAGCACCGCCATGACCTCGCTGGCCACAGTGATGTCAAATCCGTCTTCCCTGGGCATGCCGTGGGCTTTTCCACCCAGACCGTCCACGATGTTTCGAAGTTGACGGTCGTTCATATCCACCGCTCTGCGCCAGGTGATTTTGCGGGTGTCGATGCCAAGGGCATTCCCCTGATGGATATGGTTGTCCACCATGGCCGCCAAAAGATTGTTGGCTGCGCCGATGGCGTGCATATCTCCTGTGAAATGAAGGTTGATGTCTTCCATGGGCACCACTTGGGCGTATCCGCCGCCGGCCGCGCCTCCTTTGACCCCGAAAACCGGCCCCAGGGAAGGTTCCCTCAAGGCGACAAACACCTTTTTGCCGATTTTGTGGAGACCGTCGGCCAAACCCACCGTCGTGGTGGTTTTGCCTTCCCCGGCTGGCGTCGGTGTGATGGCCGTCACCAGGATCAGTTTCCCATCGGGGGTATCCTGTTTTTCTTTTAGGATATTGTAGTCGATTTTGGCTTTGTGGTTGCCGTAAAGTTCCAGATATTTTTCATCAATTCCTGCCTTCTGTGCAATGATCTTGATGTCCTCCGGTTGATTTGCCTGTGCGATTTCGATGTCGGACATGAATCCCATATGATTTCTCCTCCAATGTGTTAAACTTTGCTTCTTTTTTTTATGCTATGGTTCGCTTTTTCCGTCGTTTCGATGTCTATTTTTCTTTTTCTTTTTCCCGCCAAATGGCCTCCACCAGTGCTCTGATGTGGGTTGGATCCGTCCCGCAGCACCCGCCAAGGATTCTGGCTCCCGCCCGATAGCATTCCACCATCTGGGTGGCGAATTCATCGGCTTTCATGGGATATTGAGCTTCGCCGTTGCCGTCCAGGACAGGCATGCCGGCGTTGGGTTCGATCATCAGGGGTTTGGCGGTATTGTCCCGATACTCCCGGATGATTCCCGCATATTCCAACGGGGTCAGGTCTCCGCAGTTGGCGCCGACAGCGAAAATGTCATTGTCGTTTGCCCATGCCGCGATCTGGGCCGACCGGTTGCCCATGAGGGTCGCGCCGCCTTTATTGGCGGTTGCGAAGGTCAGACTCATGATGATGGGCAGGTCGGGGTTCACGTTTTTGCAGGCTTCCACAACCAGGCCCGTTTCGGTCAGGTCGAAAAAGGTCTCCAACAGGAATCCGCTGATGGGATATTTGGACATGGTCTCGGCCTGCGCCATATACGAGGCCACCACCTGTTCGTTTTCGTAATTTTTGGAACGGCCCCGCATGAAAAGCTCTCCGCAAGGTCCGAATCCCCCAAGGACATGGATTTTTTCGGGTCCATTGGCTGCGGCTTCGCAAGCGATTTCGACAGCGCGGTTCAAGGACAAATCCATGGCGTCCAGGCCGAACTCTTTTTTGGCCATATAGATGTCGTTGAGTGAAAAAGTATTGGTGTTGAGCACGCGGCTGCCCGCGGCGATATAGTCGTCATAAACCCGTCGCACCAGATCAGGGTGCTCCAGATTGTTTTTTGCCCCGAACAAGTCCCCGCCAAGCTGCTGGATGTAGGTGCCCATGGCCCCATCCAAAAAAACCGGTTCCCCCGAAAGGCATTTTTCTTTGAAGTCAATATATTCGTTCATCACTACCCACCTCGCTTCATCATATTTAAAACTTATTGATTGAATCATTGCTGAATCTTCATGGGACCCGCAGCGCAGAGTCCATGGAATATGGTCTACAGATATTTCTTGAGAAAGGAACGCCGATGGATTTTGCACAACCCGGCTTCCGCGATTCCCCGGTAATGGGCCTCCGTGCCGTATCCCTTGTTTTGTTCAAAACAGTACTGGGGATAAATCAAGCCATACTCGGCCATCATGGCGTCCCGGGTCACTTTTGCGATGATGGACGCCGCGGCGATGGATACGCTGAGACAGTCGCCATGGATGATCGGGGTTTGGGGTCGGGGCAGGTCTTTGAGCCTCACCGCATCCAGCAAAATGTGGTCCACGGTGGCGCCCAGCATTCGCTCGGACTCATGGATCGCTTCTTTCATGGCCAGTTTGGTGGCTTCCAGGATATTGATCTCATCGATCACTTTTTCATTGCACATCCCGATCCCATACGCGACGGCAGCCTCCCGAATCAGCCCCGCCAGTTCATTTCGTTTTTTCTCGGACAGTTTTTTGGAGTCGTCCACCCCCAGCACCTGAAAATCAGGGGGCAGTATGACGGAAGCCGCAACCACAGGACCGGCCAACGGTCCACGTCCAACCTCGTCAACACCGGCGACAAAAATCGCACCTTGTTGATAAAGGGCGGTCTCGTAGCGCTTCATCTCAATCAATTTTTGTTGGAGAAAAATCTCCCGCTCCGCTTTTTTCATGATTCCTATTGTCCGACTTCTTCCAATGTGATCTTTCCGATCAGCCCTCCGCGGAATTCATCCAGCAAGTTTCGGGCCGTCCGTTCATAGTCCACCCGTTTGCCCGCCATGATGAAACCTCTTTTGGCCGCGATGGCTTCCATGATCTCCAACGGTGTCTGGTCCTCAAAGAGTCCCTGTTCCGGTGGGTCCAGTTTGTATCGGTCCGTCAATTGCGAGGGATATCGTTTGGCCAGCACGCCGATCAATTCCAGCGCAAGTTCGGCCGTGTCCATGATTTCGTCTTTGATGGAGCCGCAAAAGGCCAGGTTCATGCCGACATTTGGGTCTTCGAATTTCGGCCACAAAATGCCGGGGGTGTCCAGGATTTGGAAAGTCCCCATGACCCCTTCCCCTTTGACGGTCAGCCACTGTTTTCCTTTGGTCACACCGGGCCGGTCGCCGGTCTGGGTGCTTTTTTTGCCGGTCAGCCGATTGATGAGGGATGATTTGCCGGAATTCGGCACCCCCACAATCATGATGCGGAAAGGCTTGTTTCGTTTGGAAACCGCGTTGTTTCCGGCTCTGATGCCTTCCAGAATGCCAAACAGCTCCCGGATTCCATCGCCTCGCATAGCGTTCATGGTCAATGCTTGATAGCCAAGTCTTTTGAAATGGGCGATCCATCGGTTGCTGGCGTCTTTGTCCGCCAGATCGCTTTTGTTCAATGCGATGACACGGGCTTTGTCCTTGATCAACTCATCTATGATGGGGTTCCGGCTGGAAATGGGGATTCTGGCATCCACCACCTCCACGACAACGTCAACCAGCTTCAGATTCTCCTGAATCAGTTCGCGGGTTTTTTTCATGTGGCCCGGATACCAGTTGATGTTGGTCAGCATGTGCGCTCCTTTCGTTTGCGGGGCACTGGGGCAAACGCCGATGAAAGCGCCTGTCAACTGCACCTATCAAAAAGGGGCCGCTTTGGCCCCTTTTGATTATTCGTCTTTTTTGTCTTCTGCTGCGGCTGGTGCTTCAGCGGCGGCTGCTTCTGCTTCTGCGGCCGCGGCGTCCACCGACACCGTTGCCGGCTTTTCCTCCTCCGC
>Ga0183100_1000850_pt1 | contig 18897 bp, 24 predicted proteins | sample Biomet2_FD_127789 | JGI IMG/M metagenome (GOLD analysis project Ga0183100, IMG submission 127789) | Microbial communities from bioreactor (seeded with anoxic lake sediment) at LBNL, California, USA - Biofuel metagenome 2 | ecosystem: Engineered > Bioreactor > Anaerobic > Unclassified ...
TCTGGCGCTCCGCGGTTGGAAGGAGTGGAAGCCAAAGGGAATAACAGAAAAATGAAGCCGTCGGTTGAAACCAGCTGCAGGTTTTGCATATGCTCAAAAAAAACAGGTTGCTACTCCCAAATTACGCCCAAAAGCTTCAAAGTAAATTTCAAAAATGCCTAAATAGTTATAAAAGCACCTGATTTTTTACGAAATCAGGTGCTTTTCTGGCGAGAGGCAGTAAAAAAGATAATACCGAAAAAGCCTTTGTTTTCAACGCTTTCCGGCTTTCACTTTCTAATTTTTTCGCCAGCCTTCCTTTTTTTGATAACAAATGGGCTGAATTTGAGTTCATGCAAAAAAGATATGTCCATATCTGAGCTTGCAATACGTGTGGGTTTGTCAATAAAGCGTCCACCAGTAATCAAAGAGACGTCGATACCCAAGTTGTTTTTCTTTTCCTTATCAACTCAGAAATTGCGGATTGGCAGTCATGGCACTATGCTCTCAGGTTCAGTCAGAATCCGCTTAAGCGTTTGCTGATGCCGTTCGCTTAATTGGTCAGGAGAGGTTTTATTGCAAGTTATTTCCCACCAAAGAGTTGTCTGTATACCACACTCCCCACAAGTTCTCGGGGATACGATTTTGAATGCACCCATCTTAGGCGGGTAGTCCCAGCCTTGCTTATAGCCCTCTTCGGAACTGAGTATTTGCTCCTTACCGCAGGTTTCACAGATGTGGCGAAGAATCATATCGCCTTGTTTTTCCTTCTGACCCCAAACTCCAGCGAGAGGTATTTCTTTGTATTGGTTTTCTTCGCACCACTTTTGAAATTCTGCGTTTTTTGTTTCTTCATCAAGGCTATAGATGGTGTCTACTGTGTGATATTTCCCGTCCTCGACCGCCATAATAGGGCTTGTGATTAGGCGGTGTCCATTCGTAAACTCACCAGTTTCCGCATTGAATCTTGGGTCGTCCTTGGCTCTGCCGAAAAGAGCAATGGTGCGACCACAATTTAATTTGGCGAAGACAGTTTCAGAATTTTTGGTGTTATCGTAAATTTCAGGATAGAGTACGATACTCCAGTCGGTGAGGGTAGCTTGCAATTTGTCATCTGTTTCAAAATCTTTCATGAGCCGCCCTCCTATGAATAGCGTTGTGCTGGAAAACCGAGTGCAACGGCAATGCCCGGCCGCGAAATCCAGTTTGGAATCCGGGTCCCGTTATACCACCCAGTTAAAGTTGACAATAAAAGTCCTGATCGAGCGGCTACAGTATCAAGTCCACCGCAGCTATCAACGTCCACCTTAAAAATATGCCATTTGGGCCACATATTAATTTCCTCCTTCCTCAAGATTTATCGCTAATCACATCGCTGAGAAATTGATGTGGTTGAAGTACAATTTTTTCGCCATAGCTGTCTGCTTCGAGACGGTCGATGAAGCAGTCCCAATGCTCGTAAAATATCGACAAGAAAGTCTCTGTGTTTCCTCGGTCAGTATAACGTCTAAAATATTCTTCTTTAGCATCTCTCCGAGGGTATACAAGCGTGTATGGGAGTTGCTTTCTTTCCAGCAGTGCCAGAACGCGGAAATCCGATGGAATAAGAATGTACTCGTAAGTATCCATAACGTTTTCTATAGCCGACACATAATTATACGGCCATTCTGGGCGCATTTCGTTGTCTGGGTCTGCTTTTCCCGCTTCACCTCGGTCGTCCTTGCCATCAAGGAAATATTTGAATGGGATGCAGTGAAAATCGAGTGCCGAGTCGTTAATGTATGCAAATGTGGATTTCCCACATCCAGCGTAAGCTGCAATAATCATACGGGTTTCTCGCCGCCATTTTCAAAATACACTTCATAGATAGCGGTGCCATATTTGTCGACTTTCCCCGTGTACCTGATGTTTGGAAATTTATCCTTTTTAACCTCGCTGTAAAAATGTTTTCCTACTGAAGCTCGCAGCGGCTTTGGGATAGTACCAGTTGAACTGTTTTCATGTTGCGGGATACTACTCCAACTGGGTGTAATGTCGCGCAAAACAAATCGAGGATCTTCGCTATGATTCTCAGCAACATTAGCAACTTTCTCAGCAACTGCCCTTTTTACCTCGTCGTAGATTTCAGCAAATGATAAATCTAAGGCATTATCATTCTGCATAGTGTTTGGATATGCCAAAGCAAGTTCTTTTACAAATTGCGATATGCTTGAATAACCAGCATCTGTTGAGTTTTTCTCAATGATTTCAAATTCATCATCGGTGGTACGAAATTGGATTCTCGTTGCCATTTTGAACCTCCTGCATTGAAATCTTGATGTGTCACCATATCAAGATTATAAATCAGGTTTTTTTGCACGTCAATACTTTTTTCAAAATTTTCAAACAGCCTTAAAAATCAGGCATTTATTGCTGATAACAGGATGCAGCCGCGGTGAAATAATGGGGCTTAAATGGGATGCGGTTGACTGGCAGAACAAGCGGGTTGCATGGAATTGGTCGTTGCATCGAAAGAATAACTCGGATTTTAATACAGCGTCCACCAGTAATCAAAGAGCCGCCGATAATAATTGCCCTTTGTTGGGGCATATTCGCTGTTGCGAATTCTGCGGCTGGTCTCACGCTTTATCCATCTCTGGCAGTTGCTGTTTTTGGGATACTTGATGTACTTGCCGGTATGGAGAAGCGTATTGCCATCAAAGCCCCAATCGATATATCCCGCATGTGGCACATAGTGCCGGGTGACGATTTTCAAGAGCCGGTCATTTTTCCTGACATCCATCTGGCGGCGATAGTTTCGACCTGTACGCCGATCCGATGATGCTGGTATTAGCTCAAGCCTCTGCCGCTCGATCTGAGTTAGGACTTCGCTTAATTCTGTTTCTGTCATAAGCTTTTCCATTCGGAACGGTACGAGTCACAGGACACAAGCCGTTCCATCTGCCACGCTGTTTTGCGTGGTATTCTTTTTGCTCCCGTTTGCTTTGCTTTTTCAGCGGTACAATCTGCGTCATGCACACGTACTCCTTCCATCTTCTTTTGTGGCTTCTATTTTCTTTATAAATTGTTGGCACTGAGCCAGATAGTCTGGATGTCCACAGAGGAGCATCTTGTTGGGAAGTTCCCGCAAGGCCTCAAGGAAAGCGACCTCGTCTCGTTTGAGTATCCGGCAGAAGATCATGCGATACGAAGATCCGTCTTTACCATATTCCTGTAGAAACTTCACGCGAACCTGATGCTTGATGAATAATCCGTCAGCCTGATAGTCTCCGGAATCAAGATATGCATAGAATCTATGGCGAAGGGAGAGCCGCTCCAAACTCAGATAGTTTTTCAGTTCTTCCGGCATTCTTGCCTCCTTTAACAATTATGTTACAGATTCATATCAAGTATTGATTTTTTATCGCATTTCAGTTATTCTAAAATATTCCTTCGGGAAACTACCGTTTTGGAGGTGAAAGCTATGCAGCAGTATCAATTCCCCGTGATTGATCCCGTGGCAACCGGTGCGAACATCATCCGGCTCCGGCAGGAGCGCGGCCTGACTGTGCGGGATCTGCAAGAGTTCTTTGGCTTTGAAGAGCCGCAGGCGATATACAAATGGCAGCGCGGAAAAAGCCTTCCGTCCGTTGATAACCTGTACGCTCTTGGCGCTTTGCTCGATGTTTCCATGGATGAAATCCTGGTTTCAGCAAAGTCCAAACTTAATATGATTATTTGTGAGCAGCAGGCTGATGCCTGCTGCTCAGCTCTTTTTATAGACCGGCTGTTTTGGATACGGCAGAAGTCCGAAATTGTCTTGACCATTTTTCCAAGCGCCTGCGCATAAGGCATCGCCCAAAAGCGCAACCCTTTACAGCATTTGCTTGGATTTGAAAGTAGCCCGAAGGCATCATTTTTTCAAGAAATGTTGGCTTGTAAGCCGTAATGGAGATGTGAGTGTGGGTTGGGAGAAAGAATAATGTTGGTGAAAAGCGGAATATCGAATGTGCGTTGTTCGAATATTGAGAAGCTTATTGCCTGAGTGTTATCAGCTGTTTATTTAAAAACAGTAATCAACTTATTGTTTGTAGCTTTTCGAAGAAAGCAATTTAATGTGCAGCTTTATAGTTCATCTGCACCTGAACCGATCTCCGCGCCTTCATATCCTGCCGCACCCAAAACAGTCGGTTTGGGGTTGGCGGAGCAGATTATTTCTGCCCCGCCATGTATGCGCTGAACACATCTGCAAAGCTGTCATTGACATCGAAAGGCGGCTCGAAATCAACCTCCGCATTCACAAGACAGCGGTCCAGCTCTGCGGAGATGGTATCAGCCTTCTTGTTAATGTCGGCAAGGTGTTTCCGAATGGAATTGCGGTCGAAGTTGATTGTGGTAACGCGCTTGACGTCGCATTTATAGGCCACCTGATTGCCATCGGTGTTAAACCGATACCCGGTGCCGCCATGAGGAACAAGCACCTCGGAGTTTCGCAGATCAGCCATGTGTTTAAAGGTGTAAGCAATGCTCTGACGCTTGCTGTTCAGGCTGACCTCAGTGTCCATATCAATGGGAAGCTTGTCCTTCGCTGCTCGGATACCTTTAGCCAGCACCTCACGCTGATCCAACATATAGAGCAGGAACCCGGCAATCTCCGTAATCTGCTCGGCATACTCAGTGCCGGGGATGTCAACGGTGGTTTCATTCTCCGTCTCGGCCATGACCTTCTTGCGCAGATAGGTGCTTTCCACCTTAGTCACGTTGGAATCTCTGCCGAGGATGCCCTGCGCTTCTTCCATAAGCGCCTGCAGCTTATTCTGATAACGGAATGCTTCTTTCAGGTTCATATATTTCACCCCTGTTCTTTTTGTGATTTCTGATTGTATTGTACTGGATTAATTTGGCCATGTCATTGAACTGCTGGTTTAATCAATCTGCTATACTGAAGGATTCGGAAAAGCAATCGTCCACATCGAAATTCCATTTATCCGGCTCAAACTCCTCAGGATACTTACTGAGCAGCCAATCTTTCTTATCCTTGAGCTGCTGAATAAATCCGGATATATTATAATTGGAGTAGAGCCGTGCGCCTTTCAAAATGCCAATGATTTCGCTGCCCCAAACCCTTTCGTCAAATCCAGTGTATTTCTCATAGAAAGAGCCGTCTTGTGAGGGTTCAGCTTCTCGGATCTTTCCACCATATGAGATATAAAGGCAATCGTCTTTCAGGTAGTGGTTTGAAAACTTGTCCGGCACATACAGCATATCAGTGATGCCTTTGGTGGACATATATCCCCAACGTTTGTAATAGCGACCGTAGACATACCAACCTGGCAGGTCTTGCGCAAGAATTTTTGTTTTGCGCTGGCCGGAGAATAAAGTTCCGTCACCACTTTCAAGATAGCTGTGCTGATGATTCTTAAACACAATGTTTTCCTTCGTATAGAGATTGTTTCTGAATCTACTCATATCGTGTCCTTCTCGCTCAATGTCATGAACTGTTCCGCAGACTCAAAGCCGTGGAACAGAAAGTGCATCCTGTCAATACGCTTGTTTACGTGCCAGTGGCCGCAGAACCACGCCTTGTATTCAACCGATTCCTCGATTTGATTGAGCCAGTGTTCAGTGCTTGCATCTACTGTGCTCTGATCGATCATCGGGAGGAATACCTCTGTCGGTTCATACTTGAAGGGGCATGTATGTGAGAGAATCACATCAAAGCGCTTCTCCGCTATTTGCTTTTCCACATACGCCTTAATTTCATCCGATGGCTGTTCATCCTCCCACCATCCATATCCGCGTATGATCCGATAGAACTTGTCCACGCTGTACGCTCCACCGATAACAAGGTGATCAATGCCTTCCAGCGTATAAATATCGCCGTCCTTGGCAAATAAGATGTTTGGGAATTCGTCTTCGTACCAGACCGTGCCGCCATTCCACTCCTTCGTGATGTAGGTTGGGATGTTGGCCGGTCTGATTTCATGATTACCATGGATGCAAAAGATCATCGGCTTCAAGTGGCTGAAGGCGGCTTTCAACTCGCGGTCACGCTCATCAAGAGAGTAATTTGCCCCAACATCACCGAGGATCACAACGGTATCGGCGGCGGTCAAATTCATTTGTTTGCAGAACCTCATGACTTCATACTTCGAGCCGTGAATATCCCCGGTGTAGTAGACCATATGTAGCGCCACCTTTCCGCGTATATTATAACAATTTGATTTCACAAAATCTTTGAATCGCCGAAAACATATTCAGTTTCATCAAAAATATAGTCACTTTGTTTTTCTTGCCATAAATAAACCAGAAGTCAATAACAATGACTTCCGGTCGATTGCTTTCTTGAGCCCCTGTTGTAGAATATTTTATCGACTAAAGCGCTTCAGCAGGTAGTGATGCTTTCGCAAAGTCGCCTTTATCGTTTTCACGGCATCAATAATAATAAGTTTTTCGTAGTCACTGCAATCGGACAGAATCATTGTTATCTCATGGCTCGCAGCAATCGTCGAGCCTTTCAATTGTTCCGTCAGCAGCAAGTCTGTGGGAATCTCCAAGGCATTTGCAATCTGAACAAAGGTTTCCAGACTCATGCTCTTGCTGCCGCTTTCTATGTAGCTGACATAGGTGGGAGACTTGTCGATCAGCTCCGAAAGCATCGCTTGTGATAGCTGGTTGTGTTTGCGGATTTCTCTGATTCGTTGCCCGATGGCACAGTAGTTCAGACCCATAATAAGAACCTCCAAAAAAAAATTCAGTTCCATTATAAGGTCCTCACTAAATCATCGTCTGCGCGTTATATCAATTCAGCCTCAAGTTGATATAATTTCCGTAAAAGATAGCCTGTAGCTGAAATTTGGGGAGGTGAGTCGATGGCTGGGCGTGATATAACAGAAAGCCAGATAATCGGCTCCCGAATTAGAGAGGTGCGCGTAAAGAAGGGCATGAGCCAAGCTGAACTTGCCGCAAAGGCGAATATCTCTTTGCCGCATATCAGCGACTTAGAACTTGGAAAGTCTAGAATGATGCTTGCCTCGTTTGTCCGCATCACAGAAGCCTTGCAGGTATCCGCTGATTCGCTTCTCAGACCGGATATTCCAGAAGTGAAGAATCTGTACCAGAGTGAGTTTGCAGACATTCTTGATGACTGCACTCCAGCGGAAATTGACTCGATACTCAAGATTGTGAAAGAATTGAAAACCACAATGCACAATAAAGCCGAATACTGACATCTATATGAAGACGGGTTGGAGCCTATCCAATCCGTTTATTTTTGCTTGTTTATAAACCAGGAGTCATGTACTTGACTTCTGGTTTATTCATTTCTTTGTCTCCGTTTTATATAATTGCTACCATATAAAACGTACCTGGAGGTTTTTCATGTCTGATTTGATTGAAAAGAACGAAGAAACGGAACTCTAAGTCATGCCGTCCTTCGATTTTGTGTTTGAGAAAGAAAGCGAGCAGCAAACACAATTGGCAGAGCACAGAGCGTGGCTCAAAAGCATCAAACATGAAAGACCGCTGCCGAAGCGTCGCTTTAAGGTCGCCGTGTATATCCGCTACCTCAATCAGACGAAATACGATAACTACCTCGCCTTTCACAAGCAGCAGTTTTTAGACACCATTGGACTGTGCCCCAATTGGGAGTTTGTCGGATTCTATGTTGATGAAGGCGGAACTGCACCGAATATGGAAACTGCAGAGGCCTGGTCGAAGCTGCTTCAGGATTGCTACGATGGGAAAGTCGACCTTGTTATTACGCAAAAAGCAAGCAATGTTTCCAAGAAGCTGTCTGAAATCAGCTTCTGCTCAAGAATCCTTGCCGCTCTTGAAAAGCCTGTCGGTATTTATTTTATATCTGAGGACATCTATACACTGGCTTCATACTATCAGGATGATTTGAAAGACCCTTTCTTTCTGCCGACCCCTGATTGGCAGGTGCTGCCTGATGACGAATCTCAAGTAAGGGGTACGCTGCATGATTGATCAGTCCAAAAAGCAGAAATTTGCGGAACAGAAAGAACGGGTTCGAAGAAGAATCAACACCAAAGTTGATCAGGAAAACTACGAGTTCATTCCGGCTAAAAAGCAGGTCGATTATTATGACAATGATGTTGAGCAGAGAGTCGCCGTCTATGCCCGTGTTTCGACAGGAAATGTCCAGCAAACGACATCGTATGAGCTACAGAAAAAATACTATGAGGACTTTGTCGTCCATCACCCCAACTGGATGCTTGTGAGCATCTATGCTGATGAAGGCATCAGCGGCACTTCGCTGGCTCACAGAGATGAGTTCAATAAAATGATTGCCGATTGTCGTGCCGGGAAGATCGATATGATCATTACCAAGAGCGTTTCCCGTTTTGCTCGTAATGTTGTTGACTGCATCAGCATGGTGCGAACGCTTTCTGAGCTTCCTCATCCTGTCGGTGTATTCTTTGAAAGCGAGTGTATCTTCTCCCTGAAAGATGACTCTCAGATGGCGCTTTCCTTTCAAGCTACTATGGCACAGGAGGAATCCCATATCCGAAGCCGGAGTATGGAAACCTCGCTTCGCATGAGGCTTGACGGAGGACTCCCTTTAACGCCCAAGCTCCTTGGTTATTCGCAGGACGCAGATGGCAATCTTGTCATCAACCCGGATGAAGAATCTACCGTTAAGCTCGTCTTTTATATGTACCTCTATGGCTACTCAACAGCAGAGATTGCAGATGCACTGACGGAATTGGGAAAGAAAACCTATTTGGGGAATGTCAATTGGACCTCCAACTCTGTGGTACAGGTGCTTCGCAATGAACGCCACTGCGGGGATGTTTTTGAAAAACCTATACACCGAATTACTTAAACCATAAGGCAAGGAAAAACCGGGGTGACAGGCCGCAGAGCATTTATCGGAATCACCATGAAGGCATCGTATCGAGGGATGACTTCATTGCTGCTCAACATCTTTTGAACAATGCCAAGTACGGAAACAAATCCTTTCTTCCTGAATTGCGGGTGATAGACAGCGGCCTTCTCAAGGGGTTCGTTACGGTCAATCCCCGCTGGGCAGGATTTAAGCCTGCAGATTACTTTCAGGCTACAGCCAGTATTCAGCCGTCTGCAGAAACGGAGAATGATGCTGACGGATATGAGGCCGAAAATCCTGAGATCCACATTACAGTGGAAGCTGGCGACTTTGATATGCGCGGTTTTGAAATTACACGCTCAGAATTTTTCGACTCCTGTCACCGCCCGTATGTGATCTTTCAAGATAAGAAAATAAAGTTCAGCACTGCCTGCGTCAGAAAATTCGGCAAGAATAACAGCGTTGAATTTCTTGTCAATCCAAATGAAATGAAGTTTGCGGTTAGAACGGAAGCAAAAGAGAACAGAAATACAGTCATCTGCTCAAAGGTAACCAACGGCATTTATTATGCCAAGGAAATTTCCGGTGCTGCTTTCATTGAAACACTGTTTCAGCTGTTTGGATGGAATACGGATTTCAAGTATCGCATTTCCGGTTCCCTGTATCAGAAAGAGAATGAGTCCGTGTACTTGTTTAACATGAATGACGCCGAGGTTTTTATCAAGCCTTATATGATGTCCGGCAAAAACGGCGCGGATACCCAAACAGCCACCCTTAAGCCACTGTCGGTCTCTGGTAAGAGGGTTCGTGCTGTACCGGAAGAGTGGACAAGTTCGTTTGGAAACCAATATTATTTTCATCAACACATCTTTCCACCCGTTGAATCCCAGAGCGAGACTGATTGGAAGATCCGAATAGTGGGTCAACTTTTTGAAACGGGAGAAAAAATCCATGTTACCGGCTTCGATGAGCTTAGGCGTTTTATAAGTGAGGAACTGGGCAGAGGTGTAACGGAGGAAAAAGCAAATGAATGAATTTAACGGAGATCGGGCGCAAGGCGTAATTGCCGGTATGCTTCATAATTTGCAAGGCACTGTGCCTGCCGGTGATACTGATTTCTCCTTGAAAGAAGACCCGGCAGCGCAATCGACAAGTTCCATTCCTGCGGAATGTGAGTCAACCGTTGTAGTAACGACCTGCCGTCCTACCGCCGAAGGCGATGTTATTGAGTTGGGTGGCGAATTTGATTACGAGGGGTACCAAGTGGTTCGCCGCGAGTTCTTTGCGCATATCAATGAACCGTCATTCACCTTCAACGACTACAAGGTATATGTCAATGCAGCCTGCCTGAGCAGGTTTCCCACTGTGGATTATGTGCAGGCGCTGGTTAATCAGGACAGCAGAATTCTTGCAATCCGTCCGTGCCGCGAAGAGGAGCGTGATGCCTTCGGTTGGTGTATACCCGGCTCCGGAAAGAAAAAGCCAAAGCAGATTACCTGTCGATTATTCTTTGCAAAGGTATTTACATTAATGGGCTGGAACCCAGATTACCGCTACAAGCTTCTCGGCAAGATCATCCACGCAAATGATGAGTATTTAATTGCATTTGATTTATCGGCAACGGAGGTGTACCAACGTGTACTTAAGGATGGGGAAAAGCCGAAGACATCTCGAACCCCTGTCTTCCCAGAGGGGTGGCAGAATCAGTTTGGCCTGCCGTTTAAGGAACATCGTAAATCCATGCAGGTCAATATTTTTGACGGATACGCCGTATATGGCATCAAGGATAATACAGTCTCTACGGCTGCGGCAAATCCGGAAGATGACCTCAGTAATCTGCCCAATGCTTTAATACATTATGACATTCCAGGAGGTTCAGGAATATGAGTGAGCAAAAACCTTTCGTAGCAAACCTGACCATTGATCTAAGTAGAAACAGATTTCGTATTCATCAGGATACCCTGCATAAACTTGGCGATCCTGCATACATTCAGTTTTTGATCAATCCGGAGAATGGATATATTGCAATATTAGGTTCCGAAAAGCCGTTAGCAGGTGGCACAGCGAACAAGGTTACACTATATAACGCAAGTCACTCAAGATCAGCCGAGTTCTACAGTTCAAATCTAATGAATAGCATTTTCAAAATATTCGGTTCACTGGACTTTCGTTATAGCTATCGTCTTACCGGTGAAATAGATCAAGTAAATCGTGTGGCGTATTATTCAATGCGAACACTGCAGCGAATTGAGCGGAGGACGTCGGATGACAGAAAAAGGATATAAGCAGCTCGGTATCGATACCGAATTCAAGAATCTGATCCGCCCTCTGCGCAAAGAAGAGTACATGCAACTCGAATTAAATCTTGTTGTAGATGGTTGCCGCGATCCGATCATTGTTTGGAACAATACCATTGTCGATGGGCATAACCGTTACGAAATCTGTAATCGCATGCACATCCCCTATGCAACACAGGAGATCGAATTTGAAAGCCGAGAAGCAGCAGTAATCTGGATATGCAGCAATCAACTCGGGCGTAGAAACATCACCGAAGAAACGCGTAAATACTTAATTGGAAGGCAATATGAAGCCGAAAAGCTTGTCGGATGTCAGAAAAATGCCAATGGATATAATCAATATACAAATTCACATGACACTGAAATTACGGATATTCCGGATGACTTGGTCAGCCGGGACCAGAAAGAGAGCAGTCGCCGCACTGCCTGGCGGCTTGGAGAGGAATATCATATATCTTCCGGAACCGTTCAGAAGTATGCCAGATACAGTCAGGCATTAGATGCCATCGCTGAAAAGGCACCCGAACTGATCCCACAAATTCTTTCTGGAAGTTACAAGATTTCTCATGAAAATGTCGTCGCCATCTCTATGATGGATGCGGAAGAAGTGCGAAAACTAAACAAGAAAATTGGAAAAGGCCCAGTTCCGTTTATTCGTTACAGCGAGTCGCGTAGGGATATTTCCGGGGAGGACACATCAAAACCCACCATGGAGGTTCCTGATAAACCAGCCATCAAGACCATGCCCGCATTTGATCCTGATGCTGAGGTTGACGGGCTCACGCTCACGATCCCATCTTGGACGAGCTCGATTGAGCGAACGAAGTCATTAGCAGACTTAAATATTATCTCTTCCTCTGCAAAGGACAAGCTGGAAGAAGCTTTGGAAGCATTGCAGAGCAAAGTGCTGGAGATGCTCAGCGCAATAAAGGGGGATACCTGATGCCTGACTACAGTATGTTCGTTCCCAACGTTCATTTCGAACAAATTCCAATTAAGAACTTGGTTTCCAGTCAAGAGTACCAGCGCAATCTTTCGCAGCATCATGTTGAAAACGCTGCTGCGCATTTCGACCTTCACCAGATCAATCCTGTAAAAGTGAGCCGCCGAGATGGAGTCAACTATGTCTTTAACGGTCAGCACACCATAGAAATTGTGGCACTTGTTTCCGGTTCCCGAGATACGCCTGTCTGGTGCATGATTTACGACGACCTGAATTATTCGAACGAAGCAGACATCTTCGCCAATCAGATGAAGTATGTGAAACCGTTGAAACCATACGAGGTATTCATGGCAAATGTGGAAGCGGGAAATGATAAGCAGCTCATCATAAAAGACTTGGTGGAATCCTATTCACTTACCATTGGGCAAACAAAGAACTACGGCGTTATCGGCGCAGTTTCATCGCTTGAAGATATTTACGATAAATTCGGGTACCATGCATTGGATCGCACCCTTCGCTTGTGCGTAGGCACTTGGGAAGGTGATATGAATTCCCTATCCGCAAATTTTCTGAACGGCGTAGCACGGCTCGTCGTTGCTTTCGGAGATTCTATTAGGGACGATCTTTTCAAGGAAAAAGTGGGCTTTATGTCAGTCAAGCAGCTTTCCCGCACCGCAAAAGAACGGCGACCGGGGTTCATTGGCTATTCCGAAGCTATGCTCGTGGCGTATAACAGAAAATGCAAATATCCGCTTCGCTGGAACAGGCTCTATGAAAAGAATCTTGTAACGACCGATGGACTGGATGTCGATGTGGCCCTACCCAGCGACGAGGTTGATAAAACGGATGAGCCGGACAATGCCGGGGAATAAAAAAGCTGGATTTCCCAAACACTGTCTGGAAAATCCAGCTTCCGCATCTCCAAGAAAATTTGGAGTATTACTGCTGAAGGGAAAAGGCCGGCCGCATATACTCAACTGCGCCGCGGCTTAACCCATAGCTCTCTGCAAGCCTGACCCAGTTCTTTTTCACCGTTTCACAGATATCTGCAGAAATTTTTGCAGCCTCATCTTTGGTAAGTCCAAAGTATTCAGCGACCTGCATGGCTAACGCCAAGTCGATGCTATTGTCATTTTCGCTTACATTGAGTGAAAGCCTGTCGCCTGATGGAATGGGGTTCACATCAAAGAGCGGTGAGAGCCTCCAACCGGTCGGCGCCAGAATAAAGCCGTGATTGCGAAGATGGTCGTCGGTATTAGAAACGGCCATATTAAAGACGATCCGTTTCCACAACTCGATCAGATCCTGCTTCGGCTCGGCGCCATTTGCTCTGATATAGGCTACCAGGTCGAGATAGCTTGTTCCGTCCGCCCCGGATGCTCCGTCTGTTTTTCCGAGCAGAGTCATGGCAGATGCGTAGTGAATGCGCCTTTTCCCGTCTCGGTCGAACCGTTTTACCAGAAAAGTGCTGCCGGTTTTTGAGAAGGTTTCGAGCTTTGATTCAGGCACATTCAAAGAGCAGAGACGGGCCAAATCATGTACGACCTTTTCCCATGCGCCGCTATTGTATTCATCATGCTTGGACGGAAATTTCGCAATCCACAATGAACCGTCAGTTGCCTGCACGGTTGCTTTTGGCCTTGCGCCGCCAAGGGAAGATCCGGGAGCAAGGAGCTCATTCAGCCACTTTTCTTCAAGGCCGCTATCATCATTTTCAAAGGCGATGGAGGCATTTTCCAGTGTTCGAAGGCTAATCCATGGAGGTGTGGCGAAGGATCGCTCATTGGAGAGAAACTCGCCGCCTTCTTCCAGACTAAAACGAATGGCCACCATACGGGACTCATCGTATACCTCAAGTAAGAAATCACTCTCTGTCAGCTTGCGGGGCTTACGATCTTCTTTTCGGGCATTGATTGCCTCCTTACGCTTCATGAGAAGCCGGCCCCATCTGTCAGGGCAGGAGTCGCTAAGCAGCCCAAACAGGCTTTTGTCAAGTGGTGTGTACTGCCGTCCTCTGTAAAGGGAAAGATCCGGGTCAAGAGAGTAGGCGCTCTCAAAAGAATTCAGCCATTCATCAGCGTATTCGAAGGAGAAGGTCTCCTGGCCTCTGATAAACGAAGTATGCAGACTGCCGATAAGAGAGGGCTTCTCGCTGCGCCAGTTCTCATATACAAATATGGTCTTTTCAGATAGATCCATTATGAATCACCTTTCTTGGGTGCTCTTTTCCTCGTAGGCAAGTCCAAATCCTGTAGTTTCCTTCCAAATTCATCATCTTTCGCGATCAGGAGCAGGTCTGTGTCCAGATTATTGAGAGCGTGTAAAACAGCCGCATATGAACCGATTGAAACCGTCGAAGAACCGTTTTCAATCGCATTGAGAGTCTGTCTGCTGATTCCGGCTCGTTCTGCAACGAGCTGGGAAGACAGCTTCCTTCTCAGTCGTGCAAGTTTCATCTGTTCGCCCATTTGCTCGAGTATCTCGCGTGTCTTGGGCATTATGATTGCAGCCTTCTTACTCACATCATCACCGCCATTCTTGTAATGTATAATATAATATACAATTATGGCGTAAATGTCAAGTATAACGGCGGTTATAGTGTCAACCCGACGTAATGAGGTTTTCTTCGACAATATATCCGCCGCCAAAGATGATTTCCAGTTTCCCATTCGGGTATATTTTGATGCACTCGATCATCTGGCGGACGATGGAATCGTCATATTGAAACTTATTTTGCTCTCTATCTGTGATAACCTGCTGGATTTGTTCAAGTCGGTCATTCGGGGAACCGTCCGAGTTGGCGAGTTCCTGAATAGTTTTTATTCTGCCTTTGAGCAGCTCGATTGTTTCTGAGATTTCCTTGAACTCATCCTCATGGCTTTCAATATCGTCACCGCCCTGCACACTCTCGTTGATCAGCTCAAGCATCTTGCGATTCAGCGCATCGATTTTCCGCTGGAGCAGGTCTACCTCCTCGGAACCGCCGTTTAAACCGATTGCATCACCAATGGTTGCTTTCATCAGAGCGAAGTAGGTTGATGTATCTTCTGCGTTAAACTTATTGAGTGCCCGGACGATAGCGTCTTGCAGCGCTTTTTCTTCAGCCGTTATGGATTCCTTGCAGTATTTTTTCCCATAGTCGAGCCGACTCATGCAGCGCCAAACAATTCGCTTCTGTCCTTTAATCATCCAAGTGACTCTTTTATACCGGCTTGCGCATTCGCCACAGATCAGCACATCGGTTAGTGCATATCTGGAATACTTTCCGGTTGAGGTGATTGCCGTCTTTGATGACAGCGGCGTTCTGGTTTTCCGACGGATAAGCTCTTCCTGCACCTTGTGGAAGGTCTCACGACTGATAATTGCAGGATGGCTGTTCTGCACATAGTACATTGGGGCCTCGCCTGTATTCTTGCGCCGTATTTTGGATATGCAATCGATGGTGACTGTTTTTTGCAGAATGGAGTCGCCGCAGTACTTTTCGTTTGCCAGAATATTGGCTATCATATCGCTGCTGAAGGTCAGTTTCTTACCCGGTATCTCAATCTTTTCCGCTTTTAATATTGCGGATATCCGATTCGGCGTTTCACCCGTAAGGTACATGTTGAATATGCGCTCGACGATGGCGGCTTCTTCCTGGACGATTTCCGGCATTCCATCTTCGCCTTTCCGATATCCAAGGAACTTCTTGTACATGAACACTGTATTGCCATCTTCGAATTTTTTGCGGTAGCTCCACGTGACATTCTTGCTCATGCTCTCAGATTCAGACTGAGCGAAGCCAGCGTAGATGACGAGATAAAGTTCACTGTCGATTTTTAGCGTGTCGATATTTTGCTCTTCGAATAAGATACCGATACCCTTAGATTTTAATATTCGTACATGATCCAGGCAGTCAACCGTGTTTCTTGCGAATCTGGAGACGGACTTGGTAATGATGTAGTCAATCTTCCCTGCGAGGCAGTCGTTGATCATCTTCTTGAACTCAGGGCGTTTGTCCGCCCTGGTTCCGGAGATGCCTTCGTCCGCATACAGACCGGCGAACTCCCAATCTGTCCTTGCTGCAATCATCTCCGAATATACCTTCTTTTGCGTGGTATAGGAGGTAAGCTGTTCTTCGCTGTCCGTGGAGACGCGGCAGTATGCAGCCACACGCTTTTGTCGGTATTTTTCCTTATCCACGATCAGCGAGCGTTTCGGCTCAATGACTGAGATGGTCTTTTTAGGTATCTTGGTTACTTCCATTGTCCTCATCTCCGATTTCCGTTTCCGTTTTGGTATGTAATTTGATCTTGCCGTCTTCATCGAGAGAGATGTAGCTGACAAGATCAGTAAAATAGGCGATATTAAATTCGTCCTGCGGATTCATCATCTCAGCTCGTTTTCTGGCAATGGAAGCCGCAATCTGTAATTTGGTATTACTGTCCCAATAAAGCTGACTTGCCATAGCGATAGTTTTGGCTATGATGAAATCCTCATTCGGATTATCTCTCTCAAGCTCGAGACTGATTTCATTGTTTGTTTTTTGGACAGCAGGGCTCATCTCGTGCTTTTTCTGTTGCCGTGGCACCAAGAGCTTACTGTTGCTGATAATTCGGTTTATGAGAACGGTCACTTTTTTCAGAAGCTGCGTATCTCCGATACGAACCTTTAGGCCGCATTCGTCATTTGTACACATCCAGCTTTCTCGAATTCGATGCTTATTGCTCATACGCCGTCGCATAGAAGCGCCGCACTTTTCACAGCGGACATAATCCCGCAGAAGGTTAATTCCTTCGCAGTTGCTTTCGAAGGTGTTGCGCTGTCTGGCGGTCTTCAGGCTTACTGCTGATTCATACATGTCTTCATCTATGATAGGATCATAATCGCCGTCTCCGATGTATTTTGCGTTGTCGATAATTCTGGCGATACGCGCCTTATCCCATATGTTTGTCCGTTCACTATATGGAATTCTTCGTTCTGTCAGTTGCTCAGCGATGCATTTGAGAGAAGCCCCGCCGATATACGCATCGAAGATTTCCCGGATAACATCCGCCTCACCTCGTTCGATGATCGTCCTGCCGTTTCGAAGGGTATAGCCATATGGAATGAAGCGTATCTTTTTCATGATGGATTCTCCTATATCAGATCAGCTCTGTGAATCTGAGCCCACCGATGACGGTAAGCGTCATTTCATCGTGTCTGTTGATCGTAATCTTTTTAATAATCTCGGTGAACAGCTTTTCGTCGAAGCTCTCGAGCGGTTCCTCCAGCTCATCCAGAAACGCTTTCAGGTGTTTTACATCCTCCAGCATACTGATAATATGAGATTCCAGTTCATCCTGACGCGCCTTCTTCAGTTTTGCCAGTTGATTACTGATCTCACGGGCCTGCGACTGATGTACTTCGATTGCAAGGTAGCCCTTCGAGAGCAGCTGTTCAAGCATGAGCAGCTTGGCGTTTAATTCGGCAATGCTCTGGCTCATCTCTCTCGCAGCCACATTGTTTTTCTTGTACATCAAAGCTGCTGATTCGAGCCGGGCGATGACCTGTCCGAGGATATTTTCTTCTCCGAAGCGGAGCTTATTCACCATGGAGATATAGCCGTCATAGATCCGCTCTTCGCTGTAGTAGTTGGAGCTGCATGCGTTCCGATCATTCACATGCCGGCAGCAGACCCATTTGATACTTCCTGCAACCATCCTGCGACGAAAATACGAGCCGCACTCAGAACACTGAATGCGGCTCGTAAGAGGATAGATGTTTTGTGTTGTCACCTTAGAGAAGGTGTCCTGCCTCTTTTTGAGAAGCTTTTGAACTTCATAAAAGGTATCATGGTCAATTAGTGGAACATGGGTTTCTTTCGCATAGAACCGATCTTCCTGACCGCGATTGGTATATTGCTTAAATGGGATCGTTGTATCCCGATAGGTTTTCTGATAGCAGCAGTCTCCAATGTATCTTTCGTTACTCAGGATATAGGCGACCTTGGCTGAACGCCAGATGCCTTTCCCCGTCTTGGTTCGGATACTTTGTGCATTAAGTTCTCGGGCAATCTCGGATGTGGAGTAGCCGTTCAGGTACTTCTGGTAAACTGACCGGACAATCTCGGCTTCCGGTTCATAGACAGTCAGCTCTTTATTGACAAGGCAGAATCCGTATGGAGCATTGCTGTCAACATACTCGCCGTCCTGCATTCGCTTGACGATGGACAGCCGCTGATTTTGAGATATTGCTTTGGACTCTTCCTGTGCAATGGCAGAGAAGGTATTGAGTAGCATTTCATCGCCGAGTGCCAGCGTGTAGATGCCCTCTCTTTCAAATTGGATGCCTACGCCAAGGAGCTTTAGCTTCCGTACATATGAGAGAGATTCTTTTGCTTTTCGTGCAAATCTGGATACGGACTTGGTGATAATGAGATCGATTTGATGAAGCTCACACAAGCGGATCATTCTCTGGAACTCTGCTCGGTTATCAGCTTTCATTCCGGATAAACCTTCGTCCGCAAATATCTCTACCAGTTCCCAGTCTTTACGCTTTTGAATGAGGCTGGTATATACTCTGATTTGAGTTGCATAGGAGTTTTGCTGATCCGCCGAATTCGATGATACTCGGCAATAGGCTGCAACTCTGGTTTTTTCAATAGCCTGTCTTGTGATTGGCGATATCAGTTTCGCTTCAGACATCAGCAATTTCTCCTTCGTTCAGAATGTGATTACATTTTCGGGATTTTTATATATGTTTTGGTTTGTATCATATTTTACTACAAACCTCCGGCCCTGCGGCAACACACATTATACCGACACCTTTTCTAAATAGCTATACAATAATGATCAGAAAAGAATATAGTTTTAGTCGGCAACAATGAT
>Ga0183100_1000851_pt1 | contig 18890 bp, 15 predicted proteins | sample Biomet2_FD_127789 | JGI IMG/M metagenome (GOLD analysis project Ga0183100, IMG submission 127789) | Microbial communities from bioreactor (seeded with anoxic lake sediment) at LBNL, California, USA - Biofuel metagenome 2 | ecosystem: Engineered > Bioreactor > Anaerobic > Unclassified ...
TACTAACATTCTCACTCTATTTTCCATATTTTACCTATTTCTTAGGACATTCTTTGGCAATAAAATTTTTGAAAGCGGCTTGTATTTTCTTTGTCACATCGCCAACTTGTCTATTCGTTACAAATTTGCGGTCAATTTTGGTAACTGGAACCACTTCATAGTGCGGTCCTACCAAAAATACTTCTTCAGCTCCCAAAGCAAAATCTACTGTGAAAGCTTTTTCCAACACTTGCATGCCCATATCCGGAACTAAGCGTTCTTTTACTAACCTGCCGGCAATAGTATTATGAATTAAGTTATTAGCAGGATGTGTCCAAATAATCTCATCTTTAACAACCATTAAATTTCCTTCTACAGCTTCTGTAATCTTAGTATCCCGCACAAAAAGCGTCTCAAAAGCTTTGCCTACGATGGCTTTTTGCTTAGCGAGAACTTCCGGTAGTCTGTTCAAAGAGTTAATATCACAACGTTGCCAGCGTTGGTCCGGTTCAGTTATAACATTTACGCCTTTTTCCTGTACCTCTTGCAAACAAGCTCTATCTTTTTCCACGGCAAACATTGTCAGCTGCGGAACCATCATATCAGGGAACGCAAGGCCACCATTACCATTGCCACGAGTAACCTGAGTATAAATTTCGCCGTTTTCTAGGCCCGTAGCAGCAATTAAGCCTTCATGGAACTCTACCAATTCCTCTACTGTATAAATTCCGGGGATTTTAATACTCATAACTGAGGCAAATAGCGACTCCATGTGTGGTAATAAGGCAAAGCAACGGCCATTGTAAACGGGTACCAATTCAAAGACACCATCCCCAAATTGCTGCCCTCTATCGCCAAAGGCAATAACTGCCTCACTTCTTTCCATTATTTCCCCATTAACTAAAATTAAATCTTTTATCATATTTCATCCTCCAAAAATACTCTTAGGGGCTTTCCAATATATCCTCCCTGAGAGTATAATATACGTAGCTTGTTACATCTTATTATTATAGCTTAAAACCAGCCTTTTGTTAATCAAAAGCTACAAGGAGGAGTTTTTATGACTAATGAAGTTATTAAATTAGCGGTGGATTATGCCAAAGATAATAATATTAAACATATTGTTATCGCGTCTATTACAGGCAATTCTGTGCCAGCTTTAGTTGAAAGTTTTGACGGAGATATTATTTGCGTCACCCATGTTAATGGGTACAAAGTTCCCGGTGAAAACGAATTCCCTGCTGACTTGCGTCAAGAATTGACTTCTAAGGGCGTAAATTTTTTAACTACTACGCATGTACTATCAGGTGCTGAACGTGGCATCAGCAGCGTTTTTAAAGGCATGTACCCTGTTGAAATAATTGCCCAAACCCTACGGATGTTAGGTGCCGGTACAAAAGTCGCCGTGGAGTGTGCAATTATGGCTTTAGATGCAGGATTAGTACCCTTTAACACGAAGATACTTTCTCTTGGTGGAACAGGACGCGGCTTAGATACGGCTATCGTTGTTACCCCGGGACATGCCCAAAAAGTATTTAGTACTAGAATTCATAAAATCTTAATAAAACCGGAGCTATGATATTTTGAAAGAACGCAATGTGATTTTTGACAATTTACGCGGCATATGCATGCTAGGCGTTATCGCAATACATACCGGGTCCTACGTTATGGATTCGGCAACTGCCAGTGAACATATTTTCATGCTCTTAGAGGTTTTAAGCCGCTACAGCGTACCGGCTTTTTTCTTCATATCCGGCTATGGACTTTTTTATACTTATGCTTTGGACAAACCTTTTGCTTATTGGCCATTCATCAAAAAACGTTTAGCCAGTATAGGTATTCCCTATGTTATCTGGTCGCTGCTTTATTCTGCCGTTTATGGCTTCGCCTACCACGATCCACAAAACTGGAGTTTAGGCGAATTGGTGTTTAAACTGTTTTTTGGTACCGCTGTCTACCATATTTATTTTCTTGTTATTCTCATGTGGTTTTATATTCTTTTCCCTCTGTGGCGCAAGTTAATGCTGCTTATGGAAAAGTGCAATTTAAAATTATCTATTCCCCTCTTGTTTCTGGCCCAGCTATACTTATACAAACTAAGTGCCCACTTCTGGGGTTATCCTGATTGGATAGTGCAAAATGACCTTATTTATAATTTATTTCAATACCGATTAAATTATTTCCCCTTCTTTTATCTTTTTATTTTTATGTTGGGTGGATTAATTGCCCTACACTACAAAACATTTATCTCGCTCATTCGTAACCATTTCTCCTTGATTACCGGTGTATTTCTCCTAAGTGCCAGTGTTAATGCCGCCGTATTTTATCGTCATTTTTACAAATGGAACATGGACTTAGAAGACATTGTTAACACCTTGCAACAGCTGAGCCTATATGGCCTCACCTATACTGTGGCTGCTTTATTTTTCTTTTGTGCTCTTCTGGAAAAATACAAAAACAAGGAATTGTCTTGGTTGCAAAAGCTTTCTGAGCGTTCATTTTTAATTTATTTGGTTCATCCCTTTATTATGGATCAACTCTATAATCTGCTTAAATTCACAGGAGTTCCTTTTACTATAGTCCCTATGCAGGTATTTTATCTAGCAATCGTCGTTATTTCATATTTTGTAGCAGTGGGAATACATAAGACTGTTAAAATAATAAAAATTTAAGTAAAAAATGCGTCAGAGGTTATTTTCTAACCTCTGACGCATTTTTGTTTTAACTTTTAAAAAATATGGCACATGCATGCATTTTACTTTATATTAATACGTCCGTCGTAAATACTACCACTACTTACATCCAAGGTAACTTCCTGTCCGTCAGTTAATTTTTCCATAGCTCCCGTGGCACCTACAATAACAGGAACGCCACAGTTAATACCAATAATTGCAGCAGAAGAAGTAAAGCCACCTTCTTCGGCAATAATTCCCAAAGCTTTGGAGGCATAGGGCGCTATTTCATTTTCTACAGAAGATACAAGCATGATATCTCCCGGTTTGAATTTAGCCAAGTCTTCTACTCCGTTAACCTTACAAACTGTACCTGTCACAGCATTTTTACCAATACCAACACCATGCACAACTTTAGTTCCCAAATTAATCACCTTGATTAGGTTTGTGCTACCAACTTTCCCTACGTTCATACCTGCGGTAACCACAACCGAATCCCCTTTCATTAGCATTTTTTTCTCTTGAGCTATTCCTAGCGATAATTCGATAAGTTCATCGGTACCATGTGCTTGTACACCTAGCAGCGGCTTAACGCCCCAATACATTTGCATACGTCTAATGCTTGCATCAACGGGAGACACTGCAATAACAGTTGCCTGAGGTCTGTACTTAGCAATCATGCGAGCCGTATACCCGGACTCCGTAATCGTAAGTATAGCATCTGCTTCTAGTTCCTGAGCAACTTGTACCGTTGCGTGACTAATAGCGTCAGTCATATTTACTTGCGCACCAATACCTTTATTTCGGAAAATTTTTACATAATCTAATGATTCTTCCGTACGTATTGCTATTTTCGCCATAGTCTGCACGGCTTCCAATGGATACTCTCCGGAGGCAGTCTCACCGCTAAGCATAATAACATCGGTACCGTCAAAAATAGAATTTGCTACGTCACTAGCTTCGGCCCGTGTGGCACGATAGTTACTAATCATGCTTTCTAACATTTGAGTAGCTGTAATAACAGGTTTACCCACTTTATTACACTTGGTAATAATGGCCTTTTGCACCAAAGGAACCTCTTCATAGGGAATTTCTACACCTAAATCTCCTCTAGCTACCATAATCCCATCTGCTACTTGCAAAATTTCGTCAATATTATTAACACCGTCTCTACTTTCAATCTTGGCAATAATCCCCATAGTAGAGTTCTTTGCTTCTAATAATTTGCGAATCTCTATAATATCTTCCTGGGTCTGCACGAAAGAGGCTGCAATATAGTCCATATCATGATCAATAGCAAAATTAATATCGGCTTTATCCTGAGGAGATATAAAGGGTAATTTCAGTTTTATGCCTGGCACTGCCACACGCTTACGGGAGCTAATCTCGCCACCATGTATTATTTTCGTATGTATTTTAGTCGGTTCAAGCTTAATAACTTCTAGGGTCAGTTTTCCATCATTTAGCAGCACTTGATCTCCTACAGAAAGTTCTGCAGGCAATCCACCATAATTAACAGAGGACGTCTTTTCATCCCCCTCTATATCTTCAGTAGTCAAACAAAAATCACTACCATCAGTTAACTCAACTTTGCCAGCTTTGAAAATACCTAACCGCATTTCCGGACCTTTAGTATCCGCAATAATAGCAACCGGTTTTCCCACTTCTTTTGCGGCCTGGCGGACCAAAGCAATCCTTTTTGCCTGTTCACTATGATCGCCGTGAGAAAAATTAAAACGCGCCATATCCATACCGGCTTTGAGCATTTCTGAAAGTAAGCCTTCTTTGTCTGTTGTGGGGCCCATAGTACAAATTATCTTAGTTTTTTTCATGACAATCAGCTCCTTAAAATTCTAAAAAGCTGGGCAAAAATGCCCAGCTCTTTAGATATTAGTCATATTATTATAAATAATTTCATAAGCTTCTTCCGCTTCAGAAAAAGGCACACAAAGTTCACTTGTGCTGTTCTTAGCTCCGGAATTGACTTCTTTTACTTGTACCAAAAACCCATTTTTTTCTAGCAATAATTTTGCTCTTTTCATGGATTCTTTATTTTGCGCAATGTAAACTACTTTCCACATTTGTTTACCCCCGCCTGATTTATGACTCCTTTATAGCGCGAATTTTATCAATAAGCTTAGGCAAAATTACCAAAGCATCGCCTACTATACCATAGTGGGCAACTCTAAAAATAGGAGCATTTTCATCTTTATTAATAGCTACAATGATATCGGATTTACTCATACCTGCTAAATGTTGCACAGAACCGGAAATACCAAAAGCAAAATAAATTTTAGGTGTAACCGTCTTACCGGACTGTCCAACTTGATGAGGATGATCAATCCACCCTTCATCTACTACAGCACGTGAACCACCAACTGCGCCGCCTAAAACATGTGCCAATTCTTCTAACATCTTAAAGTTATCTTGACAACCCATGCCGCGCCCACCGGAACAAATCATTTCCGCCTCATCAATTTTCATGGCTCCTGTGTCAATTACAGGTTGGTTACTAATTAATTGCGTCCTTACTGTTATTTTATTTTTAACCGCATAATTGATTACTTCACCGGTGCGATTTGCATCAGGCACTGCCGCCTTAAATACTTTAGGACGAACTGTTCCCATTTGCGGGCAACGTTCTTCGCACAAAATAGTGGCTAAGATATTCCCACCCAAAGCAGGTCGAGTCCAATGCACGATTTTTCCTTCAATATCCAAAGCTGTGCAATCTGCGCATAATCCTGTATTCATTCTTGCGGCAATACGCGGCGCTAAATCTCTGCCATCGGCAGTAGCACCTACTAATATAGAACTTGGTTGATATTCTTTTATTAATTCACAGAAAGCATTGGTATAAGCATCTGTATTGTATTGTGCATATTCCTCACCTGTTACCACATATACTACATCAGCACCTGCGGCAATTAATTTTTGCGGAATAGCATCAGCTGCTTTTGTCAAAAGGACAGCAGCACAACGTTGGCCTGATTTTTTTGCCAAAATGGCAGTTTCTGCTAATAGTTCATAAACAACTGTTAACGGCTCGCCATTTTCTGTTTCTACAAAAACCCATAAATCTTTCTCTTTGCCTGTAGCCATACCCAACACGCCAGCCTTATCAGTATCCGACGCTGCTCCATCTCCAAGGCTAATAACGTTTACAGGACATTCACTAATACATGCTCCACAATTAATACAATCCTCTGCTTTAACATCTGCCTTACCATCCGCCATATAAAGTGCGCCTACCGGACAAATGCTTAAACAAGTCTCACAACCAATACAATTATCTTTATCAATAGTTACTGACATTTACTCACACCTCATCTGGCAATTATCTTTGCCTCTAATAGTTTTTCGACCAATTTGTCAACTGCCACTTGTGGATCTTCCTCATTAAAAATTTCACTTCTAATTTCAGGAACCGGTGGCGTGAATACTGTTATTACCTTGGTGGGTGACCCGTTTAGTCCAATAATATTGACATCTAAATTCATATCTGCCGCAGACCAGACCGGTATTTCCATTTTTCGTGCCTTCATTTTGCCTTTAATACTGGCAAAACGCGGTTCTTTTTCACTACGTGCTACGGTTATTAGTGCCGGCAAAGGAATGGCTATGGTCTGCGCTGTTGTTTCGTTGTCTCTATTCACCAAAACTTTTGCACCGTCAACAACTATCTTGGTAGCTCCTGTGACTTGGGGTAAATGTAAATGTTCTGCCATTTCAGGGCCTACTTGTGCAGTATCACCATCAATAGCTTGCTTACCACAAAGGATTAAATCAAAATCTCCCACATGTTTAACAGCAGCAACCATTGCATGGCTAGTAGCCAAAGTATCAGAACCGGCAAAAGCTCTGTCGCTAATTAGCGCAACTTCATCTGCTCCCATAGAAATAGCGTCTTTTAAAATCTCTTTTGCTTGTGGCGGCCCCATAGTCAGCACCGTAACTTTAGCGCCCATAGAATCTTTTAACTCTAAAGCTGCCTCCAAAGCGTATTTATCATAAGGGTTCATTATACTTTGGACCCCGTCTCTAATCAAAGTATTAGTTACCGGATCAATACGTATTTCTGCTGTATCCGGAACTTGTTTTACACACACAATTATGTTCATAAATATCCTCCTTATTGTTCCCTCTAAATTAAAAACCCTTCCGGTTGCAAAAAAGATGCAATTACCTCGCCGCAATAGGAGAGATCAATCAGAAGAATATACAGTATATTTTATCATTCAACCGATACAAGTGCAAGTATTTGCCAATTTTGGCCTATCTAAGGGTGTTTTCACCCAAAAGAGCCTTGATTGCTGCTACAAACCCCGGAGACTTGGCATAAACCCAAAAACAAGAATCTGTTTTTACAATTTTTCTTGAGCCCAGAAGATGTAGATAAACAGGATTCTGACCTCTAAATTGAGAGAAAATCTTTGCCATTTCTTTTTGTATCTCCGGTGTTTCTTTATCTGCCGCAACAAAAATACGGACATCCTCCGCTGCTTTTTCTAGTTTCATAATAGTATTAGCAAAAATACGCGGTTCTTCTTCATCCAATTTCAGAATGCCCTGTACTTTTACAATATTTTCTTGGAAGATATTATTAGCATTAGCGACATAACTGCGCGGAAAGGCAATACAAGTTAAGGCGCCGGAAAAATCCTCTAAAGTAAATGTAGCCATATTATCGCCAGCTTTTGTAGCACGTATCTTATTTTCAGCTATAATACCGCCTACTGTGACTCGTTGTTCTTCACTAAACCCACCTTGGTCCAAATCTTTTATGGGCGTTAATTTATTTAATGCGCTGCGGAATTCGTCCAGAGGATGTCCAGTTACATAAAAGCCAATAAGTTCTTTTTCCAAACGCAATATTTCATCCTTAGGCAATTCTGCTACATTAGGTAACTCAATAGAATTAATTTCCTCAAATTCTTCTTCCCCAAAGAGACCTAATTGACCGCTTATGCGATCTTTTTGTCTACTAGCAGCCAATTCCAAGGCTCTTTCCATAACAGCCAAAAGTTGTGAACGTTTTGCGCCAAAACCATCCATAGAACCACTTTTTATAAGATTTTCGACTACCCGCTTATTTACTTTGCTAGAATCAATTCTCTGAGTGAAATCAAGAAAATCTTTGTATGGTCCGTTTTTCGTCCGTTCTTCTAATATGCTATTAACCGCGCTATCTCCTACGCTCTTAATTCCTGCCATACCAAACCTAATAGCCTTACCATCAACGGCAAAATTAGATTCGCTGGCATTAACATCAGGTGGCAAAACCTGAATTTCCATGCCGCGGCAAATATTTATATACCAACTAACTTTATCTCCATTGCCAATAATGCTATTTAAAAAAGCCGCCATATATTCCACAGGATAATTAGCCTTTAAATAGGCTGTCTGATAAGCTACAAGCGCGTAGGCAGCAGAGTGAGATTTATTGAAGCCATACCCGGCAAAATGTTGTAACAAAGCAAATACTTCTTCAGCCAAACTTCTGTCGATATTATGATTAGCTTTTGCCCCAGCAATAAATTTTTCTCTCATGCTATCTAGTTCTTTGGCTTTTTTCTTGCCCATAGCCCTACGCAAAATATCTGCTTCGCCTAAAGAGAACCCACCTAGGACAGAAGTAATCTGCATAACTTGTTCTTGGTACAAAATAACACCATAAGTATCGGCAATTACCGGTTCTAGTAGAGGATGCAGTGCCTTGGCTGTGCGTTGTCCGTGCCTGCCTTTAATAAAGTCAGTGGCCATACCGCTGCCCAAAGGTCCGGGACGGTACAATGCTACCAAAGGTATTAAATCCACAAATCCTTCCGGAGCTAAGTCACGCATCAATTGTGTCATTCCATCTGATTCCATCTGAAAAACTGCCGCCGTATCCCCACGGCAAAGCATAGCACAAGTTGCTTTATCCTCTAAGTTTAAATGGTCAATATCTACATCAATGTTGCGATTTTTTTTGAGCATTTTAACCGCATCATCAATAACTGTCAAAGTCCTAAGGCCCAACAAATCCATCTTCAACAAGCCCAGTGATTCTGCTCTATCTTTGTCATATTGGGTACAAACATACTCATGTTCATCATCGGAACTAGAGGTAATTTGTAAGGGAACATAGTTTGTTAATTCCTCAGGGGTAATAACAACACCGGCAGCATGGGTAGAAGTATGCCTAGGCATGCCTTCGACTTTTTGTGCAAAGTCTAACATCTTTGCTACGTTCTCATCCTCTTCACAAAGTGCTCTTAGCTCTTTGCTATTCTTTAAGGCCTCTTTCAAAGTTGTTCCGGGCACATTGGGAATCATTTTATTTACTCGATTAACAGTAGATAAAGGCACGTCTAATGCACGCCCTACATCTTTTACGGCAGCCTTAGCCGCCAAAGTTCCAAAAGTAATAATTTGCGCTACATGACTTTCGCCGTATTTTTTAGCTAAGTAATCCACAACTAAATGTCTTTTTACATAGCAAATATCTGTATCAATATCAGGCATACTAACACGTTCAGGATTTAAAAAACGCTCGAAGATTAAATCATATTTCAAAGGATCTATGTTGGTTATTCCTGTTAAATAAGCTACTATACTTCCTGCCGCTGATCCGCGTCCGGGTCCTACCGGTATATCATTATTACGACAATAATTAATAAAGTCCCAAACTATAAGAAAATATCCCGGATATCCCATTTGCTCAATAATACCAAGCTCATATTCTAAGCGTTCCAGGGCTTTTTTATCACTGGCTTCGTAACGAGATTGGAAACCTTCTTCACAAAGTTTACGTAGGTACCCCATATCAGTTGTGCCTTCAGGCAGCGGAAATTTCGGCAGCAATAAATGACCAAATTCTAACTCTAGATTACAGCGTTCAGCAATTTTTAGGGTATTATCCAAAGCCTCTTTGTCATCGGGGAAACGTTCTTCCATTTCTTTTCTGGTCTTTAAATAATACATATCATTATTAAAACGCATACGTTTAGGATCAATATAACGTGCGTTGGTCTGGATACATAACAAAATATCCTGACCTCCTGCATCTTCTCGGCGAACATAATGCAAGTCATTTGTCGCAACCAAACCTATATGATGTTTCGCTGCTAGTTTACGCAATTCTTCTGCCACAATGCGCTCTTCCGGCAAATCATGATTTTGTATTTCTAGAAAATAATGGTCTCTATCAAAAATATCTAAATACTCCAGCATAACCCTTTCTGCTGTTTCCAATTCGCCTCTTACAATATGGCGAGGAACTTCTCCTGCCACACAAGCACTTAAGCAAATTAATCCCTTGCTGTATTGTCGCAAAACTTCCTTATCAATACGGGGTTTATAATATACGCCTTCAAGTTGCCCTATGGAAACTAATTTCATTAAATTTCTATAGCCTTCGTAATTTTCCGCTAACAAAATTAAATGGTATTGTTTATCACGAACATTTACTCCCTTATCAAAACGGGAACCTGACGTAATGTATACCTCGCACCCAATAATCGGTTTTATTCCCTGTTTAAGGCATTCCTTATAAAATTCAATAACTCCATACATAACCCCGTGATCAGTAATAGCTAATGCCGGCATGCCCAACTCTTTGGCATAGCCAACTAAAGTAGGAATATCGGAAGCGCCATCCAAAAGGCTGTACTTCGTATGTACATGTAAGTGCACGAAACTTTCAGTCATAATAATCTCCTTAACGCCTAACTAAGTACGCAAAAAATCCCTTTTATTGCCAAACCACATAAAATATATCACATCATTAATTATATCATACTGCATACATAAAAAAACTACCTGCAATAAATGCAGGTAGTTTAGGTTTAATAGTTTCTGCGACCAGGTCTTTCGACCCCCACCGTATTAGGAACATAGAGCACAAGCTGGGGAGTAATCAACTCCGCTTTGGCTCCCACAGTATAACAGACACCAGTTAAATAGTCGGCAACGCGCGTGCTGGCTGCTTCATCTAAATCAACATAAGAAATTAAAAGGCTATCACCACTCATAAGAGCATCCGCATAATATTGCACATCATTAAAATTTCTAGGAGTTCTAATACGCATGTTAAGAGACGGCGTTTCAACTAATACAGGACCGCTTGTCTCTGTTTCGTACGTATCATTAAACAACCTTGCTGCACTTCTCAGATTCACCATACTCGCCTCCTAACTCATTACTGATATATACACTGATTATACTCTGAAATATTCCCAAAAGTCAATTAACGCCTACATTTATCAGTCTTTTTTATTACGAGAACGTTGTCTGCCACGATCTACTCTGTCTAGAATAGCTTTGCGCATACGAATGCTCTTAGGGGTAACTTCAACTAATTCATCTTCATTAATTTGCTCTAAGGCTTGCTCTAAAGAAAAAGTTCTGGGCGGAATCAAATGTACACTATCATCACTACCGCTGGCACGCATATTACTAACATGCTTTTTCTTACAAGGATTAATGTCCATATCATCTTCACGAGAGTTCTCGCCGATGATTTGTCCTTCATAAATCTTTTGGTTAGGAACTACAAACATAACGCCACGTTCTTGGCACTTGTCAATACCATAAGGTGTAACTTCACCTGACTCAAAAGCAACCAACGAACCGCGGGTACGTCCGGGAATATCTCCCTTATAGTCTGCCCAGCCGGCAAAAACGTGATTCATAATGCCATTGCCTTTGGTATCTGTCAAAAATTGATTACGGAAACCGATCAAACCACGAGCAGGAATATTGAATTCCATGCGCAAATAACCAGCCATCTCCGTCATATTTAATAATTCAGCTTTGCGTAGTCCTAAACCTTCCATAACCGCGCCCATAAAATCTTGTGGAACGTCGATTGTCAAAGCTTCCATTGGTTCTTGTAACTTACCTTCTTCATTTCTATGCATGATTACTGCTGGTTTCCCAACTTGTAATTCAAAACCTTCACGACGCATAGACTCAATCAATACGGATAGATGCAACTCACCACGACCGGATACCTTAAAGGCATCAGGTGTTTCTGTTTCTTCCAATTTCATGCTTACATTAGTTTCCATTTCTTTAAACAAACGGTCACGCAAATGACGGCTTGTAACAAAGGTTCCTTCGCGTCCGGCAAAAGCACTGGTATTAACAGAGAAAACCATGGACAAAGTAGGTTCATCAATTTTAATTCCGTGCAAAATTTCAGGATTTTCTAAATCAGCAATGGTATCGCCAATTTCAGCATCAGGCAAACCTATTAAAGCTATAATATCACCGGCACCGGCTTCTTGTGCTTCTATACGTTTCAAACCTTGATAAGAATAAAGACGACCGATTTTAGCTTTTTTGCTAGTTTCCTCATGCATTAAAGTAATATTTTCCCCATTGTGAATAGTACCCCGAAGGATACGTCCAACTACAATGCGTCCAACATAGTCATCATAATCAAGTGTATTTACAAGCATTTGCAAAGGTGCTTCTAAATCCACATCAGGGGCAGGAATATTTTCCAATATAACCTTAAACAAAGGTTCCAAGTTATCGCTAGGATCATCCATAGATAGCTTAGCATATCCGCTACGAGCAGATGCTAATACTACAGGGAATTCCAATTGCTCATCAGTAGCCTCAAGTTCAATAAATAAATCCAAAACCTCATCAATTACTTCTGTTACCCGTTGATCAGGACGGTCAATTTTATTGATAACAACAATTGGTTTCAAATGTTGTTCTAATGCTTTACGCAATACATACTTTGTTTGAGGCATTGGTCCTTCGTAAGCATCAACTAAAAGCAAAACGCCATCTACCATAGTTAATACACGTTCTACCTCGCCGCCAAAGTCAGCATGCCCCGGTGTATCCAAAATGTTTATTTTGGTCCCGTTATGCATAACTGCGGTGTTTTTAGCCAAAATAGTAATACCACGTTCACGTTCTTGGTCATTAGAATCCATGACCCTTTCTTGTACATATTCATTAGCACGGAAAATGCCGCTTTGTTTTAGCATAGCGTCCACTAATGTTGTCTTACCATGGTCAACGTGGGCTATAATGGCGATGTTGCGTAAATCATTTCTAATCATAAAACCGTTTCTCCTCTACAAATAAAATCAAGAAAAGAGGATGCTGTCAAGAAGCATCCTCTTCTACAGTTTGTTTACTGACTAAGTAATTATAGTCTTTTTAATCTTACGTGTCAATTATATAGGAAAGAAATTTATTATTTAAGTACTCCCGGCAGCCAAGTTGCAATTCCCGGGAAAAAACATAATAGTAAAATTTCGAAGGCCATTACTAGGGCAAAAGGTATCGCGCCCCTAACTATTTCTGTCATTTTGCTGTTAGGACTAATACCTTGCAAAACGAAGAGATTCATACCAACCGGTGGTGTAATTAATGCCAGTTCCAAATTAATTAGCATAACTACATTGAACCAAATTGGGTCAAAGCCTAATTTTAAAATAATAGGATACAAAATAGGCAATGTAATGAAAATAATAGAAATTGATTCCAAAATACAACCCAAGAAAAGCAATAAAATATTAATAGCTATAAATACAACCCATCTATTTGATTCCATTCCGGCAACCAAAGAAGTGACTGCTTGAGGTACATTTAGAATCGTCAAGACGAAACCAAATAATGTCGCACCTATCATAATAGCAAAAATCATGGAAGTTGTTTTTATAGTATCGTTTAAAATAGCTGGCATATCTGAAAGTTTTAAAGTCTTGTAAATAAAAAAAGTGATAAACAAACTAAATACTGTACCTATAGCCGCTGCTTCTGTTGGCGTAAAAGCCCCTGTATAAATACCGCCGACTACTAATACAGGCAGCATAAGACCCCAGAAAGTTTTTTTCAAAGCCGCCATGCGTTCTGCAATAGGAGCCTTGGGTTCCAAAGGAAGATCACGGCAACGATAAACCATAACAGCAATGAACATAATCGTGAGCATTACTCCCGGTACTACTCCGGACATGAATAGTTTGCCGACTGATTGATCTGTAATCGCACCATACAAAATCATGGGAATCGAAGGAGGGATAAGGATACCCAATGTTCCACCTGCGGCTACTGCACCTAAAACAATAGTACGCTCATAGCCGCGGCTAAGCATTTCCGGAATAGCAATAGCACCTATTGTTACCGCGCAAGCAACAGAAGAACCTGTAATAGCGGCGAAAACGGCACAAGCCGCAATAGTTGCTATACCCAAACCACCAGGATAGTGACGCAGCCATTTATTGCCCAATTCAAACAAGTCATTACCAACTTTACCGGTAAGCAAAATTTGACTCATCAATATGTATAAGGGAACTGCCGTTAAAACAAAGTCATCTAGAGATTTATAAGCTAGAATAGGTATTTGCGTTAAAGCAGACGCCCCATCCATAAAAACGAACATACCAAATACTCCTGAGACGCCAAGGCAAAATGCTACAGGCAAACCAATGGCAATAAGCACTAATAAAAGAATAGTAAACATAATAATCATATTAGGCCGCCTCCTTGGAAAACTCACCGGAAGCAAGTTTTTGAACATCTACGAATATAGTACCTAAAAATTGTAAAAACAATAAACCAATGCCTATTGGCATGGACATTTGAGGAATCCACAAAGGTGTGCGCAAGGTATCAGGAGAACGACGGTCTAAATCATATGACAAGGCAGCCATATCCACCGCTTCAATAAAAAACACTAAACAAAAAATTGCCCCTATTATCGATGCTACTATTTCCAAAAGGCAGCTGTTTTTGGGAGAAAGTTTTGATGTGAATATGTCGACTTTGATATGCTTACCTGCTCCATACGTTACCGGCATCCCTAAAAATCCTGCAATGAGCACACAGTATATAGACAACTCCATGGACCATTCTGTTGGAGCGTTAAAAACTCCACGCATGATGACTTCGTAAAAAACCATTAGTGCCGGTACAAACAAAAGTATGCCGGCAAATACTCCTACAACATCAGTAATTTTTTGTAAAATCATTTCATATAAAAATATTGCCTTTTTCAACCTTCACAACTCCCTATATTTAAAAGAATACCGCCACCGTAAGGCAGCGGCCTTTAAATTATTCTTTGGTGCAAATATCAATTAACTCTTGTCCCAGCTTGCCTGCATGCTGAATGAAAATGTCCCAGCAAGGCTTAGTTGCTGCTTGCCACATTCCTATCTCTGAGGCTGGTACCACATAAACTTCCATCCCTTTTTCTTTTAACTTAGCCAAAGCAGCTGCATCTTCAGTTTTAGCATTTTTACGCAATTCATCACGAACTTCGTTAGACGCATCTGTAACTATCTTTTGTTGTTCCTTGCTTAATTTTTGAAAGGACTTTTCATTCATGGCCAAAATAAATTCAGGATAGGCATGGTTAGTAATAGTTAAGTATTTAGCAACTTCATATATTTTTCTGTCAAACATAGCCGTAGTTCCTGAAGTCTGTCCATCAACAACGCCACGTTGCATAGCCATATAAACTTCACCACTGCCCATAGTAACAGGCGATGCCCCTAGCGCTTTAATAGTTTCAGAAGGCATTTCTCCGTAGCCACGAAGCTTTAAGCCTGCAAAATCAGCCGGGTTTTTAATGGCATGTTTTGAATTAGCAAATTGTACAAAACCATAATCTGCCCAAATCAAGGGGCGAACACCTTTTTTCAATAGTTCAGCGCCTAGTTTCTCACCCAAACCACCGTCAAGGGCCTTATCAATCTTTTCATAGGTTGGAAACAAAAAAGGAACATCAAATACTTCCATAGCGGGAATAACGGTGGACCAGCGGCCTACAGTATTCAGGCCCATGTCGATACCACCTGACATAATTGCATCGTTCATACTCTTATCATTATAGAGTTGGCCTGAAGGATAAACGGTAACTGTAATGCTCCCGTTAGATTTTTCTTTTACTTTTTTGGCAAACTCATCTGCACCTTTGGCTAGCGGATGAGAAGCAGGAAAGTTATGTGCTAATTTTAGCGTGATTTTCTTATTAGCGTTAGAAGAACTATCCTTAGCACTATTGCCACTACCGCAGCCTAAAGTAAGCGTCATAGCACAAACCATTGATAAAACCAGCATTTTTTTTAAAACTTTTGACCCCATTGTCATCATTGCCACCTCTTAATTATTTTTTACATATAAAAAAACCCCTGCCGACTTTCGTCGACAGGGGCGTATGTACGCGGTACCACCCTGCTTTATCACTTAGCATAATAGCCTTAACGCAGCTTTGCGCTTATCCCTACTACTATTTCAGGGCAAGAGTTCCCAGGTGAGAAACAGCTTCTGACATTATCGATTCGCATCACCCATCGACTCTCTTGAAATGTCTCGAATTGTTATTCCCGTTCACAACTTTTACTTATTTTCGTTAAATATGTAAACAGTATAGCAACCTAGAAAACTATTGTCAAGATAAAGCAGAAGATATTTTGTGTATTCCCGTGTTTTTTTACATTGATTTCATTACATCATCAATATATTGTCTTATCTTCTCTAACTTTTTCTTCATATCAGCAATTTTAGCGCTGTCCGTAACTGCTGTTTGTTCAATTTTGTTCTTGTACAATAGGTAATCTTTCTCCATATGCCTCATGTAATCACGCAGCTCTTCCACCTCCGGAACGCCTGTAATAATAGGAGAAGTTTCCAGTTTCCAATCCGTACCATTGATAATAATACTATCACCATAATTAGGAATTACAGTAGCAGTTCCTAGGGTGTTGCGCAAATTTTCGGCAAAGGCAGATGCGGAATCATATTCACCGTGGACAATAAAAAATGCACTGGGTTTTTGCTTCATATTTTTAAACATAGCCATCATTTGGTCTTTGTCGGCATGAGCAGAAAATCCAGTCATATTATATATTTTAGCTTTGACGGCAATTTCTTCGCCCATAATCTTAACTCGTTTCACACCTTCTACCAAGCGGCGCCCCAGACTGCCCTCAGCTTGGAACCCGGCAAAAATTACGCTGCTATCGCTACGCCATAAGTTATGTTTCAAGTGATGCAGTACGCGGCCGGCATCAGCCATACCACTTGCAGAAATTATAATCATTGGGCTTGGCATTTCATTAATAGCACGAGACTCTTCGGGAGTCTGTGTATACTTTACATTGGGCATGTCTATTAATTTTCCTCCTTGAGCATCATAAATGGATTGTGCCTCTTCATCATACTCATCAGGATTAAGTAACATTACCTGAGTAGCCTTAATAGCCATGGGGCTATCAATCATAATTGGTATACGTGGCAGTGCTCCCGAATCCATGAGTTTTTGAAAATAATAAAGCATTGTTTGAGTACGTCCTACGGCGAAAGCCGGAATAATAATATTACCACCACGCGTTAAAGCGTCTTTGATAATATCACATAATTCTGTCTCTCTATCTGCCACTTCGTGGATTCTGTCACCATAGGTTGATTCCGTAATGACAAAATCAGCTCCTGACATAGGATAAGGGTCAGGCAAAATAGGTTGATTGGGCTGACCCAAGTCACCTGTAAACATTAACTTCGTTTTTTTGCCATTTTCTTCAATAAAAATATTTATCATTGAACTACCTAGTATGTGTCCCGCTACACGGAACCGTACGGTAATACCGGGAAATAATTCAACATCTTCATTATAATCATGTACCGAAAAATGTTTTAGAGATTCATAAGCATCATCTACCGTATACATAGGTTCCACAACGCTCTTACCCGCTCTTTTGCCCTTACGATTGGCAAATTCTGCTTCTGACTCTTGAATGTGAGCACTATCAGGTAATAGAATATCGCATAATTCCCTTGTTACTTTTGTGCAATGCACTCTTCCTGAAAAACCCTGTTTAACCAATTTAGGAATCAGTCCACTGTGGTCAATATGCGCATGACTAAGAACCACGGCATCAATTTCTCCCGGATTAAAAGCGAAATCTCTATAATTTAAGGATCGTATAATCTTAGGACCTTGGAACATTCCGCAATCAAGTAAAATCTTTTTACCATGAACCTCCAACATGTGGCAAGACCCAGTTACTGTTCTATCAGCACCCAAAAATGTAATTTTCATTCATCAATCACTCCCCTTAGTTATTTGAGCAAATCTCTTTGTAAATCTACTTATAGTATACAGTATTTTACCTGATATTAAAAGTTGCACGCAGATATTACAAAACCCACCGTATTAAAAACACGGTGGGTTAGTTTTTATTTCTTTGGGGGCAAGCCTTTTTGCAAAATATCTTCGATATTAGTCGGCTTAGGACGTACATCGTCATAGGCAAACACTAATTCAATAATAGTTTCCTTGCCCTTAGCATCAGGTTTTTCAGCAAAAACGCATTGCTTAATTGCCCCATCGTGGTCCCTAAAATTGATTATAAGGCAAGTAACTTCTTCCGGGTATTGGCTGCCAGCCGGAGCCGCCCAGGACAAAAACTTCTCCCCTTCAAGTTTACCAATAAGGCCCCCTGCCATTACAGAAACCAAACCTATAATACCGTCTTCCTGCAAAACATCAGTACCATCAAATTCAAAGGTAGCAATATCTTGAAAAGACAGTTCATTTTTATAATTGGCACTTGTAATACTAATGCCTCTACCTGACAAGGCTACAGTACATTCCTCACCTTCTACAATTGGCAGTCCGTGTACATGATATAGTTTGACCTTTAAATCCATGTTATCTTCCTCGTTTCGTTAAATAATTGTTTTAATATTATAGCATATTGACTTACTTTTATTCATGATTTTATCCCTAATATTTTAAAATACATGAATAAGCAAGACAATGTTTCCTAGTTTTTACTCAAACGTTGCCCAATCTGTCTAGCAACATAAACCCCCGAGGCAGATGCTTGGGAAAGACCTCTTGTTATGCCTGCCCCATCGCCAACAGCAAATAAATTTGGTATCTGAGTTTCCAGTTTGTTGTCCAACTGTAAACGCGCACTATAAAATTTAACTTCAACGCCATAAAGCAAAGTATCCGCATTAGCCGTACCCGGAGCTACTTTGTCCAAGGCATAAATCATCTCGATAATATTGTCCAAATGTCGTTTGGGCAAAACTAGGCTTAAATCTCCCGGTACAGCTTCCAAAGTAGGCTTAGTAAAGCTTTGGCTCAACCTGTGCTCATTTGTTCTTCTTCCTTTAATCAAATCACCAAAACGTTGAATCAACACCCCGCCGCCAAGCATATTGGAGAAGGAAGCTATGCGTTTGCCGTACTGGTGTGGTTCTTGAAAAGGTTCT
>Ga0183100_1000852_pt1 | contig 18858 bp, 17 predicted proteins | sample Biomet2_FD_127789 | JGI IMG/M metagenome (GOLD analysis project Ga0183100, IMG submission 127789) | Microbial communities from bioreactor (seeded with anoxic lake sediment) at LBNL, California, USA - Biofuel metagenome 2 | ecosystem: Engineered > Bioreactor > Anaerobic > Unclassified ...
GCCCTGGCGCATGGCCGTCCCCGGAACGTCCGGGGCACCCAGTGTGATGCCGGGGCGTGTGATTTGCAAAACGGATGTTTCTACGTCGGACGCGCGCGCTTGGCAAGGGGAAAGTGCAATCCCCAGCGGCTGGCCAGCGCGCGCGAGGCGGCGGCTATTGAACGGCGGCGGGGTCGGTGGGCCCCTCGCTCACCACATGGTTGGTCAAAATGCCCACCTGGTCTATCTCAATGGTCACTTCGTCGCCATCGGCCACGGGGCCTATGCCCGCGGGAGTGCCGGTGAGGATGACATCGCCGGGAAGCAGCGTCATGACGCGGGAAATGAAGCTGACGAGCTTGGCGACGGGGAAGATCATGTCCGCCGTGGCGCCCCGCTGGCGCACCTCGCCGTTCACCACGGCGCGCACGGCCAGATTCTGCGGGTCCGGCACCTGGGTTTCTATCCACGGGCCCACGGGGCAAAAGGTGTCGAAGCTCTTGGCCCGTGTCCACTGTCCGTCCTTCTTTTGCAGGTCGCGGGCGGTCACGTCGTTGGCGCAGGCATAGCCGAACACATGGCGCAGGGCTTCGCCCTCGGTGACGAAGCGCGCCGTATGGCCGATGACCAGCGCCAGCTCGGCCTCGTAATCCACCCGGTTGGAGCAGGCGGGGGCGACGATGGCGTCGCCGGGGCCGATGATGGTGGTGGGAGGCTTGAGGAAGAGGATCGGCTCCTCTGGCGCGGGCAAACCAAGTTCGCGGGCGTGGTCGTGGTAGTTCAACCCCACGCAAACGATTTTGCTGGGCCGCACCAGGGGCAAAAGCTCCACCTCGCCAAGGGGGATGTCGTCGGGCAGGTCTTCCTCAAGGTTCAGGCAGCGCACGGTGTCCGGGCTGGTTATGGCGGCGTAGAAAGAACGGCCGTTATGGCGCACGCGGATGATACGCATGCCCTACTCCCCCTTGGCCGTCTTGCGGCGGTCGTAGGCGATGTGGATGATGCCGAGCAGTTCGTCCATGGGGTACGGCTTGAGCAGGTAGTCCGACCCGCCGCTCGCCATCATCTCGGCGGCTATGTCCACGGAGGCGTGGCCGGTGAGGATGATCACCTCGATGTCCGGGTCGATCTTCTTGATCTCCGGCAGGGTTTCCTGGCCGCTCATGCCGGGCATCTTCACATCCAGCAGCACGATGTCATGGGGCTCGCGGCGGAGAATCTCAAGGGCGGAAGCTCCGCCATCGGCAATGCTCACGGTCATTCCCTGGGCGGTAAGCAGCTTGCCCAGGGTGTTGCGGAACCGCTCCTCGTCGTCCACCACAAGCACTTTGATGACTTCGCCCATGCGCGCTCCTTGTCTGTTGCTGTGTGTTGCGCCTGGACCCGGCCGACGGCCGGGGCGCGGGCACCGGTCCTCGCGCCCCCATTTCATGCCACATCGTCATGGCTTCGTCGAGGGGTGGCGCAAACGCCGACGGCCCCGCGCTCTGGATGAAAAAGGCCCGCGCCGCCCCGGTTGGGACGCGGCGCGGGCCGTCGGTCAAGGGAAGGCGGAGGATTACGCCTGGCTGTAGGCCTCTTGCGCGGCCTGCCGGGCCATGGCTTTGCGCGCCTTGAACATGGCGCCCAGGATGATGGCCGCGCCCAGGGCGAGGGCCGCGCACATGATGCCGAAGCTGACCTTGTCCATGATGGACACGTAGCCGGGATCAATATCGAGAAGTCCCAGCTGGGCCAAGTACTTGGGCATGGCCAACGCGCGGGAGACCGCCACGATGAGCATGATGGAGCCCATGACGATCTTGATCATGACCTCGCGCACGAGCGTGGTGCCGATGGCGCCGAGCTGCACGCCCAGCAGCGAACCGGCGAGGATGATGAGGGTGAGGCGGATGTCGACCATGCCGTGCATGGCCCAGTTGACGGTGCCGCCCAGGCCCATGGCGAAGGCGATGACCAGCTCCGAGGCGGAGGAGACCAGGCCGCCCACGCCCATGACGTAGATCATGCCGGGCACGCCGATGAACCCGCCCACGGCGATGGTGGCGGCCAACATGCCGGTGGCGAAGCCGACCGGAATGGTGAACCAAAGGGAAATGCGCACGTTGGCGGTCTTGAAGTAGATCATGGGCCAAAGGTTGATCTTTTGCAGCTTGAGGGCCAACGCGGGGGTCTGGTCCACGCCGGTGCCCTTGGAGGACTTCATGGCGTCGTAGAACACATATCCGCCCACGACGACCAGCACGGCCACGAAGGACACGCTGACGTACAGGTTGGAGCCCGCCTGTCCCCAGGCGTCCAGAATAATGTTCTGGATTTTGATGCCCACCTGCACGCCCACGCCGGCGCTGGCGGCCATGACCAGGCCAAGCTTGATGTCCACCTGGCCGTAGCGGAAGCGCTTGATGGCGCCCACGAGGGCCTTGGGGAACTTGTGGCACATGTTGCTGGCCACCGCCACGGTGCCGGGCACGCCCAGGCTCATCATGCCCGGAGTGAGCACAAAGGCCCCGCCGGAGCCGATGAAGCCGCTCACCAGCCCGCCGATGAAGCCGACAATGAACAGAAAGATGACATTGGCCGTGGTCAGGTCGATGAACTTCAAACTATCGAGAGCGACGTCCATGAGCGTATCTCCTTTCGTTGCGCGCGGATTAGGCGTTCAGGGTGGCGCGCACTTCGGGGCGCTTGGTCTGGGTGGCCTGCACGGTCTTGGCCGGGCTCTTGGCGTTGATGCCGAGCGCCGTCCACAGGTTGGAAGCAAAACCGCCGTGGACATAAGAGACCAGGAACACCGCCGCGATGGGCATCGCGCTGTACAGGCCGCCGCGCGCGCACATCTCGGCGAAGGCGCTGGCGTTTTGGAACATCGCGCCATACACGGCGGCGCTGGCGATGCCGAAGCTGATCATGCGGACAAGGGCCTGCTTCTTCGTCAACTCATGAGCCATGTCATCCTCCATTTCATCCGTATTTTCGGCGGTTCCTCCGCCGGTGTTAACAATCTTCTGTGCCCAGGCGGCTCAGCACTTGAGCGAGAACTCAGGCACCATCAGCGCGGCCTGCCTGCGCTCGGCCTCGGGCCGGCGCGAGATGACGAACTCCACGCGCCGCAGCTCCACGCTCACGGCGGTGAGCACCTCGTCGCGCGCGCCCTGGCGCATGATGTGCGCGCACAGCACGCCGCGCCGCGCCGCCTCGTCGAAAAGCGGCCGCGCCGCGTCGGCCGCGCGGGTCTCAAAGTCCCGGGAACTTCTGACGGGCGCGCCCACGGTCAAAAGCACCAGGTCGAAGCCCAGGCGCTCGGCCAGGTTCACACTGTAGGCGACCATGGCTCCGGGCACGCCGTCGGCCTCGGCCAGAACGAGAATCTTGCGGTGCTCGGCGTGAAACTCGCCAAGGATCTGCCGCGCCAGCTCGCCCTCGCCCGCCTCGGCCATGGTCACGGCCTCGCCGTAAGTCTCCATGGCCTCGCGCCAGCCGCCGCGCAGGCGCAGGGAAATTCCCTGGCTTGCCGGGCGCTGCTTCTTGGCGGCGGCGGATTTGCCGGATTCTTCGGGCTTGCTGGCGCGTCTAGGCATGGCGGCTATCCTGCGGTTCCGGCTAGGCCTTCAGACTGGGGCGCTGACGCTGGCGCTTGGCGTCGCCGATGCGTGTGCCGCCCGACTGGACGCGGGGCTGGGCGCCCTCGCCCAAAAACTCGCGGGCTTCCTGATGCAGGTTGCACTCGGCAAAGGCGGCGGCGGCGAAAGCGTTTTCCATGGTCTCACGCAGGCTGTTCATACGGTCCCCCGTGTTGGCGTTTTTTGTTGCGCCTGCTCTTTCAAGCCACGTGCCGGGCGCCCCGATTTTCCACAATATGCTGAAATATAAATAAATATTAGAATTTCAGCGCAACAGACACGACGCGCGCATGTTGCAGATCGCAACACCACTGGGGGAACATGCTTCATAATTATATGATTTTATAACTAAAAATATTTGCAACACTAAAAATGCGCTACTGTTGCCAATTGCAACACTGGATCAAACAACACGACGGCGAACCCAAATTTTCCTGCTTTGACACAAAGGGAAGAGCGGGCATAAACTGACCAGAACCCCTGTGACCCGACGACCCGCGCGCGCTGCGCGGATTTCGCGCAGAAAAGGAGCAGACATGATCTTCTTCCGCAGAACAGAAGAGGAGGACGCGGCCACCGGGCCAGCCAAAGGGCTTGAGGACCTGCGGAGCCAGGTGCGCGGGGCGGGGTTGCCGGAATCCGTGGCGGCCATTGTGGCCAAGGAGCTGGAGCGGCTTGGAAAAACCGACCCCTCCGTGGCCGAGTACGCCATCGGCCTCAATTACATCGATTTGCTGAGCTCCCTGCCCTGGAACACAAGCACCGAGGACTGCCTGGACTTCGCCCGCGTGGAGCGGACCCTGAGCGGGCGGCACTTCGGCCTGGACCATGTGAAGGAGCGCCTGCTGGAGTATCTGGCCGGGCGCACGCTGGCCGCCAGCGCGCCGCCGCATGTGCTGGTGGTGGATGACGAGGAGATAGCCCGCGCCAACCTGGAGCATGTGCTGAAGAAAGAGGGCTATGAGGTGCGCACCGCCGCCAACGGGCTGGAGGCCCTGGAGCTGCTGCGCGCCTGGAGCTTCGACCTCATCGTCACGGACCTCAAGATGGACAAGATGGACGGCATGACCCTGCTGGCCGAGGCCGGGCGGCTTTCCCCCTCCACGCAGATCATCATCGTCACCGGCTATGCCACGGTGAACTCGGCCGTGCAGGCCATGCGCACGGGCGCGGCCCACTATCTCACCAAGCCCATCAGCCTGGACGATCTGCGCGCCACCGTGCGCGAGGCGCTGGGCCACAAGAAGGCGCTGGCTCCGGCGCGCGGCCCGGTGCTTTGCTTCACCGGCCCCCCCGGCACGGGAAAAACCTCCATCGGCATGGCCATAGCCGAGGCGCTGGGCCGCAAGTTCCACCGCATGTCCGTGGCGGGCATGCGCGACGAGGCCGAACTGCGCGGCCACCGGCGCACCTACGTGGGAGCCATGCCCGGCAAGATCATCCAAGCCATCCGCAGGCTGGGGGGCAACAACCCCGTCATCATGCTCGACGAAATAGACAAGGTGGGGCAAGACTTCCGGGGCGACCCCGGCGCGGTGTTTCTGGAGGTGCTGGACCCGGAGCAGAACCGCCAGTTCATGGACCTCTATGTGGACGCGCCATTCGACCTTTCACAGGTGATGTTCATCGCCACGGCCAATGATCTTTCCCGTCTGGACGCGCCCCTGCAGGACCGCCTGGAGGTGGTGCATTTTCCCGGCTACACCGAGACGGAGAAGGAGCAGATAGCCCTGCGGCACATGGTGCCCCGGCAATGCGCGGAACACGGGCTGACCCATCCATACCCCGCCTTCACGGGCGAGGCCGTCCGCGCCATCATCCGCGACTACACGCGCGAGGCGGGCGTGCGCAACCTGGACCGCGAGATCGGCTCCGTGTGCCGCAAGCTGGCGCGCATGGCCCTCAAGGCCGGGGCGGAGCAGTCGCCCGGCGCGGGCGCGCCCCCCAGGCCCGGCGCCTACCCGGCCACGGTGGACGCCCCGCTGGTGACAAGCCTCCTCGGCCCCCGGCGCTTCACCCACGAATCCGCCCGGCCAGCCCCGCGTCCGGGCGTGGTCAACGGACTGGTGTGGAGCGACGCGGGCGGCGAGATCGTGCTGGTGGAGGCGGCGAAAATGCGCGGCACCGGCCAGTTGCTGCTCACGGGATCCCTGGGCGCGGTGCTCAAGGAATCCGCCCAGACGGCGCTTTCCTACATCCGCGGCAACGCGGAGGCCTTCGGCCTCGACCCGGACTTCTTCGCCGCGCAGGATCTGCACATCCACATCCCGGCCGGGGCCATACCCAAGGACGGCCCCTCGGCCGGGGTGACCATCCTCATGGCTCTGCTTTCCCTTTTGACCGGCCGCCCGGCCAGGCCTGGCGTGGCGCTGACGGGCGAGATGTCGCTCGGCGGGTCGCTGCTGCCGGTGGCGGGCATCCGCGAAAAGGTGCTGGCGGCGCAACGCGGCGGCGTGCGCACCGTGGCCCTGCCCGCGGCCAACAGGCCGGAGGCGGAGGCGCTGGAGCCGGACATCCGCGCGGCGGTGGAGATTGTTCTTGCGGACGAGGCGGCGGAACTGCTGGATGTTGTGCTGGAGAAAAAGCCGTAGCTTGCCCTAGGGCTGGTCGCCCCCCGTGCGTTTGAGGGCCACGGTGAGCGCCACGGACACCAGCGCCAGCAAGAGCGCCAGCACGCCCGCGCGGGCCAGGTCGCCGGTGAACACGGCGTTGTAGATTTCCAGCGACACGGTGTTGGTGCGGCCGATGATGTCGCCGCCGAGCAGCAGGCTGACGCCAACCTCGCCCAGGGCGCGCCCGGTGGCGAGGAAGAGCCCGGCGGCCACGCTGCGGCGGCAGTGCGGCAGGGCCACGCGCAGAAACGTCACCGGCCAGGGTTTGCCCAGCATGGTCGAAAGTTCGATGAGCCGTCCCAGGTCGCCGCGCACCACGGCCTGCACCGGCCGCACCATCAGCGGCATGCCCGCCGTCACCGCGGCCAGCGCCAACCCGCCGAAGCTGAACACCACCTCCACGCCAAGGTGCTTCAAGAGCGGCGCGCCCAGAATCCCCTCCCGGCCAAAGAGCATCAACAGGCCGAACCCCACGGCCATGGGCGGCAAAATCAGCGGCAGGGACACGAGCACGTCGAGCACGGCCACCAGCCGCCCCCGGCCGCGCCCCAGCAGGTAGCCCAGCGGCACCCCGATGATGAAAAGCAGCGGCACGGCCACGGCCATGACCTTGAGCGTGAGCAGCACGCAGAACCCCACGCCGGGGTCCGTGGCCGCGGCCAGCCAGTCGTCAAACATGCGGCGAAAATCCTACAGCCCGTGCTTTTTGACGATCGCCCGCGCCTGGGGCGAGGCCAAAAAGGCGGTAAAGCCGCCCACGCTCTGCGCGTTGCCCGCGCCGGAAAGCACGCCCGCGCCGATGACAACGGGAGCGTAGAGATTCGGGTCAACCTTCAGGTAGCCGCCGATCTTGCCGCCCAGATCCATCACGTCCGTGAGGTTGGTGAGCCCGGCGTCAACCTCGCCCAACACAAGGTAGGTGGTCACCTGCGGCACCGTGGCCACAACCAGCAGCTTGCCCTGCACCTTCTGCGTCAGCCCGGCCTTTTCCAGGGCCTGCGTGCCCGCCACGCCGTAAATCGCCTTTTTGGGGTCGGGCATGGCCACGCGCGCAACGCCCGCGCCCGCAAGGTCGTTCAGCCCGGCCAGGCTGCGGCCCTTGGGCCAGGCCAGCACCAGCGCGCCGCGCCCAAGGTCGTGGAAGGCGGAGAAGGCAAGCCCGCTGTGCTCAAGAAACCCCCTTTCGCCAATGATGACCTGGATTTTGCCGCTGCCCTTGGCCTGGGCCACCACCTGCCCCATATTGCCGAACACCAGCTCCAGCTTTTGGCCGGTTTGCTTCTCGTAGGCCGCGGCAAGTTCGGTGACGAGCTTCTTGTAGCCCGCGCCGCTTGCCACCATGACCGGTTCCGCCGCCTGGGCGGCGACCGGCTGGACGACCGTATGGACGACGGCGAGGGCGAACACGAACAGCAGCGCCAATGCGAATCTTCTCATGCCGGAACTCCTTCTCGGGTTGGGGGGATGCCTGCGCCGCGCGGGCCGAGGCGGCCGCGCAGGGCGGCCTCCTCCTCCAGACGCTGGGCCGCCTGCTCGGCGAACCAGCCTCCGTCCGCGACGCCGTGGTTGATGGACAGGATGCGGTCGCCCAGCAGCGCGGCCTCGGCCAGATCGTGCGTCACATGGATGATGGGGATGGCGAAGCGCTCGCGCACGCGCAGCAGCTCGCCGCGCAGGGCGGCGCGGGTGGCGGCGTCCAGGGCGGAGAAGGGCTCGTCGAGCAGCAGCGCCCGGGGACGGCGCGCCAGGGCCTGGCACAGCGCGCCGCGCTGGCGCTCCCCGCCGGACATGCCTGCAGGCCGCGCCCCGGCCAGGTGCGCGATGCCGAAAAGCGCCAGCAGCGCCGAAATGTCGGCCGCGGCGGGCATGGCGTAGGCCACGTTCTGGGCCAATGTCATGTGCGGAAACAATGAATACTCCTGAAACACCAGCCCGATGCCGCGCCGCCGGGGCGGCACGCGCACGCGCGCCGCGCTGTCGAGCCAGATCTCGCCGCCGAGTGTGATGCGCCCCTCGTCCGGTTCGTCCAGCCCGGCCAGCAGCCGCAAGAGCGTGGTCTTGCCCGAGCCAGATGGCCCGGTGAGCACGAGGATGCCGCCCGCCGGGCACTCGATGTCCACGTCGAGGGTGAAGTGCCGCAGGCGTTTTTTGAGCCGCGCGCGCAGCACCGCCGGTTCGGCTTCGGCCTTTGGCCGACTCGCGGCAGGCCGACTCGCGGCAAGCCGACTCGCGGCAGGCCGACTCGCGGCAGGCCGACTCGCGGCAAGGGACGAGGTACGGTTCAGCGGCATGGCGGCTACGAGGCGCTGGCGCAAAAACGCGTCATGCCGAGCAGCGCGCAGGCCGCCGCCCCGGTGACGCCATACACGATGACCGGCGGCCCGCCGAGGAATTCCCCCAGGCTGCCGTTGGCAAGGGTGGAGCCGGTGACCAGCGCCACATCGGCCCAGGCGAGGGCGTCGGCGCGGGCCTCCGGGCCTTCTATCAGCACGCCGTGCAGGGGCTTGCCGATGTTGTCCCGATCCATGTCGAGCACGCGGTAGCGCGGAAACACCGGGGACAGCGCGGCCACGAACTTGGGCTGAAAGCCAACCTGCATCACCTTCGCGCCGGAAAAGTCCGCCAGCATGCGCTCGCGCAGCTTGGCCGCGCACAGGGCCGGGCCGTCGTCGCGGCAATGCACGGTGCGGTCGCACATGCCAAGGCCGCGCAGGCTGGCGTTCAGCGCGCTGGTGAACACCGCGCGGCGGAAGTTGTTCCCAAGGGGCATGGCGGCGATGTCCGCCAGGGAGCCGGAGAAGTCGCCGAACATGTCGGTGAAGGCCTGGCCGCGCGCGCCCAGCACCTCCGCCTCCATCATGCGCTCCTTGCCCTTTTGCAGGGGAAAGTCGTCGCCTTCGGGATCGCCCAGCGCCTCCTGCGTGGAAAGCACGCGCGCCCGCACGGCGACGCGCTCGCCCAGCAGGCCCTTCTCTTCCCATAGCCCGGCGGCCCTGCCCCGCAACGCCTCCACAAACTCCTCGTCCATGCGCACCTCCTATCCTACGGCCAGTGGCGCCGTTTTTCTTATTTTGTCCAAACGGAGGCCGCCCGCCAGTGCGCCACGATTGCTATACTTCCGGTGACACTCACCACGTGCGGACCGTGCGCGGGCCACGCCCCCCATAATGACGCCGGAATGGCATCGGCGCGCCCAGCGGCCGGGACGAAATCAGGGCGCGGTGGTTGACTGCGCTTTCTTCTTGAGCATATTCAAGGAAGTCTTGATTCCATAACGCATTCGCCGCCAGGAGCCTCCCGTGCCGCCGTTCAAGCCTCTGCTCCGACTGAACATCCGCCGCCGCGTCCTGTTGGGGATGCTGCTCTCGGTTTTGGCCGTCGGGCTCATCGGCACGGTGTCGTATCACTCACTGGCGCAAATAGAGCGCAAGATGGGCTTCGTGGAGGTCATCGACGACCTGGGCAACACCATCCTTGAAATCCGCCGCTATGAGAAAAACTTCATGCTCTACGGCCATCACGAGGACTTCGCCGAAAGCCGGGAGTACGCGGCCAAGGCGCGCGACATATTGGTGAAGCTGGAGGGAAACGCCGCGGAGTTCGGCCTGGCGCAGGAGCACGCCGCCCTCAAGGACGTGCTGGCCGACTACGAGGCCGTGAGCGGGCGCCTTTCCGTGGCGCGCGGCAGAACATCCGGCCCGGCGCTTGACGCCGATCGCGCCCGCTTGCGCGACACCGGCAAGCTGCTGGTGGACCTCTCGCAAAAACTGGTCACCCACGAGCGAGCGCGCATCCTGACCATCGTGCAGTCGCTCAAGCGGCAGCTGCTGCTCTCCGTGGCGGCGTTTCTGGCCCTGGGCGGCGGCTTTCTCTTCGTGCTGGGGCACAAAACCGTCACCGCCTTGCGCAGCATCGAGGAAGCCACCCGCAAAATCGCCCGGGGACGCTTCACCACCCTGCCCTCCACGCCCACGGGGTCAGACGACGAGGTGGAGCGCGTCATCGGCGCGTTCAACCACATGATCGCCGAACTGCAAAAGCGGCAGGACCAGCTGGTGCGCGAAAAGAAGCTCTCGTCGCTGGGCGTGCTGACGAGCGGCGTGGCCCACCAGCTCAACAACCCGCTGAACAACATCTCCACCTCCTGCCAAATCCTCATGGAGGAAGGCCCCGAGGCCGACCCCGCCTTCTCGCGCAGGCTGCTGGGCAACATCGACCAGGAGGTCGCCCGCGCGCGGGACATTGTGAAAGGCCTGCTGGAGTTCTCCCGCGCCAAGGACTTTGAGCGCAAGCCCACCGTGCTGTCCGACGTGGTGGAGCGCTCCGTGCGGCTGGTTTCCAGCCAGGTGCCCGCGGGGGTGGAAATTACCCGCGAGGTGTCGCCGGACCTTATTCTGCCCATGGACGCCCAGCGCATGCAGGAGGTCTTCCTCAACCTGCTCATCAACGCCTTGCAGGCCCTGCAGGCCACGCCCACGCGCTCCGGCCGCATCGCCATCGCGGCCGAACGCGACGAGGAGCACGGGCAGGCCGTCATCTCCGTTGCCGACACCGGCGCAGGCATAGAGGCGGAGGACATCGCCCGCATCTTCGACCCCTTTTTCACCACCAAGGAGGTGGGCAAGGGCACCGGGCTCGGCCTGTCCATCGTCTTCGGCATCGTGGAGAAGCATCAAGGTGAAATAGCTGTGGAAAGCACTCCGGGTGAAGGCGCGCGGTTCATCCTGCGCCTGCCGCTTGCCCTGCCCGCCATTCAAGAAGAACCCGAGCCGACGCCCGGCGGCGGCGGAGCCCGCGCGTGAGCGCCGGACGCGTGCTGGTGGTGGACGATGAGGCCATCGCCCGCGAAAATCTCGCTCACGCCCTCAACCGCGCAGGCTACGAGGCGCTGGCCGTGGCCGACTCCCGAGCGGCAATGGCGGAACTTACCAAAATTCCATACGATTTACTGCTCACAGACCTGCGCCTGGGCGAAGGCAGCGAGCTGGACGGCATCGGCCTGATGGAACGGGCGCGCAAGCTGCACCCCGCGCTGGAAGTGGTGGTGATGACCGGCTACGCCACCGTGCCCGGGGCGGTGGCCGCCATGAACCGCGGCGCGTTCTCCTACTTGGCCAAGCCGCTGAACCTCGACGAGGTGCGCGCGCTGACCGCCAAGGCAGTGGAGTCCAGCCGCCTGCGCAGCGAGGTGCTGGACCTGCGCCGCCGCCTGAAGGACCGCGACGCCCCGCCAACCCTTGTGGGCAAAAGCCCGGCCATGGCCAGCCTGCTCATGACCATCGGCCAGGTGGCCCCCACCTCCTCCACCGTGCTGCTGCTGGGTGAAACCGGCACCGGCAAGGAGCTGGTGGCGCGCGCCATCCATCAGGCAAGCCAGCGCGCGGGCAAACGCTTCCTCGCGGTCAACTGCGGAGCCTTCAGCGAGGAGTTGCTGGCCAGCGAGCTCTTCGGCCACGAGAAGGGCGCGTACACCGGGGCCATGGAGCGCAAGGCCGGGCTATTCGAGGCCGCGGAGGGCGGCACGCTGTTTTTGGACGAGGTGGGGGAGATGACGCCCTCCATGCAGGTGCGCCTTTTGCGCGTGCTGCAGGAGCGCAAGCTGCTGCGCGTGGGCGGCACGACGGACATTCCCGTGGATGTGCGGGTCGTCGCCGCCACCAACAAGGACCTGGCCGTGGAGGCGGAGAGCGGGGCCTTCCGGCTCGACCTTTACTACCGCCTCAACGTCATCACCCTGCGGCTGCCCGCCCTGGCCCAGCGCCGGGAGGACATTCCCCTGCTGGCCCGGCACTTCGTGCTCAAGTATTCGGAACTGTTGGGACGCGAGGTGCGCCGCATTTCGCCGGACGTGCTGGAGGCGCTGGCCGCCTATCCCTTCCCCGGCAACATCCGCGAGCTGGAGAACCTCATGGAGCGCGCCGTGGTGCTGGCCGAGGGCGACACCGTGGAGCTGCGGCACCTGCCGCCGGACCTGCAACTTTCCGGCGAGGCGCTCAAAACCACGCGCCAAAGCGGCATGGCCACCCTGGAGGAAAACGAGCGCCAGCACATTCTGTGGGTGCTGGAGCAGACCGGCGGCAACAAGTCCCGCGCGGCGGACATCCTCGACATCGACCGCGCCTCGCTGTGGCGCAAGCTCAAACGCTCCGGGTTGGCGTAGCCGCCGCGCCAACGGCCCTTCCCACGGAGGCGCTTCCCCGGGCGGCACTTCCAGGGACGGTCCTTCCACGGACGGTCCTTCCACGGGCTGCCTTCACCGGCGCGCCGACCAGCCCCAACATGCCCGGCCCAACATGCCCGGCCCAACATGCCCGGCCGGTGCGTCCCGCATCGCGGCACGGCAAAGCCATGCCGGAGGCACGGAGGCGCGGACAATGGCTTGAAATAGCGCGGATTCGCGGCGCGGAGAACCCGGCGAACGCTGGCGCCCGGAGTCAGGCTCAAAAGCCTCCGGCAAGCCTGTACGGCCGCAAGTCCAAACGCAAATCGAACGTTCATGAGGATCGGCCAGGACGGCCCAAACAACGCGCCAGGACCTGTTCAGCCCCGCAGCTTCTCCACCGCCTCGCGCAGGTGGTCCAGCCATATTCCGGCCAGTTCCGGGCGTTCGCCCGCGCCGCGCTCGTGCGCCTCGCAGTCAAAGCCCGCGCAGGCAAGCCCCGCGCGCCAGGAGTTGCCTTCACCCGCCATGTCGCGCGCAACATGCACCCCGCGCGCGAACAAAAGCGGCATCAAGTGCACCCGGGAAGCGCCCAGCGCGCGCAGCTCGTCCACCTTGGCGGCCAGCCCGGGTTCGGCCTCCAGCGCGCCGATGAGCACGCCGGGGTCCAGGGCGCGCAGCTCGTCCGCAAGATCCTGATACACGCCGTTGGCCCGGCCGCGCGTGCCGTGGCCCATCAGCAGCACCGCGTCGCCCGGTTTGCGCGGCGGCAGGGCGGTCAGCAGCGCGCGGGCCACGCGGGCCACGTCGGCGGCGTTGCCCAGCAGCGGGCGGCCAAGCTCCAGGCGCTCGAACACGCCAGCCACGCGCAGCTTCTCCACCAGGCGTTCCAGCCCTTTGTACTCGTCGCCGGGGATGACGTGCAGGGACTGCACGGCCAGACGCCGCACGCCCTCCCGCGCCAGCCCGTGCAGAATATCCTCGGGCGAGCGCGACTGCTGGCCTGCTGCGCCCTTGTGGCGGCGCACCGTGCCGGAGGTCAGGGCCGTCTCCACGCGGAAGTCCGGGTAGCGCTCGCGCGTCAGTCCGGCCATGAGCGAAAGGGAGGCCTCCGCGCCGGGCAGGCGGGAGCCGAAGGCGGCAAGCAGGATGGCGTTTTCGGGTTGTGGCATGCGGAGGGGACCGTAACGCAGAACGCCACGGCCCGAAAGGGCTTTCTGCGGCGCTGGGCGTCGATTGATCTCCAGGGAGCGGAAAGAGAGCGGTAAAAAGTCCGGCGGGCGAGGCCCGCCATGGGGACAGACGGCGGCAGCCCCCAGTGAATCCCCCAAAGAGGGAGCTAGTGCGCCTCGGCCCAGTTTCTGCCCTGGCCCACGTCCACCTTGAGGGGCACGGCCAGGGTTGTCACGGTCTGCATAAGCCGCCCAAGCTCGCTCGCGGCGGCCGGGGCGTTGGCCTCGGGCACTTCCAGCAGCAGTTCGTCGTGCACCTGCAAAATCAGCTTCGCGCCCAGGGACGCAAGCTCCGGGCTGTTGTATACCCGCAGCATGGCCAGTTTGATGACATCGGCCGCGCTGCCCTGGATGACGGTGTTGATGGCCTGCCGCCGAGCCTGGGCCTGCACCTGCTGGTTTCGGGAGTAAAGCTCGGGCAGCAGCCTGCGCCGCCCGGCCAGGGTGGTCACGTAGCCGCGCGCCAGGGCCTCCCGCACGATGTCCTCGTAAAAGGCCTTGAGCGTGCCCAGCTTTTCAAAGTAGCGGGCGATGAACTCCTTGGCCTGATTGGTGGTGATGGACAGCTCGCGCGCAAGCTTTTGCGGGCCCATGCCGTAAATGAGGCCGAAGTTGATGGTCTTGGCCCCGCGCCGCTCGTCGGGGGTGATGTCCGCGGCGTCCTTGTCGAACAGCAGCGCGGCGGTGCGGCTGTGGATGTCCTCGTCCTTGCGGAAGGCGTCGATGAGGGCGGGATCGTTCGAAAAATGCGCCAGCACGCGCAGCTCCACCTGCGAGTAGTCCGCCCCGACGAAAAGCGTGCCCGGCGAGGCCACGAAGCAGGCCCGCATGCGCGCGCCCTGCGGCCCCCGGATGGGGATGTTCTGCAGATTGGGGCCGGAGCTGGAAAGCCGCCCGGTGGCGGTGGCCAACTGGTTGAAGCGCGTGTGCAGCCGCCCGGAGGCGTCGGCCAGACGCGGCATGGGTTCAAGGTAGGTGGAGCGCAGCTTCTCCTGCACGCGGAAGGCCAGAATCTCCTCAATGATCGGATGCTGGCCCGCCAAACGCTCCAAGGCCTCGCTGCCGGTGGAGAGCGCCCCGCCCGGCGTTTTTCCCGCGGGTTTGAGGCCCAGCTTCTTGAACAGCACCTCGGCCAGTTGCTGGCTGGAGCGCACGTTCACGGGGGCGCCCGCAAGCTCCTGAATGCGCATCGTGTGCGTGTGCACCTCGGCGGTCACCTCGTCCAGAAAGCTTTTGAAGGCCGCGAAGTCGATGCGCACGCCGCGCCGCTCCATGGCGGCCAGCACGGGGACGAGCGGAATCTCCAGGTCGCGCATCAGCGCGTCGAGCCCGGCGTTCTTGAGCCGCCGCATCAAGGCCCGGCGGCAGGCCAGCGCGGCTTGCCCCTGGGCTTGCGGGTGCGGCGCGGGCTCGTCCAGACCGGGGTCGGCGGGCATGGGCTCCACGCCGGGTTCCCCGCCGCCAAGCTCGCTGCCTGGCTCGCTGCCTGGCTCGCTGCCTGGCTCGCCGGGCATCACGGGCGCGTTCAGGGCCTCCGCAGCGCCGGATTCACCGGTTTCGCCTGTTTCCGGGACGGCGAAGGGGTCGCTCCCGGTGCCGGGCGTGATGAACAGCGCCAATCGCAGGCGTTCAAAGGAATAATTGCGGTCCTCCGGGTTCAGCAGGTACGCGGCCAGCCCCAGGTCAAACCAGCGGGACAGGGGCACGGCGTCCCAGGCGCGGCTGCGGCGCAACAGGTCCTGCCAACTGGGCGCGGCGATTTCTGCGGTCTGGGCCAGCAACGGGGCCAGCGCCTCATCCGGCCCGGCGAAGGCGATTTCCGCCTCCCCCTCGCCATCCAGCGCGAGGCGGAAGCCCGCAGCATCGCCCATGGGCACCAGCCCCACCACCCTGCCGGTGAAGTCCGGCAAGGCCGAGACCTCGGCCACGTGGCGCAACGGCAGAGGGGCGAAAGACGGAGTGGGCGCGGCGAAATCAAGCAGACTGCCGGGGCCGCCAGGCGTGGCGGAGGCGTCGGGCGTGGCGGCATCGGCGCCGCTGGCGGAGGCGGGCGCGGCAACTCCGCCGCCGAACAGGGAGAGCTGGCCTGACGGTTTCGCCGTTTTCGACGCCCTGGCGGCCTTGGTTTTGGACGCCGCCGCCAGAGGAGCGCCGCCGCCCTCCCACGGCGCGGGGCCGTCGTAATCGGCGGAGCTGGGCTGAATATCCTGGGCCTCGTCCGCGGCGGAGCGGCGCGGCAGGGGAATTTCGCGCAGCAGGCTCTTGAACTCATAGGCGCGCAAGAATTCCGCCAGCTTGTCCACCTCCGGCTCGCGCACGGCCAAGGCGTCGAGGGTCAGCTCCGCGCAGGCGTCGGTCTTCAGCCGCGTCAGCTCACGGTACAGAAACACGTCGTCCATGCGGCCGACCAGCTTCTTGCGGAAGCTCTCCGGCAGGCGCTTGTCGCCGTTTTGCTCGGCCTCGCGCAGGGCTTCAAGGGTGGGAAAATCATGGATGACCTTGAGCGCGGTTTTGGGGCCCACACCGGCCAGGCCGGGAATGTTGTCGGAGCTGTCGCCCATGAGCGCCTGCAAGTCCGGCCACTGGGCGGGGGCGATGCCCAGCTCCGCCGTGAAGTCCGCCTCGCTGGTCACCTTTTCCGCCTTGCCCGCCGGGTCCCACAGGTACACGTTGGGCGAAAGGCACTGCTTCAGATCTTTGTCGGAGGCGACGATGACCACCGGGCGCGTTTCATGGTTGGCCGCGGCCAAGCTGGCGATGCAGTCGTCGGCCTCTATGCCGTCGCTGACGGTGAGCGAAAGCCCAAGCAGTTGCACGGCCTCGCGCAGGGGCTCTATCTGCACGGCCATGTCCTCGGGCATTTTGGGGCGCTGGGCCTTGTAGGGCTCGAACATGGCGTGCCGGAAGGTGGGCCCCTTGCCATCCATGAAGAAGCCCAGGTACTTTGGCCGCTCCTCCTTCAAAATGCGCAGCAAGATGCGCAGCACGATGAATATGGCGTTGGTGGGCAGCCCGTCGGACCGTTTGAGGTCCGGGTAGCCGTAGAAGCCGCGGTACAAAAAGCTTGTGCCGTCCACCAGAAACAGGGGATCGGCCTGACCGGAGAGGTTGAGGCGGGCGCGCAGCGACATGGGGCTAAATCCGCTGGAAGCCGGTGGTCTTGCCGCGCGAAAGCTTTTTCAGCACGTACATTTCGGGATCCTTGCCGTCCAGGGCGGCGAGGGGGATTTCCGCCCGGGCCGCGCCCTTGTGCCCGCCCGCGGAACCGATGTCGCCGAAGAGCGAAGCCGCGAACTTGCCCATGTCCTTGCGGATGCCGTCGCCCCGGAAAATGACCACGACATTGTCGCCCGCGATGCCGGACACGGCCACCCAGGAAATGGAGTGCACGCGCATGAAGAAATCGGCCACGACCACGAGAATGTCCGGGCTGAGCACCTTGCCAAGGTGCGCGGTGAGCCCCGTGCCTATGCGACGCAGGTTGTAGAACGCCCGCGAGAAGTAGCGCATCCACTCCAGGTGGTATTCGCTGCGCACAATGCGGGTGATGAGCGTATGGTCGGCGTATTTCGAAAGGTATTTAAAGGCGTTGATGTCGGCATCGATGAATTTTCGCTGAAAATTGAGCGTATCGGCCTTGATGCCGTAGAGCAGGGCCGAGGCGAGAAGCTTGGGCGGTCGCATTTTGAGCCGCTGCAAATATTCGGTGAGCAGCGTGCAGGTGGCCCCGTATTTGGGGCGTATGTCCACCAGCTGGGCCTCCACGGGCTTGTCCGGCAGAATGGGGTGATGGTCGATGACCACGGTGTAGTCGAGTTTGGCCAGCTCCGGGTGGTGGTGCGGCTGGCTGTCCACAAGGGCAAAGCGGTCGTACTGGGCGATGAGGTTCGGAATCAGCTTGCGCGTGGGCACGCGCAGATAGCGGATCATGGCCAGGTTGTCCGGCCGGTTGATCTCGTTGATGTGGCCGATGCCGATGTCGTGCACGCGGCGCGACAGGATGGCCTTGAGTCCAAGGGCCGCGCCCATGGAGTCCGGGTCGGCGTTGATGACGATGAGCCAGCGCTCGTCCTTGCTCAGCAAGGGCAACAGCGCCTGGACCTTCTCATCAGTCAGCTTCGATACGCCCATGTTCCGCCTTTTTTAGGGTCATGGCCAAGCCCGCCACCACGAGGAAGGCCTCGTCGGCGAGAGCCGCCACGGCCTGATTGAGCCGCCCCAGCTGCTTCAAAAATGCCCGCGCCTCGCCGGAGGCCGGCAACGGTGTGAAGCCAATCTCGCAAGACACCAAGATAATCCGCTTTTCTCGGAAGCTGGCAAGGACTTCAAGCAACGCCTCGGTCAGCTCCCGCTCACGGCACTCCTGGCTGCAAACGTACAGCCAGAAATCCAGACTGTCCACCAACACGGTCTGATAATCTTTTTTAGCCTCCAGCAGGGCCCGTGGCAAGTCCCAGCCGACCTCCACCACTGGCAGGGCGGGGTCGCGCCGCTCGCGGTGGGCCGCAATCTGGCTGCGAAACGACAAATCCTTGGCCTTGCCCGTGGCCAAAAACAGTGCGGGGCCGGGCGCCGTCTCCAACAGCCGCATGGCGTAGTCCGACTTGCCGGACTTGTTGCCGCCGATGACGAACGTGATCACTCGTGAGCCTCCTTCCCCCCGGCGCGCGCAGGCAGCAGGGAGTCAAGCGCGCGTCTGGATCCGGCCAGCGCCGCGGCGTTGAACAGCTCCAACAGCACCACCCCGCCTGGGCCGAGCAGCGCCAAGAGCCGCCTACATAAATCCCGGCCCGCCGCGTCAAGCAGCTCCAGGCTGGCGTGGCGCGAGGGCCTCTCTGGATCCGGCGCGTTGAGATGCAGCATGCGCGTGCGGGCGGCTATGCCGGGCAACGTCAAAAAGTCCCGCTGGCCATGCACCAGCATGTGCCCTAAATCCAGGCACACGCCAAGATCCAGGGCCTCTATGGCCGGCCAGTGCAGGGCCAGGTCGCGGCCGTTGATGTTCTCCACCAGCAAGTCTTGCGGCGGCAGCCCGCCAGCGGCCAGCAGGCGCGCCAAGTCGGCCAGATGCTCAGGTTTGGCAGGGGGATGCAGCACAAAGCGGCGGGGCGCCAAGTGCGCCGTTTTGGCCCGCAACGCCAAAACGACACCGGCCACGCGCTCCACTCCCGCCGCCCACGGCAAATCAAGCGGCAGGTGCATGTGCCAGCTCACGGGCAATTGCGCAAGCTCTTCCCGCAGGGCCGCCCCGG
>Ga0183100_1000853_pt1 | contig 18850 bp, 21 predicted proteins | sample Biomet2_FD_127789 | JGI IMG/M metagenome (GOLD analysis project Ga0183100, IMG submission 127789) | Microbial communities from bioreactor (seeded with anoxic lake sediment) at LBNL, California, USA - Biofuel metagenome 2 | ecosystem: Engineered > Bioreactor > Anaerobic > Unclassified ...
CCAACGCCCCGGCGTTGCCTTATATAGGCGGGCTGGCCGCAGCGGTCGCAATTGATCCGCATCCGCCGCGTGTCCCCCCTGGCCGTGGCCCGTATTGGCGACCGCCGCCTCAACCAGACCCCCGCCAGCATCGCCCAGGCGCAGACCGCCTTCATGGCTCCGCTGCGCGCCATGAGCCGTAGCCGCACCATTCTGGGCATCGTCTTTCCCGGCGAGATTGAACCGCCCAAGGAGGGCGACATCACCCTCACCTGGGTCAGCAAGTACAGCGTGGAAGTCTTCATTGCTGCGCGCCCCTACAACTGCCCCAAAAAGATCACCTGCAACCTTTTGCTTGACCTGACAAACTACGCAACCGCGACAGCGTAGGAGGCTCTACATGCAACGCATCAGCGGCAAAAATTTTGATGTTTCCATTGGCGACCTCACCATGAACGTGGGCAAGGCGACCCTGACCATCGAGGACAAAACCGATGTGGCCAAGGACAACGGCGTTCCCAACGGCCACGTGGACGGAGAGGTCTCCGGCTCTGGCGATATGGAACTGGACGCCCAGGCCATTGGCATCCTGGGCGAAGCCGCCAAGGCGGCTGGCTCGTGGCGTGGGCTCCCATCCTTCGACATCCTGTTCTACGCCAAAACAGGGCAGGATGAAGAAATGAAGGTCGAGGCCTTCGGCTGCAAATTTGTGCTCGACAGCCTGCTCGACCTGGACAAGGCGGGCGGCCAGAAGCACATCAGCAAGGTCAAATACTTTGTTACCAGCCCGGACTTTATCCGCATCAATGGCGTGCCCTATCTGCGGCCTGAAGAAACTGAAGGCCTTATCAGTAACGACAAGTAAGGAACCAACATGGATCGCAAGGAAGTTCTGCGCCGCGCCTTTGGCTTCAGCATGGATGAGGAAGGGCGCGACAAATTCACCGACGATAAGCGCGACGCGGGCGGCCCCACCAAGTGGGGCATGGCCCTGAACTATAACCGCGACATCATTCCCGACAAGGACGGCAACGGCGTCATAGATGCCGCCGACGTCAAGCAGCTTACAGAAGCCGACGCCCTGGTCATGTACGAAAAACGCTACTGGCTGCCCAACATCAAGCCGGAATACCCAGACGCCCTGGCCTTCATGCTGGTGGACATGATGCTCAACCCCGGCCCGGGCGCAACGCCCAAGCTGCTGCAACAGGCGCTCAATGCCTGCGGCCAGAAGGTGGACGTGGACGGCGATATCGGCGGGCAAACCCTTGCCGCGGTCGCGGCGGTCGATCTTGTGTCCCTGCTCCGCGCCCTCGCGGATCAGCGCCTTGCCTACTACCAGTCGCGACCCAAGTTCCCGGTTTACGGCAAGGGCTGGACGTCCAGAACCCGGCGCTGCCTTGAGGCCGCGCTGCAAATGGCGCGGTAGGCGTTGCGATGAAAGAAGCTACGCATAGCGACAGCAATTACGCTGATTGCCTACCGTATAACCAATTGCTGTCTTCATCCGTAAGCTGCTGCGCAGCAACGGCTGAAGCGCGGGGGCAGTAATGGGCAAAACCATCTCCACCATCGTTTTTGCCGTGCTGCTCACGGCCGTGGTTGTCTGGCTGGTCTGGCAGGGACGAGAGCAGGCCGCGCAAATGGGCAAGCTGGAAGAAACCGCCAAGGCCAATGCCGCCGCCGTGCAGGAACAAAAAGAATGGGCGGGCAATGTGGACAAGGCACTGGAGGGCTGGCGCGTTCAGCGTGACGCCCAGGACAAAAAAACTGCCGACCTGCGCAAGCAACTGGAGGCCGCGCGCCATGATGACAAAACGTTTTCTGCCTGGGCTGACAGCCCTTTGCCTGACGCTGCTGTGCGCCTGCTCCAGGCCGGAGCCGCGCGTTGAGGTTGTGCGGCAAGCGCCCCCGGGCGCATTGCTTGCCCAAACTCCGGAACCTGTGCCGCCTGCCCAGGGCGCGACCAACGGCGAGCTGCTGGACTATGCCATCGAGCTGCAAACAGGCCTTCACAGCGCTAACGACGATAAAACAGCCCTGCGCGGGCTTTACGAGGATGCACATGCAGGATCCCGAATCTCTCAACTACCTTGAACGCTTCCTGCAATTCATCCTTTTGCCAGCCAGCCTGTACGGCGCGGGCGGGGCGCTCATGCACTCCACCCGCAAGGGGCGCACCCTTGGCCAGGCAGTTATTGAAGTTGTGGGCGGCGTGGTCACGGCCAACATGGTCTGCCCGCTGATCCAGGCAGAAACCCCGGCCCAATGGCACTACACGCTTTTTTTTCTGGTTGGTTGGGGTGGGCTGGAGCTTGTGGGCAGGCTGTATGAGGCGGGCGTCTGCGCTCTGGAACGGTACATTCAACGCAAGGTCAACCCCGGCGACAATGCCGGCACACCACAATAAGGAGCTACTCATGGAAAAGAAGATTTCCCTCACGGTCAACGACCAGCCGCTGAACTTCACCGTCACCCTGGCGGACTACAACAAGTACATCAACGAAATTACGCCGTTCAACAAGGTTTCCCCGGCGCGAAACTTCCTTATGCGCACGGTCGATGCGGACAGCAAGGATGCACTGCGCGAAGTTGTTGACCTGCCCGGCGTTGGCGTTCAGATCGCCGCATCTGTCCTTGAAGAATATACCCCGGACGTGCAAATCACGGTGGGAAAATAGAGGCCCATGCCGCCTCGCTGGAATCCGATGCCATCGGGCAAATGGTGGCTCTTTCGCTCCATTGGTTCCCCGGGCGGGAACTCAGCGAGGAAAGCATGGGCGAGGCCCTGTGGCTGGAAAAAGATTCCTGGGAAAAGATGAGCGTGGCCGTGGCAAATGGCATTGCCAAAGCCTTCAGGGGCTAAAAGCGGCTCTTTTCGCCCCAGGCTGTGTTGGGCCGCGCCGCGCGCTCGGCCATGTATTGCTTGATACACTCCCTCGCCTTGCGGCTTGCCCGCCTTGCCCGGGACGAAAACTGCTCGCTTCTAGAGGTCATAATGTCAGCACTGCAAAAACTTTTGTTCCATATCGGCGTGTCGGATGATGCCAGCGGTAAAATGCTGGGCATCCAACGCGCTGTGGACAAGACGTGCAGCACTGCCAAAACAAGCTTTGGCGGCTTGACCTCTGCCCTTGGCGGGGCGTTAAGCGCTGGTGCGCTTTCCGGCATGATCGGCCCTGCCCGGGCCTTCAACAAGTCCGTCAACGAGGTAGCCAGCCTTGGCACGGATACCACCGCCCTCGATGCCCTGCAAAAGGCATCAAAGCAGTTTGTCATCAGCTACGGCGGAGACGCGGCAGAAATCGTCAGCTCCGCTTACGACATCAAAAGCGCCATTGCCGGGCTGCAAGGCACGGAGCTGGCCTCGTTCACCGTGGCCTCCGCCACACTGGCCAGGGCCACCAAGGCCGATGCGGGCACCATCACCGCATACATGGGCACCATGTACGGCATCTTCAAGCAGCAGGCGGACAAGATGGGCAAGGCCCAGTGGGTGGAGCAGATGGCCGGGCGCACCGCTCTGGCCGTGCAGATGTTCAAAACCACAGGCATGGAAATGAGTTCGGCCTTCACTGCCCTGGGGGCTAATGCCCAGGCTGCCGGCATATCCGCACAGGAGCAAATTGCCGTGCTCGGCATGCTGCAATCAACCATGGGCGGCTCTGAAGCCGGCACCAAGTACAAGGCCTTTCTTGCTGGCGTGGGCAACGCCCAAAAGGAGCTTGGTCTCAAGTTTACCGACAAGAGCGGCAACATGCTGGGTATGGACAGGATTCTGGAAAAGATTCGGGGCAAGTTTGGCGACACCTTGAGCGTCAAGGAATCCGACATGCTTAAAAAGGCTTTCGGCTCGGACGAGGCCGTCAGCCTCATAAAACTGCTGCTCACGCAAACCGGGGATCTGAAGCAGAATATTGCCGACCTTGGCCAGGTCAACAACATGGACAAGGCTCAGGAAATGGCCCGGACAATGTCTGGCGTCTGGGGCCGCCTGTCAGGCTCATGGCAAGCGGTGCGCATCAGCTTTGGGCAGCGCCTCCTGCCCACCATCAACATAGTGGTGGGCAAGCTGGCGGACTTTGTGGCCTACATCCACAAGTGCATTGAAATCGCGCCCGGGCTGACAACAAAAATTGGTCTGCTGGCGGTTGGACTCACCGTTGTGGGCGCAGTACTTGGCCTTGTGGGGGCTGCCTTTGTCTTTGGCAAGATGGTGCTCATGGGCTTTCTTGGGCCTGTCTTGCCGCTCATTGGCCTGCTCGGCAAGCTGAAACCGCTTCTTACATACATAAAAATGGCGGTATGGGTTCTGGCATTTGTCGGAAAATATCTGGTTATGGTTTTTTACGCGATGACCGCGAGCGCGCTCAAGTTCGCGGCAGCTCTGCTGGCCAACCCCATCACCTGGGTAGTCCTGGGCATCATGGCTCTGGTGGGCGCGGTCGTGGCCCTGGTCTACTACTGGTCTGACCTGGTCGCGTGGTTTTCCAACACCAGTTGGGGGCAAGGCCTTATCACCATGTTTCAGAATCTGCGCCAGTGGTGGAACGACCTCACCGCCTCCTTTACCGATGGCACATGGATACAAACCCTCATGGGCCTGCTGGATACCCTCATGGCCCCTCTGCGTTCCCTGGGCGACGGCATCGGATGGATCGGCGAGAAGCTGGGCATCATCAGCGGCGAAGGCCCAAAGATTGAAGCCTCTGGCGTGGGCGCTCTTGCCGCTCCCCGCCAGTCGCAGATCCTGCCTGGCGGCGTGGCTGGACAGATCAGCAACGCCACCAACAACAGCGGCAAAACCGTGACCATCGGCTCCATCACCATTCAGCCGCAAACCATGCCCTCGCTCGATGATTTTGACGGCCTGGGCTACCTGGGGTGAGGCAATGAAAGGCACCCTTGGCTTTCCCCTGCAACTGACCGACCCCGGCAATTACTGGGATCTGCGCATTGTGGATAACGACATTGCGCTTGACGTGGGCCGCCAGCCCCTCAAGCTGGCCGACCGCGCAAGCATTGCCCAGGACATTGCCCACATGATCCGCGAGCGCGGCTACCTCACGGCCATGATTGCAGAGCGCGACGCGCGCAAACGCAAATACCAGATGGTGCTCATCACCCTCGCCGTGGACGACGACAGGCGCATCGTGCCCGGCACGGCCAGAATCACGGAATCCGTAGCCGGGGAACTCTGGCTCACGGCCAAAACTGTGGACTACGGCGAGCTGACCCTGCAACTCACCTATGCCCAGGCGGAGCAAGCAAATGGCTGATACAAACACCACAGATGCCTTGTTCACGCAAATGGCCGCAGAGGCGGGCATGCCCACAACCGAAGCCGAGATGCAGCAGGCCTGGGCCCAGTGCAATGTGGAGGCCGGTTCGCCCTTCTCCAACAGTTCGGAATTTTCGCCCTTCTGGCGGCTTATGTCGGCCATTGCCACCAAGCCCAGCCAGTGGCTGCTCACGCTGCTGGTCAAGCATGCCCTGCCCAACGTCTTTTTAAAGTACGCCTCGGGCGCATGGCTGGACGTATTCGCCTGGGGCGTGGACGTTACTCGCAAGGGGGCTGTAGCCGCCCTGGGAAGTCTGACCTTCAGCCGCAACCCCGGCACCGCTGGCGCTGTGGCCATACCTGCCGGCACGGTGGTGGAAAGCCCGGCCATCAACGGCACCACCTACCGCCTCACCACCCTTGCCGCCGCCGTCATACCCGATGGGCAGGATAGCGCCCTGGTGCCCGTGCAGGCTGAAGCCACTGGCGCTGCCTACAACCTCGGCCCGGGCTATTACTCCATTCTGCCCAAGCCCGTTCCCGGCGTCGCTTCCGTCACCAATGCGGACGGCTGGCTCACCACCGAAGGCGCGGACGAAGAATCGGACGAAGCCTTGCGCCTGCGCAGCCGCAACCAGTTTGCGGCCGTTGGCCAGTACCACCACGATGCCGCCTACCGGGCCATGATCGCCGCATACGCTGGCATCCGCGTGGACTACATATTTTTTGAAAAAGACGCCCCGCGCGGCCCGGGCACGGCCAATGCCCACATCATGACCGAATCCGGCATTCCGCCGCAGGAGCTGGTGGAGGCCATCAATACCTTTGTCCAGACCAGCGGCAACCACGGGCACGGCGACGACTTGCGCTGTATGGCCATAACCACCACGCCCGTGGATCTGCGCGTCACCGTCTACCCCCCTGTGGGCATGGATGCGGCCAGGGCTGAAGCCCTGCGCCTTGGCGTGGAAAACAGGGTGCGCTGCGCCTTCAGGGAGAATACCGACTTCACACTCACAAGGGTGCTGCCGCTCACGCGCTTTTCCTTCTCCACGCTCTCGCAGGAGCTGCACGCCCAGTTGCCGGATCTGCGCAGCGTGGAGTTTACCCGCCCGGCTGCGGCAGGCGAGGCCGTTGAAAACGAATTTGTGTGGGTGGACATTGTGCCCGCCCGGGCGCTGCCTGTGCTGGCAAGCCTTGAGGTTGTGCTGGGGGCCGGGCAATGAGCGACGACAACAAGCTGGATCTGCCGGAAGTAAGTTTCTGGATGAACGGGGCCAACGCGCAGGCCCTGTGCAAGGCTGCGCAGCTCTGGTTTCAGCGCCTGGGCGATGCCGCCATCTGGCCGGCGCGCCAGTTCAACCCCATGACGTGCAGCCTGCCTGTGCTGGATCTGCTGGCATGGCAGCGAGGCGTGGCCCGCTACAGCAACGAGCCGGAACGCCTCTACCGCCTGCGCGTCACCCATGCCTACGCCAATGCGCGCGATGCTGGCCAGACGGCAGGCTGGGGCCGCATTTTTGAGCGCCTGGAGCTTGGGGGCCTCTCCCTTGCCGAGCGCGTACCCGGGCAAGACTGGGATCGCGTGGGCATCATTGCCGACGATTCGCAGTTTCCCGACCAGCAGAACGTGCTGGAAATCATCATTGATGACTATGGCCGCACCTGCCGCCGCTATTACTTCGACAGCCGCATTCCCATTCCGGCCCTGGCCCATGTGGGCCGCTTTTCCTGGCATCAGGAAACCGTAGAAGCCGCCATGAGCACCCGCGCCATTGCCGATGCCGGCGCACGTCTGGCCGTGTTTGACCACCATGCCGCCACACTGGAGGCCCACTTATGAGTACTATTCTGACCGCCGCGGGCGAGAGCCTTATTGCCCGCCTTCAGGCCGAGGGCAAGGCCCTCATTATCGACACCATGATTCTGGCCAACGTGCCCGGGCAGGATCACACCCAGGCCATTGCCCCCGGCGTCACCGTGCCGGCAGAGGCGCAAATCGCCCTGCGCTACGCCATACCCCCGCAGTACCGCGCCTACGTCAACCCCAACCAGGTTGTCTACAGCGCCATGCTGGGCAGCGACATGGGCGATTTTACCTTCAACTGGCAGGGCCTCTGGTGCAGCGAGCACAACACCCTGGTGGCTGTGGCCACGTTCCCGGCGCTGGAAAAACGCCGCTACGACGAGGCCAACGGCAAGACGGGCAATAACCTGACCCGCAACTTTCTGCTGACCTTCACGGGCGCGCGCGAACTCACGGGCCTGACCATCAGCGCCGACGTGTGGCAGCTTGATTTTACCGTGCGCCTCAACGGCATTGACGAGCGCCAGCGCCTCGCCAATTTCGATATCTACGGCCAGGCCTTTTTTGACGCCCAGGGCTGGCTGCTGCAAAAAACGGCAGAGGCCTACGCCTTTGCGCCGGGCCTTGGCTATGTGGGCGGCATCCGCGCAGCACTGGCCGAGAGCCTGCCCCTGGCAGCGCCGGAGAGCGCCAACCTGCCGCAGAACGTCTGGCTCGACGTCTGCCTCAAACATACCGGCAGCGATCGCGTGGCCGAGGCCTCGCCCATGCTCGCGCCGCCCGCAGCCCCCCTGGCGGACAGCGCCGCTGACGAAACAGGTCTCATGCACTACCGCGCCCTGGTGGCCCGCATCGAGGCGGACGGCTCGGTTACGGATCTGCGACCGCGCAAGAATGCGGGGATTCTGCCAATTCCAGGCGTTGACGGCATTACAATCATCAACATCAACGGCACGCTCACTGTTCCAGATGTTTATGTGCGTCTGAAGGAGAATTTGACCGTATATGTCGCCACCACGGGGAGCGATAGCAACGACGGTCTCACCGCGGATACGCCAATGCGCACCGTGCAGGGGGCGCTTAACAAAGTGTCCACGTCATACAACCTTGGCGAGCATATGGTCACCATATCGGTCGCAGAAGGCACATATACGGAATCTGTCGCCCTCCCCAAATATCAGGCATCAACCGGATCCATAAAAATCGTTGGTGCGGGCATTGATAAAACGATTGTTGGGGGTGCTGGATCGGGTGCCATCGCGTTGATGGTGGATGCACTTTATACTTTGCAGGACATGACATTAACAGCGGCCAATGGATCAGGGAATAACCCGAGATGCGTACTTGCGATGGCCGGGAGTATAACATGCTCCAACGCCAAATTTGTACTGCCTGCCAGTGTGACTGGCCCGTCTCCGGTTTGTATATATGCCTACGGTTCCGGCCAGATCAATCTCGGCATTAATGATGGCATACCCCTAATATTGTCTATAGCCAGTGCAACGGCGGCATTGTTTGCCGTTAATGGCGGCAAGATAAATATTAATAACCCGCTCACAATTTCGGGTACGATGTCGGGAGCGTGCGCGTATGCGTTTAATCTGGGCGTGATTTTCAGGAATCAATCTACAATGCCAGCGATCTCCGGGGCTGTGACAGGGGGACGTTATCAATCCTCCGTAAATGGTGTCATTAACACCTATGGCGGTGGCGCGTCGTATTTCCCCGGCACCATTGCGGGCAACGTTTCCATGGGAGGACAGTATGCATAATGTACCCCCTTTTTACGGTCTGGCCGATGGCCGCATATGGTCTGTTGGCAATGCTGCGTTTGTCGAGGCTGGCGATGCCTCATTGACTGCCTACCGTGCATCTGGGGGGCAGCTAGGTACGGCCCCGGACTCCGCAGGGGAACTGACAGTAACCGGACTGCGCGAGGTGCTGGAGTTTTATGACCTGCCCCTTGGCGTCCTGATGCCGCTTTCCGAAGCGCAGACAGCCAAGCGCGCCTTAATCAACGCCGGGCATGAGGCAGCCCTGGCCGGTGCCGTGGCCCTATCTGACCCCACGCCGTCAACAGTTGCGGTAGAGGCAGGCCTGCTGGCCGCTTCTGATCCCGAAGGTCTGGAGTTCGTGCGCAATGCCCTGACAGCTCGCCGCAATGAGTTACTGGCCGCAGTGGATGCCGCAGAAACGGCTGAAGCCGTGCAGGCCATTGTCGTCAGCTACGCTGTGTAGGTGTCCGCATGACCGTCACCTTCTCTCCCCTGCGGCTCCGACAGCCTACCAATATTGCCGACATAGCCGAGCGGGTGGGCGGCGCACTGGCGGCCGTGGGGCAAAGCATCAGTGATGGTCTGGCAGATCTGGGCAACCTGTCCCTGCCACCGCTGCCGGAAATGCCGGAGCTTCCTTCAGCTGAAGACATGCGCAAGGGCTTGGGCACGGCGCTTGAAGGCACAGCGCGCTTTCTTGAAGTATCGCCCTACCAGTACGGCATTGGCAGCCGCATGGGCGAGGCCGCGTGGCTCACGCCTGCCCAGGCGCTGCGCCTCACGGCGCAAAGCCTGGGCGGCCTGACCGTGGACGATGTGACGAATATGGACGCAGCCCTGGTGCTGGTGCTTACCGCCGCCGTGGATCAGTCCAGCCTTGCGGGGGCGCTCGGCAGCCTCAACAAGGCCTTTCCCCTGCCCGAGCTGCAAAAGCTGCAACGCCGGGCCAAAGGCGTGGCAGATCTGGAGCAGACAAAATTTGTTGTGCCGGCAGCGCCAGCCTACCCGCCGTGGAGCACAGTGGCCCCGCGCCAGTTGCCGCAGGCGCGCCGATCCAGTCGGGCCATGACGACAATGGTTGCCCAGGCTGAAGGCATGGAAGCCGCGGCAAAGCCGCCCGCCGATGTCATGGCCAATTTCGCCAGACGGCAACAGGCCAGGGTGCAAAAAGCGCAGCAGGATCTGGCGGCGGTCGGCAATGACCTTGCCGCCCTGGTGGATCTTTCCGCATGGTTCGGCGTGTATGTGGACGGGGCAGCCGCAGTTGCGGCCAAGGCCCTCGCCAGCCTTGCCCCGCCCCTGGACGAGCGCTTCAAGTGCTGCACCGTGCTTTCGTGGTACGGCACTAGGGCCGAGGTGGCCTACTACAAAGAACTTTTCGGCCTATAGGATTACCGCCATGCCAGACTTTTTGCTCCTCGATGGTTACACCGTTCCCGGCTTCGGCCTGACCGTCTCGCTCACCCTGCCCATCAAGGACGAGGACGCCAGCGGCGATTCTTCCAGCACGTCAAAGGCGGAAAAGGGCAAGAAGGGCAAAAAGCTGGAGGTCAAAACCAAGATCCGCTTCAAGGACGAGGACAAACTCACTGAATTTATGTCCCTGGCCGAGGCCATGAGCAAGGGCGACGGCAAACTCTTCACCATCACAAACCGCGTGGCCAATGCAGGCGGCATGCGCCAGGGGCGCTTTTCCGGTGACGTGAAGGTAGATCCGCAGGAGGGCCTCGCCATGTGGGAGCTGTCCTTCAGCTTGTCCGAACACAAGTCCGTGTCTGAAATGGCTGAAGACCGTGAGGGCACCCCCGCAGTTGCCGCCCAACAGAACAACGGCGACAAGGTGGACGGTGCAGCCGCTCCGGACGGATCCACCGGGGAGAACTTGGACATGCTGCAACGCGGGCTCAAGAAGCTGGAAGACTGGTGGGGATAGGCCATGCGGTTACGTAAAAAACTCATGGTTGACGGTCAGGAATACGGCCTGGTCGACGAAAACGTGGCCCTCTACTACAACCGGCCCGGGCGCGCCGTGTTTCAGGTGCGGGCTACGGACGAGCAGGGGGAAGCCCTCACGGGCATGGTGCAGTTCGCCCTTGGCTGGGCGCATTCAGACGGCATGACCCTGTTTTTCACGGGTGACATTGAGCGCGCCGTGCGGGTGGACGGCCAGCAGCGCCGCCTCTTCTGCCGCGAAATTTCGGCCCGGCTGGATAGCAACATCCCGCTGGCCATCCGCCACGCCACCCTCAAGGACGTTTTGGGCGCGTATGCCGCCACTACCGGGCTTGAGTTCATTCTGCCGGATAAACCTTATGCCTCGGCCAAAGCGCCGGCCTTTTACGGGCACGGAAGCGGCTTCCACGGGCTGGCCTGCGCGGGCGATATTTTCGGCATTGCCGACTACCACTGGCAGGCCCAGGGCGATGGCAAAATATTTGTGGGATCCTGGGCAGATTCCCGCTGGCCGGACAGGCCCGGCACAATCTCGGAAGAATTTTTCACCGCTGCCGGCAGCGCGGCCCGCAAAATTGCGGCCGTGCCCACCATGCGCCCGGGGGCTGTGCTCAACGGGCAGAGGGTGCGCATGGTGCGCTTTTCCGGCCACAACATGACCGTGGGCTTTGAGGACGTGTAACCATGCGCGAAATGATAAAAAAAATCGTCATGGAGCTGCTGCCGGAACTGGCGGGCGGTCTGCATCTGGATCGTTACGCCCGGGTTTTGGCCGCGGGGGATTCCCCCACAGAGGGAGCCACCAGCGAACGCTTTCGCCCCCGGTATGCCGTGGATCTGGAAATTCTCGGGCCGGACATGGAGCCGGATAAAAGCTTTCCCAAGTACAGCGCCGTGCCGCTGCCCGTGAGCGTTGGCGGCGGGCAGGAGAGCGGCACGTTCTGCTTTCCCGAGGAGGGCGCGTTGTGCGTGGTGGGCTTCGCCTATGGTCGGCAGGATCACCCCATCATCCGGCAGATTTTCCCCCTGGGTGTCAGCCTGCCCGCGCTGGAACGCGGCGAGGTGCTCATGCAGCAAAGCCCCACCAGTTTTCAGCGCGTGGACGCCCAGGGCAACTGGAAGCGCGAAACCAGCGCCGACATACACGAAAGCTCGCTTGCCCGCACCGTAAAGGCGGAGAACTACTCCGCAGACCTTGGCAGCGAAAACCGCAGCGTGGCCGCCCACAGCACCGAAAGCGTGGGGAGCTGCAAAACCATTGAGGCCGGCACGGTGCTGACCCTGCTGGCAGGCCTGCGGGCAGACCTGGGCAGCCTTGGCGCGCTCAACCTCACGGCAGGGGGGGACTCCACCCACTCCACCGCAGGCGCTGCGCAGGAGACGGTGGGCAAGGATCACGCAAGCAAGGTCACAGGCAACCGCCAGATCGACATTGGGGGCAACCGAGGCCTGACCGTCCACGGGGCCGATACCGTCACCGTGGAAGGCGAGGAAACCATCAAGGCCAGGGGCAAGGTCACTATCGAAAGCGCGCAGGAGATCCTGCTACGCGCGCCCGTGGTCAAAATTCAGGGCATCCTCACCACCGAGGGCTACGAGGGCGGCCCGGGCAGCTCCACGCTTTACGGCGACTTTACCGTGCGCAACGGCCGGGTGGATGTACCCGACAAGGACGTTACCGCGGGGGCCGTTTCCCTGCGTGGTCATACCCATACGGGCGTCATGCCCGGCAGCTCCACCACCGGCACCCCGGTAGGCGGATAATCATCAACCCATGAGAGCCACGAGCCCCAACACCACGCCCACGAGGCTTCGGACTCCTCATGCAATCGCTTACCCCCCTTTCCCCGTCCATTACGTTGTTCCAGGGCGATGCCCTGGACGTGCTCCGCTCCCTGCCTGACAACAGCGTCGACATGGTTCTCACGGATCCGCCTTACTCAAGCGGCGGGATTACTTTGTCCGCAAAACACGCAGACCCCGCGCTTAAATATCAGTTAGCAGGCACCAAGCGTGTCTACCCGACGATCCTTGGAGATGCCAAGGATCAACGCAGCTGGATCATGTGGAATACGTTGTGGCTTTCACAGTGCTGGCGCATCGCCCGTGACGGGGCCGTTTGCCTTGTTTTTACTGACTGGCGGCAATTGCCCAGCCTTACGGATGCCGTGCAGGCGGCTGGCTGGAAGTGGGTGGGCATTATCCCTTGGGATAAGCGCAGCGCCAGGCCGCAACTCGGCAAGTTCAAGCAGCAGTGCGAGTTCTTGATATTTGGGGTCAAGGGACACTTTTCACCGCATACGCGCCAATGTCTGCCGGGGCTGTACTCATACCCCGTGGTAGCGGCGCGCAAAAACCACCTCACAGCCAAGCCCGTGCAGCTCATCACCGATTTGCTGGCCATCGCGCCTGAAGGCGGCAGCGTGCTGGATCCTTTCATGGGAGGGGGATCCGTTGGGGCTGCCTGCATTGCCGCCGGGCATCCTTACACGGGCGTGGAACTCTCGCAGGAGTATTTCGACATCAGTTCCCGCTGGCTGGCAGACCTGGCCGGCCTTCCTCTGGAGGATCCGTGCGCGTAACCACCACCCAATCGCTCCCCGAACTGCGCTGCCAGCACTGCGGCAAAAAGCTGGCTGAAGGCTACGTCGACCTCTTGGTCATCAAGTGCCCGCGCTGCCGTACCTACAACACCTTGAGGACGGATTGTCCCAAACGCGAGGCCGCAGAGCCCACGGGAAACAACGCATGCTTACGGTAGGCAGCCTATTTTCTGGCGCTGGCCTGTGCGACCTTGGTTTGCATTGGGCCGGATTCCAGCACCGCTACTTCTGCGAGGTGGACGGCTTTTGCCAGTCCATCCTGCGCAGGCACTGGCCCGGCGTCCCTGTTTTTGACGACGTACGCACACTGTCCGGGGAGCAGCTGCCCCATGTTGATGTTTTGTGCGGGGGCTTTCCCTGCCAGGACGTAAGCCTCGCTGGCCAGCGCGCCGGCATAACCTCAACGACCAGGAGCGGACTCTGGCATGAGTACAAAAGAATCATTGACGAAACGCGGCCGCGCTACATCATCGCGGAAAACGTGCCGGGCCTGCTCTCCCTCGGCGTTGAGGGCGTACTGCAAGACTTGGCCACGCTCGGGTATGATGCGGAATGGCAGGTGCTGGGCGCAGGATCCTGCGGTGCGCCGCACCATCGGGAAAGGGTTTTCATTGTTGCCTACCCCCACAGTCCACACCCTGCTGGCAGGGCACCTGTACTATCTGCGCTCGCGGCAAACCTGGGCGAGCACAACCAATCTGGCAACATATTTGTTTGGGCTGGCCTACGGTTTGACAGATCGCGAAAAGCCTCCGCTGCGGAAGCATTTTCTCGACCCGTCATTCATAGAGTGGATGATGGGAGCGCCCAAGGGCTGGACGCTGCCGATGGGCACAAGCCTGGCGCACGGCCCCACCTGCTCGGCAGAGTAGACACCACTACGGCAAAAGCCTGGATCCCGCGCCTCAAGGCGCTGGGCAACGCCATCACCCCGCAGCAGGCCTACGCCATCGGGGCCTGCATCCTTCAGGCTGAAGGCCTGCCCGTTGCCCCTATGCCCTGAAGGGCAGCAACTACACGCTAAAAAGCACAAAAAAGGCGGGAAAATCCCGCCTTTTTTCATATCTTCAGCAATTTTCCGGCCTATATTTCCATTCTGCGCATGCTTTTTTGCCACTCTCGCCCATCTTTTTGCCGCCCTTGGCGGCCTCTTTGTCACGCCTTTGGCCCGGGCCTGACCTCTGCCCGCAGCCGCGCCCCCAGAAAAAAAGCACTCCTCCGCCCCAAACCTTCGGCGTTTTTCTGACGCTTCTGTGCAATCCCAGAGCCTGCGCAAAGGGTAGACAAATCTACGGGGCCAGGGGCGGAAAGGGGAATAGCACCACTGCACTCTATGCAGACTTTTGCAAATGATTGCAGGCTTATTGCACACATTATTGCCAGATAATTAGGCATAATTTACCTAATTTTTTGACTTTTTTTAAAAAAGCGTGAACGCCTGAATCGTGGTGTTTTGCAAGGGGTTGCGGACAGTATCACGAATGAAATCACGAATTGTCCCTAGGCACACCCAAAATGAGGGCATAAAAAAAGAGCTGACTACGTTTGTAACCAGCTCAAATTATTTACTAATGGCGGAGAGGGTGGGATTCGAACCCACGTAGGAGCTATTAACCCCTAACTCGATTTCGAGTCGAGCGCGTTACGGCCGCTTCGCTACCTCTCCGCAGGCCACAAAGGGCGTTGGGTGCCCCGCTTGCAGCCGAAGGCGGTATATAGCCTATCTTTGGGTGAAAGGCAATGCTTCGGTTTCACAAAGGCACGCAGCCTCGGTGCTTTGCCACAAAGCTGCTAAGAGTCGCCCGCAAATCCCTTATTTAAGAACCATCCTGACAACCTGAGGGGAACGGCCCCATGGACATAGGCGCAACGGCAAGAATGGACCGGGAAGCAGACCAAAATTTTCGTCCAGCCATGACCAACCAAGGAAAAAGGCCGCGTGCCCATTCTACGATATCGCTCTGGTCGCGTTCTTCACCCAAATCCTGCCAACCCGCCCGTAGTGCTTGCCCGCGCCGCACCTAGTGCTTGCCCAGCGCCGCCATGACCTCCAGGGCGTCAGCCTGCTCTGGGTCTGTCTGCAAGGCGCGCAGGGCGTTATCTTCCGCAGCCTGTTTTTTACGCCAGGCAAGGTACATTTTCGACATTTTGCCAAAGGTGGAGGCATGCCCGCCAAACGTGCGCAGCACCGCCTGATACACCGCCTCGGCCTTTTCGTATTCCCGCAGTTCCATCCACGCTGCCACGGCCCCGGTGTAGGCCGAGGCCTCGCGAGGCTGAATGGTCATAGCTTCCTCATACATGGCGGCGGCTTCGGCAAATAGCCCGGCAGCGGCAAAAATCTGGCCCATTTGCAGGCGAATGCCGTCCTCGTCGCCAAACTCTTCCACTATGCGCTTCAAAAAAGCGCGCCCCTTGGCAACCTGCCCCTCGCGCAAAAAATCGAGCCCGCTGCTGATGAGCTGCTTTTTCCGCTCCAGCCGGGCCTCCGCCTCCTGCTGCACAGCCTGCTCCGCCGCAGTTTCCAGAATTTTGGCCAGCCCATCCAGCACGGTTGAAAGCGTTGCTTCCTTGCCCGCTTGCAGGGTGATGCTGCGCGGTTTACCCGTATTGCCGGGATCAAGCAGCGGTTGCAGCGCGCTATGGCGCACAATGCCCCCCAAAAATTCCCCGATCTGGATATCCAGTTCCGCCCTTGCGGAACGCATCAGCTTTACCCCGGCCAGAAGCCGCAGCGCTTCACTCATGGTCACAAGGGCGCGCTCAACTTCATCACGCCGCAGATAGCCCATTGCACGGGCGATATTTTCCCTGATTTCTTTGGGAGCAGTTGTCAGCATGCCGAGCCGTCCTCCAGCCAGTGATGCCGCACTGTTTGAGCGTTGTTTCGCAAAATCTGCAAGGCCGCATCCGGCACAAGAAAATCCACATTGCGGCCCGTCAGCCAGAGCTGTCGCACCCGAGAGGCGCTCACCGCCAGCCACGGCACAGAAAGAAAATGCGCCAGCCCGCCCCCCGGCAAGGTCATACACGGGCAGGCAGATAACAATGGAGCGCGCTCTGCGGCATCGGGCCACATGTTTTTTGCAGCGGTGATAAAATCGGCAGAGGTATGCCCCTTGCGGGGCACAACCACGAAACTGCTCAGCCGGGGCAAATCCAGCCCCTTATGCCATGTGGAGAGCAAGGCGAAATCCGGGCTGCCCAGAATAAAATACAGATCCGTATCCGGCTCTGCCTTACGGTAGGCGCAAAGCGTATCCCACGTATACGACGGCCCCTGGCGCTGAGCCTCCATCCGGTTGCAGCGCAGCCAGGGCAAGCCCTGAGCGCAGGCTTCCACCATCCGGGCGCGCAGATCAAAGGGCAGCATGGCGCTCTGCGCCTTGTGCGGCGGCACGGCGCAAGGCACCATATCCACGCCCTGCACAAGATCGCCCAAGGCCTCGCGGGCCTCAATGGCCAGCCGCAGGTGTCCCACGTGGGGCGGGTTAAAACTGCCGCCAAGAATGGCCCGGCCCGGCGGGGGGGACGCCGCTTCCGCCATCTATACGCGCACCTGCCCCTGGCCAAGCACCACAAACTTGGTGGTGGTCAGTTCGTCCACGCCCATGGGGCCGTAGGCATGCAGCTTTGAGGTAGAAATGCCTATCTCCGCGCCGAGGCCAAGCTGCCCGCCGTCGTTGAAACGGCTCGAAGCATTGACCGCCACCATGGAAGCATCCGCCTCGCGCAAAAAGCGCATGGCATGCTCGTGGTTGTTGGTGCAGATGATTTCCGTGTGATTTGAGCCGTAGCGGGCAATGTGATCCAGCGCGGCATCCATACTTTCCACCACGCACACGGCAAGCACCAGAGCATGAAATTCCTGCCCCAGATCATCAGGCTGCTGTGCAACGGCAGTTGCGCCAAGCAGGGGCAGCGATTGCGGGCAGGCGCGGAATTCCACCCCGGCGGCACCAAGCTTTGCCGCCACCCTGGGCAGAAAATCCTTGGCCACGCCGCGGTGCACCAGCAGGCATTCCAGCGCGTTGCACACGCCGGGGCGCTGCACCTTGCCGTTAAAAACAATCTCCGCCGCTGCGTCCAGATCGGCATCCGCATCAATATAAGCGTGGCACACGCCCTTGAAGTGCTTGAGCACGGGCATGGTGGCAGCCTCGGTCACGGCGCGCACAAGGCCCTCGCCGCCGCGCGGAATTATAACATCAATATAACGGTCGAGCTTGCACAGGGCGTTGACGGCCTCGTGTCCGGGAATGGATACAAGCTGGGCGGCATCGGCGGGCAGTCCCGCCTGGGCCAGCGCATCGCACAGGGCCTTGGCAAGGGCGATGTTTGAGCGCAAAGCCTCGCTGCCGCCGCGCAGAATAACCGCATTGCCCGCCTTGATGCACAAAATGGCGGCATCGATGGTCACATTGGGGCGCGCCTCGTAGATCATGGCGATCACGCCCAGCGGCACGCGCATACGGCCCACAAGCAATCCATTGGGGCGCTGCCACTGGCGTTCCGTAGCACCTACGGGGTCGGGCAGATTGGCCACGTGGCGGCAGGCTGCACGCATTTCATCCATAATGGCGGGGGTAAGCGTCAAGCGGTCAAGGCGGGGGGCATCCTGCCCGGCGGCACGGGCCGCAGCAAGGTCTTCCGCATTGGCGGCCAGAATTTCGGCCTCCCGCTCCTGCAGCAGTTGCGCCAGCCCAAGCAGGGCTTGCATTTTGGCATCGGGGTGGGCCTTGGCTATGGCCCTGGCCGCTTCCTTTGCCCGCGCGCCAAGGCGCGACATTTCTTCTGCAGGCGTCATGCATACTCCTTATTGTATTGGCCGGGGCCGCGCAGGCCGCATGACCAGAGGATATTTGTTTTGACAGAGGGGTTGATTCTGGCCTAAGAAAAAAGCTTCCGTCCAGCTCCGCCGATCATGGAACGCGCAGGGCAAACGCGCGGAAAAACTACGGCGGTTCCGCCTCCCTAAGGAGTTTTGATACATGAATCCGCAAAAGAATCAAGGCGCAGAGGATTCCCCCCTGTTGCGCGACCTTCAGGCAGAAGTCAGCTCCGAAAGCGCCCCCATGCTCCAGTTCATGCTGCGCCACGCTGGCACCATAGCCAGCATTGTGGTGCTGTTTGTGCTGGTTCTGGCGGGTACCGGCATCTGGCGCTGGTACAGCACATCCAAAAACGATGAGGCGCGGCAGTCGCTTGCGCGCATTGTGCTGCAAACCAGCGGCCCCGCGCAGGTCAAGGAACTTGCCGCCCTGGCGGAAAAAGCCCCCTCGGACGTACGGTTTTCCGCCTATCTGGCCTTGGGCCAAAGCGCCATGAGCAACGGCGACAACGCCACCGCCGCGGATGCCTTTGCCAAGGCCGCCAAGGCAAGCGACGGCCCCCTTGCGCTGGCTGCTGGCATGAACGGGCTCGGAGCCACCCCCAAGGCGGGAAAATACGG
>Ga0183100_1000854_pt1 | contig 18845 bp, 18 predicted proteins | sample Biomet2_FD_127789 | JGI IMG/M metagenome (GOLD analysis project Ga0183100, IMG submission 127789) | Microbial communities from bioreactor (seeded with anoxic lake sediment) at LBNL, California, USA - Biofuel metagenome 2 | ecosystem: Engineered > Bioreactor > Anaerobic > Unclassified ...
CAAAGACACCGGCCGAGGAACCCGCATCCGCTCAAACGTTAACGACAATATCCTTGCCTCGATTCAGGAGTTGATGAAGGACGTCCGGGTCTCCTCGAAGCGTGCGGTGGTTTTGCAGAAACGGGAGGTCATCAAGACCCTTCCTGATCTATCTCAGGAGCAGGTCGGCCGATTCATCGATGACATTCAAATCAAGTGCCCCACTATGAAACAGACCGATCTCGCCAACGCCGTGGAGATATTTGCAAAGCTGGAAGCTCGTCGGTCTGGGTATGGGCTTTTACAGAAACTAGCTGGTTTGGACGAGGGAGATTTCCTGAACCTTGAATCCATCATGGACAACTGGTCCCTGGCAGAGGCCAAGAAGGTACTGGACGAGCTGTATGGCCGATTGAAGCTCATCGAGCAGATGGAGTCCTTGGTCGAGAAAGCCAGCACAAGTGAGCTTGGAGAACTGCAACCTCTGTTCGAAGCAGGGCTGTGGATTTTTGGCCCCGAATATGAGAGTTGCGAGTACACATCCAACCGGACCTTGGCCACGGTGATAAAGAAGTTTTTCGGTGGCGGTGTGGTCGAGAACCCCGCCCAAAGGCCGGACTTTGTCGTGCTCCAGGACAGCACCATTGGGGCCTACTCCTCCGATAAGTATGATGAGAAATCGGGAGAGGTCTGTGGAACAATCAAGGTCCTCATCATCGAACTGAAGCGTGGAGGGTTCGAAATTACCCAGAATGAGAAGGACCAGGCCCGTAACTACGCTCAAGAAATTAGGAACTCTGGAAAGGTGGATCGGGACACAAAGATTGTCTGCTATGTCCTCGGAGCTGACATAAAACCCTCGGCAAACGAGGTATCTAAGGAGGGGGACTTCATCGAGGTTATTCCCCGGCCATATTGTATCATCCTTAAGCAGGCTCATGCTCGGACGTTCAATCTTATGAAAAAAATAAAGGAGCTGAAGAAGATCAAGATGGAAGATAAGGAAATCGAATCGGTCCTTTGTCAGAAGGAACTGACAGATTTCCAGAATTCCAATGCTTCAGCCCATTAGGCACTGGATTGGTCATCACCAGGGCTGACGGTAGGTACTAAGTTCGATGCTGTCCGGCCCAATAGGCGGGTCAGTTCCTGTTCGAACTGCCCTCATGCGCCTGCTGTGACCTCAATCCTAGTTCTCGTCTCTCTTTATGCTCCTGATACCAAGCCAGGTCTGCCTCTTTCAGTAGTTTCTCAATCTCATCACAAGGAAGACTCCATTGGCTTCTCAAGTAAACAAACAAATCCCAGCGATTGCGAAGCCTCTCTTTCGTCATATCCCACTTTCCCTTCTCCTCTGGCTTGATGCATTTGGCAGCGTAGACATCGTTTTTCCTAATTACCTCATAAATCCATTTTGACCCATGCACTTCTTCATCGGTAAATCTGAATGTTCCAGGCAGAATGCGGGCTCGCCATTCATCTACCGGCTCATCTGAGGTCATCTGTTCCACAAATTCCAAGATAGCCACAAGTTCAATGTCGCCATCCCAAAGCAAAACGTGCATTCCTTCGACAAGTTCGACCCGTTCGCTCTTCAGATCGTCGGGCCAGTGCAGTATAATTCTGCCCTCGTCGTCATAACGCCTTGGGTCTTGGAAGTCGTGATATATCTTTAGCATGGCATGACACTCCCCACCGAAAGAGAATAGGCTTGGGAGATTAAGAGCGATGTGCAAAAGAAAGAGGAAGGAGTTTGGTCTATCTCTTACGCCCTCTGCCAAGTAATTCGCTCGCTTCTTTCCACTTTTGGAAATTTTGATACTCTAGCCAGTCAATTCTTTGGAGGGTTATCCCGATCTGCCCACACAACAATGGAATGAATTGGTCAACAGACCATCGAAAAGTGTTGACCATTCCCGGGCGTCATGTTGACTCGGACCACTGTGCAATTATCTTCGTTCGTCAACATATCAACACGAAACTTTATGTGATGTAGGTTGAGGAACAGACAGAAAAAGAGGTGAAAGGGTTTCGCAGGCCAGCATCGTCTCGGCCGAAAAACCCCGAATTGAATCTCGGAATTAAGGACTGGATAAAATGGGAGTGCTCCCGTCGGGATTTGAACCCGAGTCGAAGCCTCGAGAGGGCTTCATGATTGGCCACTACACTACGGGAGCGTACTTGGTGGCAAATAAGGATGTGTTTATTAAACCTTTCCATTGCCTGACGCTATCATTCCATTCGTCTGTACTAGAAAGAACGATATTCCCGGACCGATTGGAACCTTGCTGTGTGGCGGTCGTTCCCGTACTCCCGGCGGTCGTTCGTGCAGAACCTGGCCTTCACCGGCGCCATCATCCCGGTGACGCTGGCGCTGTTCGTCCTGGTGGACACGGAGCTCTTGTACCTAGCGATCATCGTGGCACTGGAGGCCGCCGTGTTCGTGGTCCTCGGGGTGTCCCCGCTGCTGACGACGCACGAGCTCGCGGACGGCGTGCTGGTCCTCCGACAGGGGTGGTACTTCCGGGCCGAGGTGCCCGTCGCCGAGATCCGATCGGCGGAGCGCCTGTCGAGGGGGCCGGCCCGCACTGGCGTGTTCTTCCGCCTCACGAGCTCCACGCTCTTCGTCACCTCACGGCGCACGGACCTCATTGACGTGCACCTTAAGAGCAGAAGATCCTTCGGCTGGGCGCTGGGCAAGAAGGCCGACCGCGTGATCTTCGACGTCGAGGACACCGACGCCCTGCTCCGGGCGCTGAAGGACGATCGTCTATTCGCGCCAGTCGATGCCTAGCGTCCTCACCCCAAGCTTGGGAATGAGGGGCATCTTGCGCTTGTGCACGCTTTGCACGTGCATGGCCCTGACCTTGTGCACCTTATCCAGTGGCACCCCGCTCTCGGCCGCTATAGCCTCATCGCCCAGCGAGCGCTCGATGCCGAAGAGCACCTGGTCGAGGTCCTCGTAGGTGATGCCCATCTCCCCCTCGTCGGTCTGCCCTTCCCACAACCCCGCGGACGGAGTCTTATCGATGATCGCGTCCGGGACGCCTATCTCCCGGGCCAGCTGCCTGACCTCGGTCTTGTACAGGTCGCCGATGGGACAGAAGTCAGAGCCACCGTCCCCGAACTTGGTGAAGTAGCCGATGAGGAACTCGCTCTTGTTGCTCGTGCCCATGACCACCCGCCCCATGAGCCAGGCGTGGTGGAACAGCACGATCATGCGGCACCGGGCGGCCACGTTGCCGGCGCATTCCCTCAGGTCCAGCGAGGGCAGCATGGCACGGAAGGTCTCGACCGCCGGCGCGATCTCCACGACCTTGAATGGTATACCGAACGTGCGGGAGAAGTCCTCGGCATCGCGGCGATCCCTCTCCGAGGAGGAGGCCGAGGGCATGAAGATGTTGAGCACCCTGTCCGCGCCGATGGCATCGGCGCAGAGCTTGGACACCGTCGCCGAGTCGATGCCTCCGCTGAGGCCGATCACGACGCCCCCTCCCCCGCTCTCCTCGACCTTCTGGCGGATGAAGTTCTCTATGGCGGGGCGGGCATAGTCTTTGAGCTGCGGCCTCATATGGGACGAGGGAAGAAGGTACGTTCTTTTATCTCTTATCGTGCCATCAAGGCCGCAGGTAGTGATCAAGTGCGCATCGCTCTCGCTCAGGTACCCTGTGCCCTCGGTGACAAGAAGGAGAACCTATCCCGCATGACGGGGATCGTGGAGAACGGGGACGCCGACCTCTACGTGTTCCCCGAGCTGTTCCTCACCGGTTACATGGTCAGGGACGAGGTGTTCCGCCTGGCCGAGGGGATGGACGGCGCCAGCGTGAAGGCCGTGGAGCGGCTGTGCGACGAGCATGGCGTGCACATCCTCTTCGGCATGCCGGCCTGGGACGATCAGGTCCCGGGAGTGCTCCGTAACAGCGCGGTCCTCGTGTCCCCGGACGAACTGGTGCAGAGGTACGACAAGGTCAACCCGGCGAGCTTCGGCCCGTTCGAGGAGTCGCTGTACTTCGGGGCCGGTCCGTCGGGGGTGCTCATGGACGTGGACGGACGGAAGATCGGGGCCATCATCTGCTACGACATGTTCTTCCCCGAGCTCTCGAAATCGTACGCCCTCGCCGGCGCCGAGGCCATCATCTGCATCTCCGCGTCGCCGGTGACCTCAAGGGAGTACTTCGAGAAGCTCATACCTGCACGGGCCATCGAGAACACCATCTACATGGTGTACGTCAACCAGGTCGGCACCCAGCTCAACCAGGTGTTCTTCGGGGGCGGAGAGGCGTGCGGACCCCGGGGTGGCAGGCTGGTCAAGAACAAGTACTTCGAGCCGGACTTCAGCTCGTTCGATGTGAACATCGAGGAGATCAAGGCGGCTCGCCGGGGCCGGCCGACGATGAGGGACTCGTCCACCTGTTGACCAGGCGCGGAGGGTCACCTCTTCCTGATGACGCGGCAGGGGCAGGTCATGTCGGCGCAGGGGAGGGCATGGAACCCCTTCCCCGCATCTCTCTTCTTCCCCGGTCTCTTGCGCTCGCCTCGCTCCGGCGGTCCGGCATGGGGTCTTGATAGTTCTTTCTTCAGTTCATCCAGCATGTCATCTTCGATCGTTGCCATCGATATCAGCTCCAATGCATCACCGAGCGATCGCGGCCTTTAGCACCCTTTTCCCGAGGGGTGGACGAAAACCATTGCCGACGCCGTCTCGATGGCATCCGACATGGGCGGTGAAAGTGATACTTTTTTCCGTGAAGAGATGACTTCCTTCCCCGGCTAGGCGTTCCAGTCCCGACATGTTTGTGACATCCTCCCACGACCAGTCATGGGCTTCCAGCTTCTATCTCAAAGCGTGTAGTTCCTGGTTCAGCGACAATGGCGCTCTCATGCGAGCGTCTTACATCATCTCCGCAGGCGTGAATTCGGGCCAGTCCGGCCCCATGTATGTTCATCGACGCGTTCAAGTCGCGGTCGATGACGAGACCGCAGCACGAACAGAAGTATTCTCGATCGCCGAGACCGAGCCTCTCATCTCACCCTTGGAAAGGTGAGTTTGGTGGCGACAATGTTTATTAACAATGACGCGGTAACCGCAAAAACAAGCCGAGGTGGCCCAGACCGGTAAGGCGCAAGCCTGGAAAGCTTGTGTCCGCAAGGACTCGGGAGTTCAAATCTCCCCCTCGGCGCTCTGGCCTTTCTAATCTTCACCGTTTCTCAGGGGCCAGCGGGTCCATGAAGGCATAAGTTCTCACAAGTCAACAGGCCGGTTTGGAGAACGGTCTGGATTAAGAAGGTCCAGGAAGCTGGACCAACGGAATCTGAGGAAGGGCCCCAATCGGAATGAGGGGTGACAGGGGACCATACTTCCCCTTGCCCATGCGCCTTTCCCTCCTTCAAGCCAGTTGCTTTAGATTATTGGCACATCGTCGAGCGCTGTTGGCGCAGGTGCTGAAATAATCGTCCCTCGGAACGGTATCGCACATCGTAGCACAAGCTTCGCATATCTCTATCACCGCAGGAGCCATTCCTCTAAGGTAGGGGGACCCTCGAAGCATCATCTTCTCGCTCAGATTGCAGCTTCCAGCACAGTCCATAAGCACGCCCAGCACATCCATCTGGGCGATCTCCCCTCCACTCCTTATGGCGTGAAATATCGTCTCCTCGCAGATATCGCGGCAGTCCCTGCAGGACTCGATCGTCCTCTCCACATAGCTGATCTGTTCCTTGGTCATGGTTGCCATTTTCACATCTCTCCCCGCATTGTTATTCGGCCATGGTCGATCGGAACCGGCATCACCGCTGGGGCACCCTTTGCCCCCTCTTTCCTAATTAGGTTGTAGTGGCGGACCGTAACGGCACCGAGCATGGTCTAGCCAGTTCGCTTGCCATTTCTCGATGCTGGCAAGCCTGCGTATTTTTCCCAACCTTCGAGTATTTTTTATTTGGCATACGATTGGTTAAGAAGTCGGCCTTTTAGTGAGAATTTCGCAGGTCTAATGATGAGCCAGATGCTTCCTCATCAACACGGGAGTGTAGCTTTTTTACATCGACCGTCATTTTCTCGGACCCGACTGAGTTTTTTCTAAATCCATCTCAAGCGCCTTATCTTGGCACTGAAGGAACACGTCACCTCGTTTACGTCAGTTTTCCGAACAAGTCCACGAGCCGGTCGTTCAGCGTCGCCGCGGTGGTGACATTAATTATAAAACATGACATTGGATGTCAGGACGCAAGACACTGGAAGGTACCCTCATGAAGGTGAACGTAGACCTGCGGCTGAAGGACATACCTGGACAACTGGTGGGAGCCCTGGAGCCGATCTCCGCGAACGACGGCAACATACGGGGGGTCGTGCACCACCACGACGATAAGGTCGGGGGCAGGATCGCGGTCAACGTCACCTTCGAGATCCGCTCCGAGCAGGTGCTGGACAAGATCATGGAGGTGTGGAAGAAGCGGGAGGTCGACGTCGCCAAGATCGACGCCTTCTTCGAGACCTATCCCATCCAGTACCTCATCGTAGGCAACATCCCGACCAAGGAGCTGGAGAGCATCACCAAGGCGCTGGAGTCCATGGAGAACGTCGCGTCCATCGAGGTCCGCTACACCGGCTCGGCGAACTCGTCCTCGCGTGCCGCCCTGGTCACCGGGAAGGCCTCGAAGAAGGAGGCCATCGGCTCCCTGGACCAGTTCTTCAAGCAGCGCTCGGACAAGCACGATTACATCCTCATCAGGGGGCTGGATTAGATGAAGGTCGTCATCGCCGGCTTCGGCACGGTGGGGCAGGGCATCGCCGAGGTCATCGGCATGCGCCAGGAGCTGTTCACCAAGAGCTTTGGGCAGCCGGTCCGCATCGTGGGGGCGTTCGACTCCATCTCCTTCGTGAAGAGCGCCAAGGGCCTCGACCCCATCGAGCTCGTCGAGCGCAAGACCGCTACCGGCAGAGTGGGCACCCGGGAGGTCGACGGCGGGATCAAGGAGTTCATCGAGGAGTACGACTTCGATACCCTCATCGAGACCACGCCGACCAACATCCTGGACGCCGAGCCCGGCTACACGCACATCATGGCCGCGCTGAACGCCGGGAAGAACGTCGTCACCTCCAACAAGGGCCCCCTGGCCCTGAGGTTCCGCGAGCTGTCCAAGGCCGCGACCAAGAACAAGGTGCAGCTGAGGTACGAGGCCGCCGTGGGCGGGGCCATGCCCATCATCAACCTCTCCCGCGAGCTGCTGAGGGGCGAGACCATCTACTCTCTGCGGGGCATTCTCAACGGCACATGCAACTTCATCCTCAACCGCATGAAGGACGAGGGGCTGCCGTTCGAGCAGGCCCTCAGGGAGGCGCAGGAGATGGGCATCGCCGAGAGGGACCCCTCCTATGACATCGACGGGGTCGACTCCGCATGCAAGCTGGCCATCCTGGCGAACGCGATCTTCGGCATGGACGTCACCTTCAACGACGTCATGAGGACGGGCATACGGAGCATCACCGAGGACGCCATCGCCCTGGCCGGGGAGCAGAAGAGGGTCATCCGCCTGATCGGCGAGATCAACAACGGCCGGCTGGAAGTATCCCCACGCATGGTGCCCAACGGCCACCCGCTAGCCGTTGGGGGCACGCTGAACATCGTACAGCTCATCACCGACCTGGCCGGGGAGATCACGGTCATCGGACGGGGCGCGGGGAGGAAGGAGACGGCGAGCGCGCTGCTCAGCGATCTCCTCGCCATCCTCAGCGAGGAACACGCCAAGGGACGATGAGCGGGGGGCTGGTTTTATATGGCCCCCCTGCCATGACCTTTGCTGTCACGGAGTAGGTTTCTATGAAGGACGAACTGAGGGATTTATTTATTAGCGGCTAAAGTCGCGCTCTACGACACCACGCTCAGGGACGGTACTCAGTCAGAGGGCGTATCTTTCTCCACCGAGGACAAGCTGGACATCGCCCAGCGGCTCGACCAGTTCGGCATGGACTACATCGAGGGCGGGTGGCCCGGTTCCAATCCCAAGGACCACGCCTTCTTCGAGGCCGCCGCGGGCATGAAGTTCGAGCACGCCCGCCTGGTGGCGTTCGGCAGCACCCGCAAGGCCAGGACCGAGGCTTCCCAGGACCCTAACCTGCGGTCGCTCGTCGCGTCCAAGGCCCCGTGCGTGGCCATCTTCGGCAAGAGCTGGGACCGCCACGTGAAGAACGCACTGAAGATACCGCTCAAGGAGAACCTCGAGCTGATCGCCGACAGCGTCGCGTTCCTCAAGGGCCACGGCCTGGAGGTCGTCTACGACGCCGAGCACTTCCTGGACGGTTACAAGGCCAACCCGGCCTACGCGCTGGACACGCTGGCCGCAGCAACGGACGCGGGGGCGGACTGGCTCGTGCTCTGTGACACCAACGGAGGATCGCTCCCCAAGGACATCGAAGCGGCCTTCGATGCGGTGTCCCAGCGCTTCGACCGCCCGCTGGGCATCCACGCCCACAACGACGGCGACCTGGCGGTGGCCAACTCCCTGGCCTCGGTGGAGCACGGGGCCACCATGGTGCAGGGGACCATCAATGGGCTGGGGGAGAGGTGCGGCAACGCCAACCTCTGCTCGGTCATCCCCACGCTGGCGCTGAAGATGAAGCGGAAGCTGAGCGTCCGGAACCTCGGTCAGCTCACCGTGCTGTCCACCTTCGTGGGCGAGACGGCGAACGTCCTCACCGACCCTAAACTTCCGTACGTAGGAAGGAGCGCCTTCGCCCACAAGGGAGGCATCCACGTCAGCGCGATGATGAAGGACCCCATGACCTACGAGCACATCGAGCCGACCCTGGTGGGCAACGAGCGCAGAGTGCTGGTGTCGGAGCTGGCGGGGACGGCGTCCGTGCTCGCCAAGATGAGAGAGTTCGGTCTCGACCCCCAGAAGGAGTCGGGCAAGAAGGTCCTCGACCGCCTCAAGGAGATGGAGTCGGAGGGCTACCAGTTCGAAGGGGCCGAGGCCTCGTTCGAGCTTCTGGTGCGCCGCCTGCAGGACGGCATCAAGCCCCCCTTCCGCCTGGAAGGGTTCAGGATCTTCGTCGACGTCGCCGGGAGCAACGTCTCCTCGGAGGCGAGCATAAAGGTCGTGGACTCCGACGGCACGATGGAGCACACCGCGGCCGACGGCAACGGGCCCGTCAACGCCCTCGATCGCGCGGTCCGCAAGGCCCTGGAGAGCTTCTATCCCGAGCTCCGCCAGGTCCGTCTGGCCGACTACAAGGTCAGGGTCATCGACAGCAAGGAGGCCACCGGGGCCAAGGTCCGGGTGCTCATCCGGTCCACCGACGGGGAACGTTCGTGGACGACCGTGGGGGTCTCCTCGAACGTCATCCAGGCCTCGCTCACCGCTCTGCTGGACAGCATGGAGTACAAGCTGATGAAGGTGCGGAACGGGGCGGGACCGGCCTAATCTTTTTTATTTTAACACGACGATAGCCGTCGAGGGGAACTAGCTGGGAGATATCAGAAGGTCCGATCGGCCGATCAAGATGATCGCAGCAGTGGCGTCGACCGTCCTGGTCATTATCGTAGTGTTCGCGGCGGTCCTGCCATATATGGAGGCGGGGGAGAGCTCTGACCGCAAAGAGATGGGAGAGGCCACATGGTCGGTGGTCCAAGGCTCTGCCATCAAGGCCAACGTGACGGTCCTGGGCAGCCCCCCGGACTCCCGTTTCATCGCCGATAGCCTGGCGACGGTGGCTCAGCATGTCAACGTGACCGGCGATGCCAAGGACCTCGATCTCTCCGGCGTGCTGTGCGTCGACTGCGCCGAGATGTCCGAGGAACATCTTCTCGCGGCCATCGCGCCGATCAGAGAAGCGATCCTCGATGGAACGCCAGTAATATTCGTAAACGATACCTCAGGCATCGTGGCGCAGGTGATCGACGGACAGAACGTGTCCTACGTTGGCGCGTCCTATGACGATGGCTCGCCGATCGCGGTCCGCGTAATCAAGCACGACCCCCTGGGCGGCCGCTCCGGCAGCCTGGACCTTGGGGGGCAGGCGAGCGACCGCGCCCAACTGGCCAGCGCTTTATCCATAGCTCACAATTGGTCGGCCGACCGCCTCGAGAACGCGAACGCGTCCGGGTTCGTCACTGACTATGTGCATGTCTATGGGTCGTTCTCGTACCTCTACTTCTCCGGGGAAGCCTACGCCCCCTACGGGCGGTTCACCATATCCAACACCTACATCCGCACCGTCTGGAACTCGTCCGCCGATGGGGACGAATGGAGCGTTCACTATCGCATGGAATCGGACCCTGGCTACGGTAGCTACAGCAACGATTACCGGACGGGGTCGATGACCATGGGCTCGACCTTCGGGGAGGGGGTCGGCCTGAACAGGTATTATCCCACCACCACCTATGGGGCCGAAAGCGTGGGGGTCCACCTCAGCCTCAATGATTACGGCTCCCTGAGCCACTGGGAGTACGGTATCAGGGACGTGACCGTCCTGGACCACAGCAACTTCGGCCTGAACCTGCTCAAGCTGGACCATATGCCAGACCGCGGCAGCGAGGTGAGCAGATCCCCGTATGTCATCGAGCCGGGGGCTCACATGTCCGTCGAGCGGAACTCTGGAATAACTTTCCACGAGGGCTATACCATCGATTGGCAGGGACCTACGCCCTTCGCCTGGGAGTCCCACTCCGCCTCGCTGACGATAGAGGGTCACGTCGCGTAGGCACAATGATTTATTCCGCCATCACCCTCCCCGAGGACGATGGCATACAAGCTTGAGCTCATCGGCCCCGAGGAGCGGGGGGCCCTTTTCCGCCGCTACGAGCCGAGGTACCTTTACTCTTCCAAGTGCGAGCTCCATGGCACCTGCATACGCCTGCTCACCGACCAGGAGCGGACCAATCAGTACTGGGAGGACAACTTCTTCAGCATGTCGGAGAGCGTGCGCTCCCACGGCCGCCTGGTGGTGCTTGACGACCCCGATCAGGAGACGGGAGTGAAGTACGACCCCCTCACCCGCACCGCCTTCCTGTTCAACATCGACTACTATGGATGGGTCAAGAGCATCGCCCTGGCCCTGGCCAGCGACATCCTCGAGGACCAGCATCGCATCTACTCGGTGCACGGGGCGGCGCTGGACATAGCCGGCAAGGGCGTCACGCTCATCGCCCCGTCCAAGTCAGGGAAGACCACGCATTCCTGGGGGTTGCTGAGGATGGCCGACGCCAGGCTGGTCACCGACGACTGGTACTTCGTGCGCATGTCCAGCAAGCGCCCGCTGGCCTACGGCTCGGAGAAGAACTTCTACGTGGAGGGGGACATCGCCAGCATCTGGCCAGAGTACAAGGGGCTGGTGGACAAGGCGACCTTCGACAACCGGGGCCGGGCGATCGTGAACGTCCGGTGGACGGTGGGACAGGGCGGGGTGGTCCCCATGACCACCATGTACAAGGTCATATTCCTGAAGCGGGACAAGAACGATCCCACGGTGAGCAGGCGGCTCGACATCGAGGAATCGATGACCTACCTGGAGGCGAACAACTTCTGCAATCCTCACCAGCTGGTCAGGGACGAGCGCAAGCTCGCCATGCGCCGCAGCTTCTTCCGGGAGTTCCTCGGACAGTGCGAGGTCCACATGGTGAACACGACCGGAGAGCCGCTGGAGGTGCAGGAGGTCATCCGCCGCATTGCCTGCGATGGAGCTGGACCACGGTAGCAGAGTCAAAATATGAGCGACCGACGATTTGCCCGTTGAGATAAGAGAGAGGAGCCCCCGAAGATTAAAGAAATGGTGGGGAAGTTGGAGAAGGTCCACGGGGACTCCCCATCCACATATTGAAGAAGGGTTTATAATAATTATCGTTTCCTGTTACACAAATGTGGCACTATTGTATCTGTGGCACATAACCGCTCATATATCCAGGCCAAAGGCGTCGGCGAACTCCTCCATCTTCCTGAACTCGGCGATGAACCTCGTTCCTTTGTCGGTAATGGTATAGGTGTCCCGGTCCCCGTCGTTCTCCCTTAGGATCAGGCCTGACTCCTCTAGCTGCTGCAGGTACTTCGTCAGGCGGTCGTGGGACAGGTTGGCCTTGTACAGTACGTGGGTGACCTTGACCGGCCCGTCCTCGGCCACCGCCCTAAGGATGTCAGCGAATATGCGCCCCTTGGAGCGGTACTTCTGGGGTCCCTTCATCGTCCCCTCCTCAGGAGGTATAGCACACCCAGCAAGGTGAGGAACCCGGCCAGCTCGAAGACCCGTCCAACGACATGGATGGTATCCTCGCCCGGGCTGAACAGGATGAGCACGTGGCTTGCCAGGACCAGGGAGAAGGAGGCCGTCACGCCGATGGAGTACCAGCTGCGCTTGGCCATGAGGTGGAACACCTGGGCCAGCACGATGATCACCAACAGCGCTACCAGGACGAGCTCCATGTATGGGGCGAACCCGACGATCGAGCCCCCGACCGCCCTCTGCCCCAGGATCAGCATGCTGGCAAGGGCGATGCTGGCATCCTGCAGCCGTGACGCGTAGGCGTATACCAGGATGAGGAAGGCCAGGGCGCTGATGAGGTAGTATACCCAGAAGCCGATATCGACCCCGCACATGCCCTGGGCGTGATGGGCGAAGGACATGTCCACCAGGTAGGTGTAGGACAGCGTGATGCTGTTCACCAGCAGGGCGACCGACAGCAGGGTGAACGCCAGGAACAGGGCGTACAGTGTCCTCTCCTTGACCCAGCGATATCCCTGCAGGGCATACACGGCCACCGCCAGCGCTACAAGACCAGTGATCAACTGGAAGGCGGCGTCGTATGGGAGGAACCAGCGTGGTGGAAACATCGTAGCACCTGTGTCCTGACCGCCAAGGCATGAACGATATATCATATGAACCATTCGCAGCGACCCGAGGCCGGCCGGCCATCGTTCGCCAGCATGTCATCTGGTCAGGATGGGGAAGATAAAAAAAGGAAGGGCGGGGTGGTCCCGCTTATCGTCCCTGGATGGGCTCTGGTCTGGTAACTTCGCGCCGGATCTTGATCCCCGAGGCGATGTTGAGCACTCCGACGATTATCAGGAATATCCCGATGAGCCACAGCAGGGCGAGGGCGCCTGAGCCTGGATAGAACGCCACCAGCACCCCGATGACCAGGGAGAACACACCGGAGATGATCAGCAGCGCCCGGTTGGTGGAGGCGCCTCTGGGGGCAGCGAACCCCTCCGCGATCTGTATGATGCCAGTTATGATGGCGAAGGCCGCGAACAGGTACATCGCGAACAGGGCGGTGATGCCAGGCCACAGTATGGCGATTATGCCAATTATTATGATCAAGACACCTTCCACCAAGTTCAGCATCCGCCAGTTACCTCCGGCCGACTTGTCCCTGCTGTACGCGATCAGCACGATCCCGCCCAGGATGAGCAGCAGGCCAAAGGTGTACAGGAACAGGAGCAGCGTGAACCCAGGTACGAACAGGAAGGCGAGTCCGAACACCACTGCGATGATACCGATCGCCAACCGGCCCCACCAGCCTCTCGTCGTTTTTCCATCCGTCATTTAGATCGACCTCCATTCCGGGCCCCTGCCCGGTCAACTCAAGATTTTGACCGCCGCGTATTAAATACAATCTGTTCTCCCATCGGTCCCGACAGAGAGCGTAACACGTATGGCATACCCATGCTAGTCGAGGGAGGAACTTGCTCGGCCGCACGCAGGCGAGCGCGTCCAGGGTCGTCGGAATCACGCAAGCTTGTGAACGATTCGTCCATACGATGCTTTCAGAGGGGGGATATAGCATGACCTCGCTCCCCGGAACAAGGTGGACAAGTGAAACTATTCACCAAGACGTTGGCCTTTGGGGCCGTGGCCGCGCTCCTCATAACAGGGGCGGCCTTGGCCTTCGCGCCATCCACGGATGTCGCAGCAGCGGACGAAACGCCGATCGTCTCCGCAGAGAGCGCCTCTGCAGACCTGACCACGCTCAACCTCAGCGTGAACGTGCTTTGCCACGTGGATGGAGATAGCGTGACCCTCTCCGGGGTCAATGTCACCGTCTACACGGTCAACATCACCGATAACGAGGACAACGCCACCATAGTCATCGAGAAGGTCGCCGAGGGGCAGACCGATTCCGATGGCAACGTGACCTTCCAGCTCCCGGAGGGCGAGTACGCGGTGAGCGCCTCGTACCAGGGGCTGAGAGGGTTCGACTGGGTCAACCTCACCGAGGACCAGGTCAGCACCGTCCAGCTGCATGGATGCAACTGGGACCAGCGGGGACCGCAGAGCTTCCAGTGCGCGAACGGAAGCTGCGACCGCTTCCCGGACCGGCTGATGGACCGCGACAGGGACGGTAACTCGACCAGCTGCGGGAATGACAGCGGTTGCGAGGCCTGGTCCACCACGGGCTCCCTGTGGGACCGGGCCTGCGGCCTGCTGAAGTAAAGCTCACCAACCGATACCCCCAAACCGCCGGGAGGCCGCCATGGTCTCCCGGCTTTCTTATTTTTTCACGGCTACCGTGCAGCCCTCGGCCACTATCGACGGATGTCGCCTCCCTTCTTAGCCTGAGCCCAGTTCCTATCAGTAGAGGTAATCAGATTTAATTCCTAGTAGGAAATTTATTTATGCCGACACCGGCGGTCCTATGGGCATGGACGGTAAAGGCATCGGTGATGGCTCGGTGCGATCGGGGAAATGCCAGGATACCAAGCTCTTCGACCGCCTAATGATCGTGTACTTGCTGGGCGTGATCGCCGTGTCCTTCTATGCCCTGTGCGCGTTCTAACGGTCTCGCTCCCTAGTATCGAGACTTTGAGCACGAGGACGAGCAGGGCCTTTCTACTTAGCCGATTCCTCATGGTGGACCGGGCCGAGGGCGCCCATCACCGCCCTCTCGCTGAGGAAGGAGAGCCCGGCGCCGAGCACCGAGAGCACCGCCCCCATGGAGATGGCGACGGCGACGGATGTCGCCAGCTCTCCGGCCAACGGACCTCCGGCGATGGCGCTGTAGTCCATCGATCCCATCATGATGGTCATCAGCATGGTGGCCAAGGAGACCCCCACGGACATGCTGAGATTCCGGGTGGTCGCCTGGATGCTGGAGGCCAGCCCGCTCTTCTCCCGGGGCAGGCAGAGCATGAACTCGCTGTTGTTGGGCGTCTGGAACAGGCTGCTCCCAACGCCCATCAGGGCGAAGGCCACCAGGGTCAACGGCACGTTCAAGGTCAGAAGCCCAAAGGCCAGGAGGAGCATTGACCCGGCCCTCACCAAGTGCCCGGCGGCAGCATAGGGACGGAACCGCACCTTGTCGTACACCCTGCCGACGAGGGGGGAGCCGAACATCATGACCGAGGGAAGGAGCATGAATATGAAGCCGACCGTCTCCGGGTCGTAGTTCAGCACGCCCTCGAAATAGAACGGGCCCAGGATGGTGACCATGTTCACGGTGATGAAGAACACGACCATGCTCAGCCCGATAAGGTCGAACCTCCAGATGCGGAAGACCGACAGGTCCAGCAACGGCTCCTTGGTCCTGCGCTCCCACAGCACGAAGAGGACGGTGGCGAGGACGAACGCCCCCAGATAGGCCAAGGTCTCCGGGGTGAAGCTTCCGGTGTCCCCGAGCCTTCCGAGCATGAGGACCAGGGCGGCTATGGACGCGATCCATAGCGCCGATCCAGGCAGGTCCAGGTGCAGGCGGTCCGCCAGGGTCTCGTCGACCCTCAGCACCTTGACCGCCACCACCGCTGCGACGAGGCCTATCGGAACGTTGACCAGGAAGATTGACCGCCAGCCCAGCGTGCCGACCAGCAGGCCGCCGATCACGGGGCCGAGCATCCCCCCGACGGCGACCGTGGCTCCGAGGAAGCCCATGGCCTTTCCCCTCTCGGTGGGACCGAAGGTCCGGAACACGATGGCCGTGGAGACGCTGAAGAGCATGGAGCCCCCCAGGCCCTGGACCAAGCGGAAGGCGATGAGCTCCGAGAGGCTGGAGGACAGGGCGCACATGAGGGAGGCGGCAGAGAAGACGATCAGGCCCAGATTGAACATCCGTGCCTGGCCGACGCGCTCGGCGATCTTGCCGGAGATGATGAGGAAGCAGGTCTGGGCCAGGAGGTAGCCGGTCACGACCCACTGGGTGTCGGCGACCGCGACCTGGAAGTAGGAGGTTATGCTCGGCAGGGCGATGTTCAGCGCCACCGCGTCCAGGACCGACATGAACACCCCGACCAGGATGATCAGCAGGACCAGGTACCGTCCGTTCTTCCTTTCAGAGCCGCCCATAGGTCTGGGTCTCTTGAACGGAGGGCCGTTGATAAAAGTTGGCATCGCTCGTCTTTCGCTTTGTTGTCGATGTCTGGCTCCATCGCCGGCAACGATTATCCAACGGTATAGAGATGTAACAACTGTTATGAACGAACCAGGCCATCCCTCTTGGAGTCCCGGTAGGAATGAACGATGCCAACGTGGGTCCCTTTCCTGCCAAGAATGAAGTTCCCAGCATCAAGCAGCCTGGGGGGGCGCTTTGATCCTTTTCTAGACCATCGAGGTGGGCGAGTGATGGGAAGGAAGCTTAGCTACGAGGAGATGGATGGGATATACGCCAAGAACGCGATGATCGTCGATTCTCTCGAGCGGAGACTGAGAGTGATCTCCAAGGGACTGACGGAGATCATCGAGACCTGCGATGCCGAGGGAATAAAGCTTGCTCCCAAGCGGCTGTACGAGCTGACGAGGGTCATACTGGACAATGCGATAGGAGGGGTGACCTACATCATCCCCGGGGACCTGGGGAGCTACCAGCGGATGTTGGACGATTATTGCGTGTACATCGATGTGATCGATGAGATCGTGGCCGACAAACTTCCCTACGCCGAGGACCGGATCGAGCTTTGCTATAATGCAGGACAGTACGTGAAGGACTACCTGTACGGCATCGCCATGCTCTTGGAGAAGAACCCCGATGCCACTAGAGAGGAGCTCATGGAGGATATAGGGTCCCTGTCGGAAGGTCTGAGAGAGATGCTCCTCCTGAGGGCCGGATGCATCTCCGAGGACTTCGACGACAACCGAGTACGAACCCCCTCTCCGAAGATGGAAGAGCGCCTCTGACGAATTAGGCGAGCGCTCTCACGTCAGTCTTGGGTTGGCATGTCGCCCCAAGATCGAGGGAGCATGGTGAAGCGGAGACCAGTGGAGAGATATCGGCCCCCGTTCCTGGGTGGTGTGCAGGCTCAGGGCTGGCCTCCCCGTGCGGGGATGGTGAAGTAGAAGGTCGTCCACTTGCCCGGCTCGCTCTCGAACCATATGTGGCCGCCGTGCCTTTCGACTATTTTCTTGGCGACCGCCAGCCCTATGCCGGTCCCTTCGTACTCCTCCCTGGTGTGCAGGCGGGAGAACATCTGGAAGAGTCGGTCATTCTGCCCAGGGTCGATGCCGATGCCATTGTCCCTGACGGCGAAGAGCCAGTCACTGCCGTTCCTGCGCACCGAGACCTGCACCCGGGGCGCCTCCCCACCGCGGAACTTTATGGAGTTTCCGATAAGGTTCTCCAGCAACTGGACCATCTGCGTCTTGTCGGCCGTGAGCGCGGGGAGGGGGTCGCAGGTTATCGATGCCTGGCTCTCCTCGATGCTCTTCCGGAGATCACTGGTCACGGTGGCCATGACTTCGTTCATATCGACCGATCGGAACGACCGACCGCGCGCCTCGATCCTCGAGTAGGTAAGGAGATCGTTGATCATATGCTGCATCCGCGCCGCGCCGTCGGCGGCGAAGCGCATATATTCCTTCGCCTTCGAGTCCAGGACCTTGCCGTCGTACTTCCTCTCGACCAGGTCAAGGTAGAAGGTGACCATTCGCAGCGGCTCCTTCAGGTCGTGCGACGCCACGTACGCGAACTGCTGCAGCTCCTCGTTAGAGCGTCTGATCTCCTCCTCGCTATGCTTCTGGTCCGATATGTCGCGCCAGACGGCGATGCCACCGACGATGGCGCCGTTCGAATCCCTCAGTGGCGCGGCGTTGCACAGCAACGGTAGGGGCTCTCCCCGGACATTGATCTGGACCATCTCCACGTTCTTTACCAGCTCCCCCGATCTCACCGCTCTGACGAGGGGCAGCTCCTCGAACGGCATGGACGTGCCATCAGGTCGGTATAGCTCCCACCTGGATATGACCTCGGCGATGGACAGGTTAGCGAGCGGACATCCGAGGAGCTGCTGGCCATGAGTGCTGACCGCCACCAGGTTGAACGACGCGTCGGCGATGGTTATTCCCTCGGGGACGTTGTCCATCAGCCCCTTGAGCATGCGGTCGCCCTCCTCGGCCTTGCGCAATGCGAGAAGGAGAGCCTCCTCCGCTCGCTTGCGGTCCTCGATGTCCAGGTTCATCCCGACCCACTTGACGATGTGCCCCCTGGCGTCGCGGAGAGGGGCGGCGCGGACGTTGATCCATCTGTACCCGCCGTCCGAGCTGCGGAGGCGGAACTCGATGTTCACCTTCTGCCCCGCGGCCACGGCGTCCCGCCATTGTCTCTCGGCGGACTCGCGGTCCTCGGGATGCACGGCGTTCACCCAGCCTTGGCCGAGCCATTCCTCCAGGGTCTGCCCGGTGTAGGCCCTCCAGGAGGGTGAGTCGCTCACCACCTCGCCCTCCGCGTTCGTCTCCCAGATCGCCTGGGACGCCGTCTCCACGATCGAGCGGAGCCGCTCCTCGCTCTCCCTCAGCGCTTCCTCTGCTCCCTTCCTACCAGTGGTCTCCACCAATGAGAACACCAGGCTGACGACCTCCCCCTTCTCGCCCATTATCGGCTCGAGCGTCCAGTCCCAATAGGTGATGCCCCTCTCTGGCTGGTCCGGGAACGAGAAGGGCTTGTCGTGATACTCCG
>Ga0183100_1000855_pt1 | contig 18824 bp, 15 predicted proteins | sample Biomet2_FD_127789 | JGI IMG/M metagenome (GOLD analysis project Ga0183100, IMG submission 127789) | Microbial communities from bioreactor (seeded with anoxic lake sediment) at LBNL, California, USA - Biofuel metagenome 2 | ecosystem: Engineered > Bioreactor > Anaerobic > Unclassified ...
GTAAATCTTCCTATTTTAATTTTCTCATAACCTAATTTAAATATAATTGATCTATAATGATAAATGAGGTGATGGTTATGACAATCAAGACGGAAAAAGAACGGATGGACGAATCCTTACGTGTGACACGAAATATACAGAAGATATTGAATGGATTCGAGACATTCAGGAAAACACAATTGCAGTCTGGCAAAGCTGATGATAATCCTGAAATCATTTTTATTAGCAAAAAAATCCATGAATTCGAAAAAGATTTACAAACATTAAAAGCGAACGGCTCGTTCCAAAGTACGCAATAACTAAGCAGCCACTCCCTTTGTTAATCACTGTATGCAAAAGCATCACACGGCGAAAGAATAAAAAAATAACAGGATATACTTTTGGCATCACATAAAAATATGTGGTGTTTTTTATTTAGGCTAACAATATCGTCATATTGTTGCGTCTTATATTTTTCTCCAAAAGATAACCGGTTCAAAAATCATCACATGAAATTAACGTGCTTTTAATAATATATCTATCATTGGTTTTGTATAATGAAATCGAGGTGATAAGTATGGACGAATACTAATTTTGGAGATATTCTAATGCAACTAAAAATTGGAAACAAAAAAAATTATGTGCTTGACACTAAAGCATAATCGCATAAAAAGGCGCTGCTCCCTAAAAGGAAGCGGCGCCTTTTTTTACCATCTTCTAATACCATCTCTGTTTTTCTCGGGCTGCTCAGGATTGCAATGTGCGTAGCGTGTGTCTAACATGCCAGAACCACACCAACCCAAAACATGATTAATGTAAAACACTTCAATTTCTTTATTCTTCACCAAAGCTGCCAATGTGTACTACAGCTGATGAGGATTTAGAATAAGAATATCCGGATTTGCGGCATACATACCCGTCATAAACACCTTATGCATCGGATGGTACCAGTTGTTTTGATTCCAAACTTTTGCTTTAACCGGAAATGCTGATCTTTTTTTGAATTTCTTTCGCCTTGTGTTTCATTGCGAAGTAATCAGTTACTCTTCCTTGGTTGGAAGTCACAATCATAATTACTAAAATCACAAGTCCTGCAGCAACGTTCTGGAGAGAAGATTTGAGACCCAGGGCCAGCAATCCGGCAGACATCATCGTCATAATAAAATTGCCGATAAGAATGCCAACCATGATATTGCAGTAACGAATAAGAGCCAGCCCTACGTAAAATCCAAGCATGCAGTTGAATAGGATGTTTGCACTTGAAAAATACTGTTCTGAAGCGATCTGTCCGGAGATTGAAACATTGATTAAGGAAGCTACTCCAACAAATACTCCGGACATCACAAACATCAAAAATGCATTTTTCTTGGGCTTAATACCAATATTTTTAGCAATTTGCTGTCCGCTTGCGATTGCTCTTACATTGTAGCCAAATCCGGTATGAGTATAGATGAAATAGAAAATCACGAGCATGACTCCGAAAATGATGAAGCAGGTTGGTATGTTGCCGAACACTGTGTATTGTTCAGGGAGTGCCGTACACCAACCGATGTTTAGTAAATTGGTCAGCATTTCGTAAATCATGCATACGCCCAGCGTTGTTACCATAGCTGGAACCTTCATCGCAAGATAGGCAATGCCTGTAATACTATTCATCACAATTGCGGTTCCAATCACAATCAGGACAAAAACCGGGAGACTAATTGAATTATTGATTGCTAAGTATGTCCCCATGATGGATGACATGGTCATAATTGCGCCAACGCTCAAATCAAATCGATTGCAGAGAAGGTTAGGCGCCATTGCCAATGAAACCAATGTTGCCGCAATTGTCTGCTGCGAGATTGCAATCATTGAATTTGTGCTTCCAAACTTGCCTTTAGAAAAGATTGCAAAAAACAAATATACAAATAGCGGTACACAAAGTACTTTTATTGCGTTTCCTATTGCGGTTTTACTCTTACTATGCATTTAGATTCACTTCCCAGGAATTATTTAAACCATTGAGCATGCCTTTGCTTAATATTTTCAGTAGAATAACTTGCAGCTGCATCGATCAGATCACCCATCTTAGCATCCGGGTTGAACTTCTTAACAAATGCCTTTGCTTCATCTGCTGTCCACGGCCAGACAGAGCCATTCACATATTTCATATAATCTTCGAACTGCTGTGCGGTTGTGCATTCAATAAGCGGAACCTGAATTTCTTCAGCTTTGTCGCTCAGAGCAGTTCCGGCGAGTTTATTGTACATGAGGATGAACGGGAAGAAGGTATCGACAAACTGTCCGCCGATTGTGATTGCGAGTTCTCCGTCCTTCAGGCCTGCGAGTGATTTATCGCTGAAGTCGACGCAGGCAATCTTAACTTTGCCTTCTTTTCCGGCTGCCTTGATGGGCTGAGAGCACAGTTCCATACCAAGAAGTGTAATTGCTACGCCGTCCATGTCGCTATTGGTAGCGAGGAAGTTCTGCAGAGCGGGAGTCCAGTTTGTGCCTCTGTATTCACCGACCTTCTTAATGCTCGGGTCATCTTTGAATGCTTGCAGAATACCGGCCCAACGACGATCATGGCATGTAATACCCGGTGTGTAACCAATCGCCGCAATATTTTTGCTGCCTTTTGCTGCAAGGGTTTTTACGATATCGTAGCCTGCTTTAAAGTCGCTCTCATAAGCAGAACCAACATAATATGGATTGTTGAGAGCTGCATCACGGATGCTGGAATCAGTAATTTGGCTAAAGCCAATGCCCATATAAACTTTATGGCTCTGGCAAATTGAAATGCCCTTTACAATTGCGGTACCACTGAAGTTTGTACAGATAACGCCGTTGACACCCTGTGAGCAAAGATTTTCGATTGCATTCAGATAAGTGTCATCGGAGAAATTCTCAATAATCTGGAATTTAAAATCAACATTAAAAGACTTTCCGAGGTAATCCATATAATCTTTTAGATGAGATGTAAGAAAATCCTGTGTTGAATGGATTACAATGCCGATTGTATAATGAGGAAGAGTGGAAGCCGCAGGATATTTGCCGGAATCCCCATTTGCTGTTGCCGTAACAGCTGTTGTTGATGCTGCAGGGGTAGAAGTTGTTCCCGTGCTGGAACCGCTTTGGGAGGACGAGCAGCCGGTAAGCCCTAAGGATACGCACATGATTGCTGAAAGAACCAGTGCCGTTGCCTTTTTTAAAAACCTTTTCATATTCTTTCCTCTTTTCTTAATTTAACCTAAAAGTGCATCTTTTTCCTTCTTATATGATACAAGGATGATTGCCAGAATAATAATGCCTTGAATGCCTTCAATAATTTTGTCATTTACGCCGAGAATAATCAAGCCGTTTTTAAGAACGATAATCGAAATACTGCCTATGATAGCGCTAATAATTCGGGAGTTCGCACCTCCAGTCATCGGCATTCCGCCCAGTACGAGAGCTGTAATAATGCTCATTTCAAGGCCCTGACCTGTTGCGGAACTTACGCTACCCATTCTTACCAGTGAGAAGAACGATGCGATTCCAATTGTGATACCGCTTATCAGGTAAGCAATCATGCGATAGGCCTTGATGTTTACGCCGGCTTGCTCGGCTGATTTTCCATTCCCCCCTATTGCTTTGTTGTTTCTTCCGATTTTTGTCCTCTCAAAAAGGATTGCAGTCACTGTGATTGTTGCAACAAGAACAAGAAGTTTTGTCTGCCAATTGTCAATACTCAGCATGGATGCTGGAATGGCAATCTGGCTTGAGGAACAAACTGTATTTAAAATACCTCTGCCGATAAACAGGATACAGATAGAGGTAATAAAAGGAGAGACACCGCAGAAAACTGAAATACCGCCGTTGATCAGTGCACAAAGTGCAGCCGCCGCCACCGCAATTGGGAATGACAGCCATATAAACCCTGCGTGTGCTACCGCAGCGGCGCAAAGAATGCTGATACCAAAAACTGATCCGTACGAAATATCAAGACCGCCGTGGGATACAACAAATGTTGCGCCAAGAGCAATGATCATGACTGAAAACGACTGATTCAGTATAGTAATAAGGTTTGCAGGCAAAAGCAACTTATTCTGTGATGCAATTTCAAATATAATTGACATCAGTACCAGACCGACAAACGGGATCAGCGCGCTTTTAATGCTATTGAATTTTTCCATCCTACCGGAAACATCTTTTGACAATATCGCTTCGTTATTTTTCATCTCATTCACCATACTAAACCATTTCCTGAATCAGCATATGGTCTGACAGATCCTGTGATCTTTCAAAAGAACCAGATAACTTTCCGTCTTTTAAGATCATAATCTGGTCACACATACCAATTAGCTCGGTCAGTTCTTCCGATATCATAATGATAGACTTTCCCTGTGCTTTCAGCTGTATCATCAGCTGGTACAGCGCAGCCTTTACAATAACATCGATTCCGCGGGTCGGGCAATCAAAAACAAAAATTTCAGATTGATTTCCGAGCCATTTGGCAATAGATACCTTTTGTTTGTTGCCGCCGCTGAGACTCTTGCACAGCTGTAATTCCGAGCTGCATTTTATACTTAGAGATTCAATTTCCTTTTTTGCAAACTTCTTTTCTTTTTTGCTGCTGATTAAAAAACCATTCTTTAAAAGGTCAAGCGATGGAAGGGTTATATTTTCCTTAATACTTGAATTCATGTCCAGAGCTTCAAGGTCACGGTTTTTGGAAACGTAGCCAACCTTATTTCTAATTGCCTCGTAAGCGCTTTTAATAACTATATTATTGGAATAAACAGTCACATTGCCTGTCAGCGGTTTCATTAAACCAAACAGTGCTTTCCCGAGGTCATGCATTCCGCAGTCAGTCAGGCCGCCGATTCCAAGAATTTCACCTTTGTGCAATTCCAGATTAAAATCCTCAAGAATATTTCCAGCCGTGAGATGAGTTGCTTTCATGACAACCTCATCACTGTAGCTTCCGTCAAAATCGGTACGATAATACTGTTCGGTAATCTTACGCCCTACCATAAGTTCCTTGATTTTATCGGAGCTCATTTCGGATTTATCCAAAACCGCTATTTTTGCTCCGTCACGCAGAACCGTCACCTTTGTGGATACATGAATGAGTTCTTCAAGGTCATGAGAAATAAACAAAACAGCTTTGTTTTCTTTTTGGTATTCCTCCATAATCTTGTAGACAACATCGCGGCCCTTCTGAGACAGCGCAGTTGTGGTTTCATCAAAAATAAACAGATCGGGATTTCCGTAAAGAGCACGTGCGATTTCAACCAGTTTTCTGTTTTCAAAGGAAAGCGAGTCGATCCGTGCATCGGGGTCTACATCATCCATCGCGACTTTAGCGAGCAATTCCGCGGCTTTTTTATTCATAGCCTTCTTATTGATAAAAAGACCGTGCCGGAAATCCCCTTCTTTGCCAAGGAAAATGTTGTCTGCAATGCTGATGCCGGAGATTGTACCCATTTCCTGAACAACCATACTAATGCCTTCCGCCTGCGCTTCAACCATGCTTTGAGGTTTGAATTTCTTCCCTTTCCATATAATTGTGCCTATATCAGACTTTTGCATTCCGCTTATAATGGATGAAAATGTGGATTTTCCCGAACCATTTTCACCAATAAGCCCCATCACATCGCCTCTGTTGATTTCAATCGTAACATCATTGAGCGCGTGTGTGATTCCAAATTGTTTATCAATGTTCTGTGCTGTCAGCAGCACTTCATCGTTCAAAAATGCCACCCCCTTTTTGAATCTTTATTGCTTGTCCACGGAGTATCTGAGTACATTCCAGGACAACTTTGGAAGTACAGTGGTAAGGCTCTTCGCTTCATCCGCTTCGACTGCGATTTCTCTTGGGGCAACGTTCTCCGGGTCTTCGAAGGTGTTTGTTGCTTCTAAATCTGAACCATCAAGTACAATGTGCTGCACAAGTGTAACGCTGCCAAAATGGTTTAGTTCTGCCCTGAACTCAACATTCTCTTCTTGATCACAGTTCAGTGCGAATACGGTAGCTGTGCTATCGTCCGGATTGTAAACAGTAACTGCTTCAACGATTGGGAGATTTCCGTACATGGATTCATATTTAGGAGCCTTGACAACACTTTTCACTACTTCGCCGCGGCCGTATTGGGACATATGCAGGAAAGGATAGAATGTTGACTGCTTCAGAATACCGCCGTTTCTCTTTGTTGTTATCGGAGCGATAACATTGACAAGCTGTGCGAGGCATGCGATTTTAACCCTGTCTACATGCTGTAATAAGGTAATTGCAAGTCCGCCAAGCACCAGCGCGTCGAGCAGGGAATATTTCTCCTCCAGAATTGACGGGGCAACTTCCCACGGCTTAGCCGATGTCATCTTAAAGGTAGTCATTCCGATTAAATCACTCATACTATTGAACACAATATCGGAGAAATTCCAGACATTCCATTCATCCAGGCAAATTTGAACTGTTTTTTCCTTAGCCGTTTTTGCCTGAACGAAGTCAAGCGCTGTCTGGGTGGCCTTCAGATGTGTATCCAACTGTTTATAGGACGCCAGATAATTTGTGGTACCAACGCAGTTGTTTTTATTCATGTAATAAGCGTGCGTCGAAATGTAATCGATATGGTCATACAACTCCATCAGAATTGTTCTGTCCCAATCCAAATAAGATGAAAGCATTTCGTAGCTGCTGCCGCTCGCGATCAGCTTGATCGACGGGTCAACCCATCTCATGACTTTGGCAGCTTCCAGAGCTTTCTTTGCGTAATCTTCGGCGCTCAGGTGCCCTGCCTGCCAAGGGCCTTCCATTTCATTGCCCAGGCACCAGTATTTAATGTTATAGGGTTCTTTATGACCGTTCTTAATTCTCAGGTCGCTCCAGTATGTACCACTCGGATGGTTGCAGTATTCCACAAGATACCCGGCGCTTCGAATGCTGTCTGTTCCAAGGTTCACAGCCATCATCGGTTCAATTTCGGCCTTTTTTGCCCAGTCAACAAATTCATCCAATCCGAATTCATTTGTTTCAATGGATGCCCACGCGTAATCCATTCTGCGGGGACGCTCTTCTTTGGGGCCGATACTGTCAGTCCAGTCAAAGCATGAAACAAAATTGCCGCCCGGATAACGAACCATCGGAACACCAAGTTCTTTTACCAGTTTGAGTGTATCTTTTCGGAAGCCCTGTTCATCCGCTTCAGGATGCCCCGGCTCATACAAACCGGAATAAATGCATCTGCCCAGGTGTTCGGCAAACGAAGAAAATACCTTTTCGTCAACTTCACCAACTTTAAACTCTCTGTCGGCCAAATATTCAGCCTTCTTCAACACGATCATCCTCTCTTGCTTGCGATGTTGTACATCTTGCTAAAAAGTTCCTAACAATTGTCTTACTGTCTGTGACAATAATACAATTGTTATCAGCTATCGTAAATGTACAATTGCTTTCATTTTGTGTAAATTTCATTTATTAAACTTTTACAATCAGTTTTATTTTAAAAAAATGATTTTTTGTGTAAAAATTCATTAATTCTGTGCACTTTTCAATTTACATTTATTAGCACATGATAAGTCATAGATAATCTGCTATAATTATTGTGTAATTATAAAATAAATTGTTGAAAATTAAAAAGACCAAAGTTAAAGTCAAGGTCAATGGCGTGAAAGAGGTGAAACAATATGGTAAAGGTATTAATCGTAGATGATGAAAGACTTGCTGTGAAGTATTACACCCAGCTGATCAACTGGCAATTCTATGGATTTGAAATAATCGGAACCGCCTATGACGGAAAAGAAGCATTACACATTTTAGAGATAAAAGAGCCGGATATCATCATTACCGATATCAAAATGCCTGTAATGGATGGGATTGAGTTTGCGAAAAAGGCAATGGAAATCAACCCGGATATTCATATTTTATTTGTCACCAGCTATACGGATTTTAATTATACTTATAGCGCTCTGAAACTTGGCGCCGACGATTATATTATGAAAGACCTAATCAATGATAAAGTGTTAGTAGAAAAGCTGTTGGAAATCCAGAAAAAGATAAGCGTTAAGAAAAATGAAAATTCCTACAAATTTGAAAGAGTTATAGAAGAAGTTTTTGCTTGCAGTCGGGTAGAGCAAAGTAAGCTGGAATGGCTCGGCGAGCGTGCACAGAAAATATTGGAGGGCAAATTCAATTACCTGTATATTAAACAGGATCATTTTATTCCCGCTGTAGCTGTATTGTTTCAGGATGAAACCGAAAAGCCTGAAAACAACAGAATCACAGTTGAAGTTTGCAAAAATTTCTCCGATGAATTTTGTACCCCAATTTCAGTGTTTCGATTTTGTGACGGCATTATTTCAGTCATTAAAACAGCGAATCGTAATGACAAGGAATTACTAAGCTATTTAAAACAGCTTCAATCCCGGCTTGAAATGACGCTTCATAAATCCTATTCCATATTTACAGTGAATGAACCTCAAACAGTAGCGGCAGCGGGACGCATATATGTAAACTCAGAAACGCGTACATCTGCCCAGTTTTTTTTAGGTCGTATGCAGATTTTTGAAATCAATTCACCTCAGCTTTTTACCGGAAATCTTAATGAAACTTTTGACGTTGGACTTGTGGAAAATTGCATTAAAATTAATGATATTGCCAAACTGCTGAACTATTTAAGCGATTTCTTCGAAAAAGTTATGAGGATTAAAGATTTAAAGGCATTTGATTACATTTTTTACAACTGCATGACCTACTTAAAAAAATACGGAGAGGGACTTCATGGCATTAAAACAGGAAAGGTATTTTCCTTAGAATTGCACGAACATGATAAAGACATGATGTATACCATACCGGATGCCATGAATTGGATTCTGGAAAAATTCGAGCTTTTATTTTCAATAAAGAGCGAAGGACTCAATGAGAATTATTCAAAGGATACGCTTGAAATCATAAAGTATATCATGAGCCATTATGGAAACCCCAATCTGGATGTTGACAGCATCTCCAAAGGCGTTGCTATGAGCATGGCAAGGTCTGAATCAAAATTTAAATTGGAAACAGGGCTGACATTGATTGATTACCTAAATAAACACCGAATTCAAAAGGCAATGGAAATGCTTGAAAACGGTGAAGTGAAAATATATGAAATTTCAGAAAAAGTTGGTTTTGCATCAAGCCAATATTTTAGCAAAGTTTTTAAAAAATACACCGCGTTGACTCCAATTGAATACAGAAAGAGGTTGACGGATGAAACATACGAAAAGCATAGTAACTAAAAACATCGTAAGTCAGCTTTTGCTGCTGTTAATTACCTGCACACTGATCTATACCGTCCTTCCAAGTCTGATTTATTTTACAAGTAAAGACAGTATCATAAAATCCGAGCTCGACTTGAACGAAAGACTGATGAGCGAAATGGATGATTATTTTAAAGGAATCAATAAATTTACATCATTCATCTGCAATGACCCCACAATAACCGATCTTGTAAACAGCATACAGCCAACTAAAAGTTATACCAATAAAAGCATAAAGCTGCTTGAAAACCATCTGGCAAACGCAAGCAATTATTACTACATGGATTCCTATCAGGTAATACACATCTACCTTGCACTGGATAATGGAGAAACAGTGACCTCTGTTGGAATGCCGGACAATATGAAACAATATGTCAGCAATCTTTTTCAATTCAAATACAACCGCAAAACGAATAATTGTTTCTTATCCGCCCCATTTTCAGCCAACGATACACAGCAAACGGGTGTTTTTGTAGACCGATCAAACAAAGTTTTTTGTTATTTCAGCCCTTATATTAACCCCTACGGTTACACAGGTGAATTAGTGGTTGTATCTTCTTATGACACGATTACCAATATTTTTAAATCTTACAGTAAAGACAATATCGACTTTATGCTGCTTGATCAGGATGGCAGCCCTATGTTTCCAGGAAGAAATTTTGCGGATTCAAACATCAATCTTGATATGGTAGATAAATCGACAAACCAGGAGTTTTATAATTATGAGACATACAAATATATAAACGGCGGGCTTTTTTCTGTGCGAAATTCACTTTACAGCAAATGGAAACTTGTTCGATATGATTCAGAAGCTGAACTTATGAAATCTTCTGTGGACATATGTAATAAGATTATTGCTTTAATCGTCCTCTGCACATTTTTGTACTGTATTTTTTCAATTCTTCTATCTCAAAAAACTTTGCTTGCCATCAAGTCTTTATCTAAGCAAATGAAAGAAATATCAAAAGGCAACTATGGTGCCCGTTTGTCGGTACATACAAATGATGAAATCGAGGTCTTGGGTGAAACTTTTAATAATATGGCGGACAAGTTAGAAAAAAATATACAAGAGCTAATGGAAAAGGAGCGGCATGAACAGGATTTGCGGTATAGCCTACTGGTATCGCAAATAGATCCTCATTTCATCTATAACGCAATGAATACGATAACGTATCTTGCAAGCTGCAACCAACCGGAAGCGGTGATTGAAGTGAACCGATCTATCATCGGCATATTAAAAGACAGGCTTCGTGTGGGATGCTTCAAAGTTTCCGATTCGCTCAGGCAGGAAATTGACACAATTAAGAATTATCTGATTATACAGGAATATCGTTACAGTGACTTGTTCGATGTACGGTGGGATTTGGATGAAAGTCTCCTGGACATTGAGATACCAAAAAACATCCTACAGCCCCTTGTTGAAAATGCGCTGTACCATGGGGTACTTGCCAACAAAGATGAAAATGGCGGCATTATAGGAGGCTATATCACCATATCGATCAAAGAGGCTGACAGATTGCTCGTGCTGTCTGTAAAAGACAACGGAATAGGAATGCCTAAGTCCACAATTGATAAAATTTTGCTGTCGGAAAACGGCGCATTGGATAACAATCAGAAGGGAGAACATATCGGTCTCTGCAATATATTTGCAAGACTGCGATACATTTATAAAAATGATTTTACTTTTAAAATAGAAAGTCAAGCCGGACTTGGGACGAATATCACTATAAAAATCAAGTTGGATAAAGCTAATGATAACCAGTAAATCATTGATTTGAAAAGGGATTCTTTAAAAAAGATGCCATCTAAGCACAAGTTGCTTAGATGGCATCTTTTAGTAACATATTTTTTAATTGATTGTACTATTCACAAGATAAACTCTGGCTTCATAGGGGTTCAGTTGCAATTTCATTTCAGTCTTTATCGCCTGATAATTTGCAATGATCATTATTTTCTCTTCTATCTTGAATTCCTGAGGTAAAACAAGCTCCGACTTTGTATTAAAGTCGGAGCCGCTTTTTGATTCAAACCTGTTTTATGCTTTGATCGCCCACCGCAATTTAGCAGAATGCGCACGGCTGTTGGCATGACATTCTTCTGATGACGGCCGGATAGGATCCGGTGCTATTTCACGATAAATACCTTCATTAAAAAAACGTTTAAAAGATTTTTTAACACGGCGGTCTTCTCCGGAATGGAACGAAAGTATCGCAACGCGCCCACCCGCGGCAAGGACATTCGGAAGCTTCTCTAAAAATTCATCTAACACTTCAAATTCATGATTGACATCAATACGCAGTGCTTGAAAGCAGCGTTGACAAGATTTTTTAACCTCTTCATCGCTCATATGCGGAACATGTTTCAGCGCATCTTTGATGATCTTTTGAAGTTGTGTCGTTGTTAATATGTCATTTCCTTTTTTAATGTTGGAAATAATGGCGCGAGCGATTACCGCGGCTTGAGGCTCGTCCGCATTTTCTATCAACATACCTTGTAATTCATAGTATGAAATCGTTTTTAATCGATTTGCCGCAGATTGGCCCATTTGGGGATTAAGCCGTAAGTCCAATGGGCCTTCTACCTTAAATGAAAATCCTCTGTCAGGATTGTCTATTTGCATAGAAGAAACGCCCAAATCCGCCAATACGAAATTCAATGGACCTGATTCAGAAGCAATTAGATCTATTTGGGAAAAGTTCAGCTGCTTGATCTCTAATATTTCAGGGCCATAACCCAGACGCTCCAATCGTTCTTTGGTGCGAGGCAATTCAAGGCAATCAACATCAATTGCATACAAGCGTCCTTTTGAGTCTAAACATTTGAGCATCTCTAAAGTATGGCCGCCATAGCCTAATGTTGCGTCCAATCCGGTTTGTCCCGGCGTAATTTGCAGGAATTCCAATATTTCTTTAACGCAAATTGGAAGATGCATACCGGCAGGAGTACGACCCTTCTGAATGATTTTTGTCACGTCATCAGCATAATGCTCCGGTTGCAGTTCCTTATATTTTTCTTTAAAAGTTTTAGGGTGAGTGCCTTTATATCGAATACGTCGCTGATGTTTTGGCTCTTTCTCATCCATTGCGGAATCTGTACTCATTTTCTCTCCCCATTTTTTAAGATATTCTTGTATTGTATTATTCAATTACATGATACCAGATACGATTTACGAAAGCAACACCAGCTGCCCTAAAAACATGCACTTCACTGATATATTGACGGCAATGACAGGAACCGAATGCTCAATATTTGATACGGCTTCTTCAGCTTAAATTAAATAGTTATAATTGCTGTTTGCGTGGGTTTGGTTTATACTATAGCTAATGTTTCCATCTGATTTTGATGATACATATAAAACAATTAGGACAGAGGAGAAAATACAATGGGTGAAAAGAGTATCAAAAAAGAAACCAAGAAAAAGAAGAAAGCAGATATAAAAGTTTCTGCTCCTTCGGCATTTACAAGAGAGGTTGTAACTCAGCCTCAATTAATCACGAAAAAGAAAAAGGATAAGTAATACTTCACAGATTTTTACTACTAAACCAAAAGGGGCTGTTGCAAAACAGCCCCTTTTATAAAATCATCCTTTTTTGGTTTTTGAACTGCGTAAAACGGGTTTCATCTTAATTCGTCTTAGCCCGAAGCATTTCAGCTAAATCGATATATGAAAATTGAGAAAAGAGCTTAATAAGTATTGTTTAGCACTAAATATTGTGCTAAAATATTTACACTATACAATTTGTAGGAGATGGAGCATGGAAATCATTAAACGAGACGGCCGGAGCCAACGCTACCAGCCTGAAAAAATAAAGGAAGCCATCCGCAAGGCGTTTTTAAGCGTGGACAACACTGCGGCAGAAAACACCCTGCAGGAAATTACACAGTCGGTGGAAACGAAAATCAAAGCGCTGCAAGGCGTGGTACAGGTGGAAACCATTCAGGATATCGTAGAGCAGACCCTGATGGAGAAAGGGTTCTATCAGCAGAGCAAGAACTATATTTTGTACCGCAGCGAACACGCACGCCGCCGCGAACTGCGCCGCCGCATTGCGAATCAGTTTGCCGACACCGAAGCAATCGAAGACGTTCTGACCGGAATCCATCGAGATTTTCCGGACGAGAGCTACGAAATTGATCGATTAGAGGAGAAATTCTCCTCCTTTTTAAAACCGGGCATGCCTCAGAATGAAAAAATGGATATGCTCATTAAGGCAGCAGCGGAACTGACCACCCAGCAGACCCCCAATTGGGAATTTGCGGCCGCTCGTTTGCTCACGCTGCAGCTCGCCCAAAATCTGGCGCCCGTTCTAAATAAGTACAACTTACATAGCTTTTACGATAAAGTTCGTTTTTTGACCGAGCAGGGTCTGTACGGCAGTTATATTCTGGAAAATTATTCTAAAGAGGAAATTGAAGTGGCTGCAGGATTCCTCGACGACTCCCGCAACGAACTGCTCACTTATTCCGGGTTGGATATGCTGCTCAAACGCTATGTTATCCGAAGCCATGCCAACCAGCCGCTGGAAACGCCGCAGGAGATGTATTTAGGCATCGCGCTGCATCTGGCCATGCCTGAAAAAAAAGACCGGCTGAATTGGGTTCACCGGTTTTACGATATGCTGAGTACCCTGAAGGTGACTATGGCTACCCCCACTCTGTCCAATGCCCGCAAGCCTTTTCACCAGCTTTCCTCTTGCTTTATCGACACTGTACCCGACAGCTTAACCGGCATTTACCGCAGCATCGATAACTTTGCACAGGTGAGCAAATATGGCGGCGGCATGGGGCTGTACTTTGGCAAAGTGCGCGCCCGTAACAGTTCCATCCGTGGCTTTGAAGGGGCAGCCGGTGGGGTCATCCGCTGGATACGACTTGCCAACGACACCGCCGTTGCGGTGGACCAGTTGGGCGTGCGTCAGGGCGCCGTTGCAGTGTATCTGGATGCCTGGCACAGGGACTTGCCTGAATTTCTGGCGCTGCGCACCAACAATGGCGACGACCGCATGAAAGCACACGATGTGTTTCCGGCGGTTTGTTACCCCGACCTGTTCTGGAAGATGGCTCGGGATAATCTGGACGCCGACTGGTACCTGATGTGTCCACACGATATTTTGACCCACAAGGGATATGCTCTGGAGGACTTCTGGGGCGAGGAATGGGAAAAGCGCTACCGGGAATGCGTACAGGATCCCGCTATTGAAAAGCGTGTGGTGTCCATCAAGGACATCGTGCGGATGGTAATCAAAAGTGCGGTGGAAACCGGCACTCCCTTCGTATTCAATCGCGACGCGGTGAATCGCGCCAATCCCAACGGGGACAAAGGGATAATCTACTGCAGTAACCTGTGCACCGAAATTGCTCAGAACATGAGCGCCATTGAAAGTGTCGATCAGCGCGTGGAAACGGTCAACGGCGAAACGGTAGTCGTCACTGTAACCAAGCCCGGTGATTTTGTAGTCTGCAATCTGGCCAGCCTTTCGCTTGGGCACATCAACGTCGAAGATGAACATGAAATCGGCGAACTTACCCGCAGTGTTGTAAGGGCTCTGGACAACGTGATCGACTTGAACTTCTTCCCCGTACCCTACGCCAAAATCAATAACGTACGCTACCGCCCGATTGGGCTGGGTGTCAGCGGTTACCACCATATGCTGGCTAAAAACGGCATTGCGTGGGAAAGCGACAAACATCTGTCCTTTGTAGACAAGGTGTTTGAAAAAATCAACTACGCAGCCATCAGCGCCAGCTGTGAAAATGCCGCCGAAAAGGGAAGCTACGAGCTGTTTGAAGGCAGTGACTGGCAGACCGGTACCTATTTTGACAAACGCGGTTACAATAGCGCCGCGTGGCAGAAACTGCGCCAACAGGTTGCCGAACACGGTATGCGCAACGGCTGGCTGCTCGCAATCGCCCCCACCAGCAGCACCAGCATCATTGCCGGAACAACCGCGGGGATAGACCCCGTGATGAACCGATTTTTCCTTGAAGAAAAAAAGAATGGCCTGATGCCACGCGTGGCACCGGAGTTGAGCGCTAAAACTTACTGGTACTACAAGAACGCGCACCTCATCGATCAGACATGGTCGGTGCGTGCGGCAGGCGTACGGCAGCGTCACATAGACCAGGCACAGAGTATGAACCTCTACATCACCAACAATTACACCTTCCGTCAGGTGTTGAATCTGTATATACTGGCCTTTGAGCAGGGTGTGAAAACCATTTATTACATTCGGAGCAAGAGCTTGGAGGTCGAAGAGTGTGAATCCTGCTCATCCTGAGCGGAACAGCGCCTAACAAGAAAGGGAAGCCGACATTCCCGCGAAACGGGAGAAAAGAAGAGGAAGCAACATGGAAACCATGCACAAAAAGCCGTTGTTTAACCCAAATGGAGACATTGACCTGAGTCACCGCCGGATGATCGGCGGCGATACAACGAACCTAAACGATTTCAACAATATGAAATACCAATGGGCCAGCGACTGGTATCGTCAGGCGATGAACAATTTCTGGATTCCGGAGGAAGTCAGCCTGTCCACTGACGTGAAAGGCTACCCCCACCTGCCTGTCGCCGAGCGCCGCGCCTACGACAAAATTTTGTCGTTTCTCATTTTTCTGGACAGTATTCAAACCGCCAACCTGCCCTATGTGGGGGAATACATTACCGCAAATGAAGTCAACCTGTGCCTGAACATTCAGGCGTATCAGGAGGCCATCCACAGCCAGAGCTACAGCTATATGCTGGACACAATCTGTGAACCGCAGCAGCGCAACGAAATTCTGTATCAGTGGAAGGATGACAAACATCTTCTTGCCCGCAACACCTTCATCGGCGAACAGTATAACACCTTTTACCACAATCAGACTCCCGAAAACCTGATGCGTACGGTGGTAGCAAATTATATTCTGGAAGGCGTGTATTTCTACAGCGGGTTTATGTTTTTTTACAACCTTGGACGAAATAATCGCATGCCCGGCTCGGTGCAAATCATCCGGTACATTAACCGGGATGAAAACACCCATCTGTGGCTGTTCCGCAGCATGCTGCTGGAACTGAAAAAGGAGAACCCCGAATTGTTTACCGCCGAAAAGGTGGCAGACTATCGCGAGATGATTCGCACCGGCTGTGAACAGGAAATTGCGTGGGGACATTACGCCATCGGCGATGATGTAAGCGGCCTGACCAAGCAGATGATCACCGATTATGTACAGTATCTTGGCAATTTGCGCTGCAACGGACTTGGGTTTGAAAAGTTGTACAAGGAGCATGACGAAGAGCCGGAAGCGATGAAATGGGTCAGCCAGTACAGCAACGCCAACACGATCAAAACTGACTTTTTTGAAGCACGAAGCACTGCCTACGCCAAAAGCGGCGCACTGGAAGACGATTTATAAACGGACATAACAGCATCCGGATTTACTTGAACTTGTAAACCCTGATGCTGTTTGTATTTTTGCTCGATTTATTCGTATGGAGCTATTATTTGATTATGTCGATTAATTCATCAACGGAGTATCGCTTCAGTTTTCCTTCTTTCGTCAAAAGCTCAGCAACTTTTTCTACATCCTGTCCTTCAAGGCCTTCCAGACGCTCTATAAATACGGAAAGTCTTTCGTATTCAGAAATAGAAAATAAGACCGCATCTGGTTGGTTGTTTTTCATAATGACTATCTTGCCTAAGCTCTCTGCCTTTTCTCTGCAAGATTTGTAATTTTTAATCATGTCGGAGTTTGAAACAATTGATTCTGTTAAAATATTCACCGGAATCCTTCCAATCTTTATCTTTAATATAAATACACTTTACAATAACTTAAACAATTAAGCAACAAATAATTTTAATCTTTATTGTAAAGATATTTTTGATAATTGTTTTACCTCACTTGACTTATTCAAACCCAATGGTACAATTAGTATCGACTAAGCCAGTTATAACGCAACCTCAATTAATAGAAAAAAAGAAAAAGAAACGCTGATATTAAAAAGTAAAATGCTATTTTCAAAGAAACAGGTAACCCAAAAGAGCAAAAATTCGCACAAACGATTTGCTGATTATGTAATTATAGAGGAGAGATAATAATGTTTTTTATAATATTGTTAATTTTAATTGCTGTTTGTCTAATTGCTTCAATTAAAGTGGTAACTACAGGTAACGTGTATGTTGTGGAGCGGTTAGGTAAATACCATTCCACTTTAGAGCCGGGGTGGCATATTATTATCCCCATTATCGATGTTGTACGGGCAAAGGTAAGTTTAAAACAGCAGATTATAGAAATTGAACCTCAGTCAGTTATAACAAAAGATAATGTTGGTATTTCTATTGACAGCGTAGTTTTCTATCATGTAATAAGCCCAAAGGATGCCATATACGGTATTGAAAATTTTAAACGCGGCGTGTCCTATAGTTCAGCAATTAACATGAGGGACTGCGTTGGTTCTTTACAGCTGGATGAGATATTATCAGAACGAGCTAAGTTAAATGTACAAATACTTGCAAGCGTTGAAGATGTTACCCGTAAATACGGGATAGAGATTTTATCTGTAGAGATTAAGAATATTATACCGCCAACAGAAATAACTGCCAGTATGGAGCAAGTAATGACTTCCGAAAGAAGAAAAAGAGCGGCTATATTACAAGCAGAAGGCGAGAAACAGGCTTCTATTTCGATTGCAGAAGGTTCTAAACAAGCACAGATTCTGAATGCGGAAGCTGAAAAAGAAGCTAATATTCGTAGGGCGGAAGGTTCAAAACAGTCTCAATTATTAGAAGCAGAAGGCAAGGCAAACGCAATCGAAGTTGTAGCAAATGCGCAAGCCAAGGCGATAGAGGTTGTAAATAAATCCATTATAGATTCCGGTACAAATGCAACCGTAATCGCGCTAAAGCAAGTGGAAGCCTTAGTAGAGATGGCTAAGAACCCAGCGAATAAACTTGTTATACCGAGTGAATCGATTTCAACTTTAGGCAACATTAGTGCCATTGCTGAGACTTTAAGATTAGCAAAATAAGAAAATACATATGGTTAGTGATCGCATCTTACATTTACTTTGTATGGTATTTTGGTACGGGTCATGAAAAGGTACTTCTCTGCTAAAGCATGTAAAAATTAATACGATATTTTCAACATACCAAAAGCCCTTTCGACCGCAAAAAGTCAAAAGGGCTTTTGGTAAAATTTTTTGCATCATAATGCACAGATTCATATGTGAAAACGTGCGGACAAATTTATTCTTCTTTTCCAGATAACCCATTTTTTCAACAGTGCGCAATATTTTCGCGCGCATTTCGTCGCTCACCCCTGCTTTATTGTTGAGCGCGATGGAAACCCCATTGACAGATATGCCGTTCATGCTGATCTCGTTTTATTCTTAACATTTTCCTCTTAATTCAACTGCCTTACCCAAAACAATAATAGGCAATCTAATAACATCTGCCTTTGAATAAGATACAGGATCGTATTTGGGATTGTATGATATGAATGTTACACCGCTTTCGTATTTTACAATTTTTTGAATGGTAGCTTCATTTCCGCAAACCGATACAGCCACAACATCCTCGCTTTCTGCTTCGGATTGTTTATGCACAATC
>Ga0183100_1000856_pt1 | contig 18783 bp, 12 predicted proteins | sample Biomet2_FD_127789 | JGI IMG/M metagenome (GOLD analysis project Ga0183100, IMG submission 127789) | Microbial communities from bioreactor (seeded with anoxic lake sediment) at LBNL, California, USA - Biofuel metagenome 2 | ecosystem: Engineered > Bioreactor > Anaerobic > Unclassified ...
TACAATACATACTATTGGTCAATGAATAAAGAGCTTGATCCCAAAGGTGGCTTTTTGTTTAGTCCGTCGATGGGAATACTTGTTCATTTGAATTCTCAGTTCGGATTAAATATGTCAATTGGTTATCAGTATCACAGGCAGCATTATACATCTTCTAATGATTACAAGCTTGATATTGATTACAATCGTCTGTTACTAAAACTAGGTATCACTATTTACTAAATCTAATGATATGAAAACCAAATATTATATTTTACTTTTACTATCTATGCTCTCTTTTACTGCCTGCATGGATAAATATACTGAGACTTCAATTGTAAACTCTCCCATATATATGAGCTACGAGGCTTTAAGAAGTGGTGTAAAATCAACTTCACCTCAAGCTTTGGCAAATCCAGGGAAAATATATTTTAAAGACAATTATTTATTTGTGGTAGAAAAGCTCAGAGGAATACATATACTGGATCTTACTGCACCGACAAATCCAAAGAATGTTGGTTTTATAGAGGTTCCAGGATGTATTGACCTTGCAATAAAGAATAATATTTTGTTTGCTGATAGTTATGTTGATTTGGTGGCGATTGATGTTTCGGATATTAGTAAAATTAAAGAGGTGAATAGAGTGAAGAATGCCTTAGCCTATACAGTTCCTCAAATAAATGACAAATATAGGGTGAAAGAAGTGGATAAAGAGAAAGGAGTGGTTGTTAATTGGGAGTTAGTAACAGAAAAGCGTGAACTTGAATATAGCGAGACTCCTGTTTATCCGATGTGGGATGCTTATTACACTTCAAATAGTTATTCAGAGTTGAATGCTGCAGCAGGTGGTATTTCCGGAAGTGGTTTTGGAAAAGGAGGTTCTATGGCGCGCTTTGGATTATACGATAAATATTTGTATGTCGTAGATAATAGTCAGCTGACAATGTTTGATGTGGGAACCCCGGCTTCTCCGGTAAATATTGGCAAGCAAACAGTGGGATGGAACGTAGAAACAATGTTTATTTACGACAGTCATCTCTTCTTTGGAACAACAAATGGAATGATAGTGTATAGCCTTGATGTTCCAACTGTTCCGGTTTATGTTAGCATGTTTTCTCATGCAACAAGCTGTGATCCTGTTGTTATTCAGAACGGATATGCATATATCACTCTTCGTGGAGGACAAACTTGTCATGGAGATATTAATCGTCTGGATGTAGTTAAGTTTTCATCCGATTATAAAACTATTCAATTGGTAGGTTCATTTAATATGACCAAACCATACGGAGTGGGTATTGAAGGAAATACTTTATTTGTTTGTGATGGAGAAGCCGGACTTAAAATATATAATGCTGCGGATAAAACAAAGATTACTGATAACCTGATCGCAGCATTCCCGGGAATAAAGACTTTTGATGTGATATCTGTGAATGGATATTTATTTATGATTGGAGATGGAGGCTTTTATTTATATGATTATTCAAATCTAAGTGATATAAAGCTGATCAGTAAAATTCCAGTAACTCCTTTCTATGCTGATTAATTCTATTCTGAATCAATAGAATCTGAATATACGATACTAAAACTCCCTTTGTTTAGTAATACCTTGATTACTAATCGAAGGGAGTTTATCTTTTTACTCTGCGTAAATAAAAGTATTTTCGGGATTAGCGAATCTTTAATTTGATATGATTTCTTCCACTAGCTTAAAGACTGTTGTTACGGATTCTGCATTTGCCGGCAATAAATTTAATTTTTGATTATAGATTCTTTTTGCGCGTTCCATAGCAAGGCTTTGGCGAGATCTTTTTGTTATAGGATCTTTGGATTGTAATATTTCAAACAGATGTTCAGTAACAATTTTGCAACCCTTACCGGCGTAACTGGCACCGAACATCTTTATATGTTTATTGATAATGCTATTGTATTCATCCCTATGCAGCAGTCCGCCATGATGGTCAACAAAATGCAGGATTAGCCAATATTCAAAAGCCTGGTTTGAATAAGCACAGAAGAAACTATGCTCGGTTGCTATTGATATTGCCTGACTAAACATTTTGTTTGTGAAATCATCTTTATCAAACACACACCACACCTCATCCGGCTTATCTCCGTCAGATTTTGAAGAGTAAATCTCAATGGCCTTGTTGACTAAAGAAACCGTATTATAACCAAGTCCTACAGTCTCAATGGCTACATTAGGCATTCTGAACTGGTTAAAATAAGATGTTTCTGTATTTTTTCCCTCACACACTATAAGAAACTTCTTTAATGTAGATCGAGTGGCTACTTTTCTTACTAAATCGGGAGTTTCGCCTCTTCTCCTTCTAAGCGAAGTTTGCGGTTCGTGCTGATCGTTATCAAGAGAAATGTGTTTTATTCCGTCCTTAATCTCTATCTTCATTATCGTCTTCTTTATTTGAGGTGAATGATTTATGTATGTTTTTCAGATAAGGAACAGCACCAAATCTTCCTTCAAGATACTTTTTCTGCAGATTTGCTCCCGATCTCAACATGAAATCAGCAGCAGATGTAAGAGATGCTTCTCCGTATCTGTTCTTGGAAACAAAGTAAATCTGGTCTTTTCTGAAAAGATCACCCGATAATAAATTAGTATTTTGTGTATTGAATATCAGTTGCGCATTATGCGGATTTGTTTCTTTTGAATGAAACAATTTAAGAAGTGCCACAATAAGATCGTGATGTAATCCCGAATCAAGCTCATCAATCATTAATATCTTACCTCTGTCCAGCGTATCAAGAATAGGGGCAGTTAATGAAAGAAAATGAATAGTACCGTTTGATTCATCTTCTAGCATGAAAGGAGTTTCGTTCACCCTCAGTTTATTCTCGTCATATACGGTATGCAGTGTCTGAATTTCATCTTTGTTTATAGGGTGGCGCACGAAATCATTGATGCTGAAATCGGCATCTTTCATCAGGCGAACTATTTTTTGCTTCATCGGAGTAGAGAGCTTGTCCAATGTGTAGCTTTGCACATTGCTTCCATCGGCATAGAGCATATTTACATGGTGGAACCATTTCAGAATTTTCTGCGAAAGCTGATCGTTGAACTGGGCCAGTACGGTTAACAGAAGGCTGTCTTCACGTATCATATCTTCTTCTACCAGACTTTTAATTCGTTTCAGCTCGGAAGAATCATATTCAATGGTTTTTCCTTCGCGATAGAACAGCTCTTTTTCTTTCTCCTCTTTTTTGTATAACCATTCTGCCAGAATATTCTTTTTGGTCAGCTCGAATCCATACCTGTATTGCATTTCATCGAGAATGAATACCACTTCAAAGAAGCTGGGACTTTCTTTAGATTCTGTGCTTAGTCTGAAATTATCTATGCTGAAACCTCGGTCTACAGCGTTATTGGATGATCTTTCAACCATTAACCGCATAAACTGAAAAGCATTCAGCAGCTTTGTTTTACCGCTGGCATTGGGACCATATATTACAGCTGTTTTGAGCAGATTATATTTATCTGTTTTGATAACGTTTTCCTCGTTATCTTTAATAACATGAGATGCAACCAGACTTAGTTTGGTCTCATCCTTGAAGCATTTGAAGTTTTCAAAAAGAAATTGAACTAACATATTATTGAGTATTAGTTCTACAAATATAACGATTAAGTGAGTATGTAGAGATTTTTATGTTATTTTTTGCCGTCAGAAATCAAATATTTATTGGGCAATGGTTCATAATTTATTGCCCAATAAACTGCGAACCATTGCCCAATAATTTTTATTTATTCAGGAATAAATTTGAGGGCATTGATCTACCCTAATCTGTCAACCAAAGCAAATGTTCGTTTGATGGTCTTATTATATTTAACCACCGGATATCACAACTACGTATTATTTGAATTTGAATGACAATTGCCTGTAATCCTTGCGGTTCATCTCCTCCCATGGGTTCGATACGCTTAATCCCATCAGGCGGATAGGGTGATCAGTAATATCCACTTCTTTAAGAAGTTCTTTTGCCAGAGGTAAGATCTCTTTTTTTGTGGTTAATGGATGATATACACTTATGCTTCGTGTCTTTTGAGTGAAATCATTGAATTTAATTTTCAGAGTCAGAGTATATCCTTTGAAGGCCGATCTTTCCAATCTTCGGATCAATTCATTTGTAACATGATACAGTTCAATGATTATGGTGCTCCGAATAGTTAGGTCATGATCAAAAGTCGTTTCACAACCTACGGATTTTCTTTCTCTTTCAGATTCCACAGGCCTATTATCTATTCCACGTGCAAAGTCGTAATACAGAGCTCCGGCTTTTCCAAATTCATGGGTGAGGAATGCAGCTGTGCTTGCTCGTAATTGAATGCCATTATGTATTCCTAGCTGGTGCATCTTTTTGGCTGTAACTTTACCTATACCCCAAAAAGATTCTATGGGAAGTTTATCAATAAATTCAAGTGCCTGACTTGGATGAATGGTGCAAAGACCGTCCGGTTTACGATAATCGGATGCAATCTTTGCCAGAAACTTATTGTATGAAACACCGGCAGATGCAATTAATCCAAGTTCCTCACGAATACGCTCCTTTATATTTTTAGCAATATCCACTGCAAGTTCTATTCCTTTCTTGTTTACCGTTACATCCAGAAATGCTTCATCCAGAGATATAGGTTCAATAAGGTCTGTGTATTCGTGGAAGATTTCGTGTATTTGCCTTGATATATCCTTGTAGACGGACATTCGTCCGGGAGCAAAAATAAGATCGGGACATAGTTTAGCAGCTTTGAGCGAAGGCATTGCCGAACGTATACCATATTTACGAGCTTCATAACTGGCAGCAGCTACAACACCTCGTTCCATATTATAGCCCACAACCAGAGGTTTTCCACGCCATTCCGGATGGTCACGCTGTTCCACCGAAGCATAAAAGGCGTCCATATCAATATGGATAATTTTACGTTCCTTCATCACTGATTAATGAACAAAGGTAATTGATATTATCATCATTTCGATTATATTTGTTGGAAAAATAAGTTGGGAAATGACGGACCTGTTTAATGAAATAACCGAGTTTAAGACTTCACTTGAGATTCGCAGGAAATTAGTAGAGTACAGTGTTATAAAGACTTTCAAAGAGGGAGATGACATTCTTCGCGAAGGTTCTTATATACATGGAATTCCTATTATTGCAACCGGAAGCGTGCGGGTTATGCGAACGAATGACGATGGAAGGGAAATTTTACTTTATTATCTTAAGACCGGAGACAGTTGTGTTATGTCTATTCTTGGCGGCTTGCACAATGATACCAGTAAAGTAAAGGCTGTAGCTGAAGAAGATACCGAAATATTCTTTATCCCAAATGATAAGCTGGCTTCGTTAATAAAAGAATATCCTCAGTTTCTTGATTATATTTTCCGCTTGTATCACAAACGCTTTGAAGAATCTTTGGATATAATAAATGAAATTGCATTCAAGAAAATGGATGAACGCCTGCTTGCATTGCTGGAGAAAAAAGCAGAATTATATAATGACAGAACAATAAGCATAACCCATGAACAACTGGCCAATGAACTTGGCACGGCTCGTGTTGTTATTTCGCGCCTTTTAAAGCAGCTTGAAGAATATGGAGCTGTAAGCCTGGGGCGTAATAAACTGACTCTATTGAAATCTTTGAAAAATTTCACGCCCGATAAAGGCTGATTTGTGTGCTAATCAATCTCTTTTTTAATAATTTTTTCCTTATGTAACAAAAGTAGCTGACCACGATTTTCTGATACTCTACATTTGTCTCAGAATAATAACTGAAGAGACAAATGAAAGAGAAAATTAAAACGATCAGAATTCTTGTAGCCGGAGCGTTTATATCCACGGCTTTATCTCTAAATGCGCAGAACGAAACACGTTTTCTTACTCTCAATGAAGCTGTTGAGTCTGCATTGAAAGAGAACAAACAACTTCTTACTACCTCTTTGGATGAAAAAATAGCTCATTCGGATTATAAAAAGAGTAATGCTATTTTTCTGCCTCAGGTGAATGTTTCATATTCATTCATGGCAACCAATGATCCACTCAATGTATTCGGGTTTAAACTTCAACAGCAATCTGTTACTGCCGAAGATTTTAATCCGGCACTTCTAAATAATCCCAGTGCAATAAAGGACTTCAATACGAATATTGAAGTGCAGATGCCGTTGTTTAATCTTGATCAGATTTATATGCGAAAGGCTGCTGCGTCAAAAAGAGAAGCAGCTCGTTACGGCACATTACGTATGAAAGAGTACATCTCTTTTGAAGTAAGAAAAGCATATCTTCAATTACAACTTGCCTATCAGGAAAAGAAGCTTCTAGAAGAGGCTTTGGCTACATCAAAGGAAGTGTATACCTCTGTTCAACACTTCTTTGAACAGGAATTAATCCGCAAGTCTGATTTGCTTAATGCTAAGGTTCATGTAAGTGCACTTGAAACAAATCTTGAAAAAGCTAAGAGCGGAATTGCTACAGCATCCGATTATCTGAGCTTATTGATGGGACACTCCACTGGCTTAGTTTATCAGGTAGAAGAGCCTTCATCTTCAACCGTATCTGCTATGACTTCTGTACCCGAACTTCGTGCTGATTTTATGGCTATGGAAAAAGCAATCAATGCAACTAAAATGTTGAAGAAATCATCTGATATGTCTTTAGTTCCTCGTTTAAATGCTTTTGGAAGTTATCAGTGGAATGATAAGAAACCGGTTTCATTCGGCTCAGATAGTTATTTGGTAGGCTTGCGTCTTTCGTGGACTCTGTTTAACGGAAATCAAAGTAAGTATAATTCCAGATCGTCCAGACTGATGGAAATGAAATTGCAGGAACAGCTTTCTGACCAGAAAATGAAAGCTCAGCTGGAATATAATAAGACCCGCCGTGATATTGATGATATAGCTTTTGAGCTTCGCAAGCAAAATGATATGGTAGAGCAGGCTGCTGAAGCACTTCGTATAGTAAAAGACCGGTTTGATCAGGGGCTTGAAAAAACTTCAGATGTACTGATTGCCCAAACACAACTATCGGAGCAACAGCTAAACTATGCACGTAGCGTGTATAAACTGAATCTTACTACTGCTTATATGGATTTTATCACAGCCAATGAAAGTAATAAATAATAAAACAAAAATAGAACTTCAATGAAATCAGTTAGACACATATCAGCATTACTTTTTACTGCTATAGTTGCAGGAAGTGTTTTACAGGCTTGTTCTCATTCAGAAAAGTCAAAACAGGAAAGCGAAGAGGTTGTTTCAGTTATCACTGCATTACCATCGTCAACCAATGAATCGGGCATTCAGGCTAGCGGACAAATTGAATCCGGACAAACTGCTGTTATCAGCACACGTGTAATGGGAGCTATCAGTCACATTTATGTGAAAGCAGGCGACAAAGTAAAAAAGGGTCAGCTATTAGTCAGTATTTCTAATGCAGATTTAATGGCTCAACGGGCTCAGGCAGATGCTGCAATCTCTGAAGCAAAAGCTGCTGCAGCTGTTTCTTCAAAGGATTTAGACCGCTTCAAGCAACTTTATCAAAAGCAAAGTGCATCAGCAAAAGAACTGGAGAATGTTACCTTGCAGCATAAATCTATCAGTTCAAAGTTAGAAACGGCCTTGCAAATGAGAAATCAGGTGAATGCAATGCTTGCATATTCACGAATAACAGCTCCTTTCTCAGGAGTTATTACGAAGAAATTCGTAGATGAAGGCAGTATGGCTAATCCTGGAATGCCATTATTGGCTTTGGAACAAAATGGAGATTATCAAGCAGTAATCTCAGTGCCTGAATCAGATATAGCAAATATGAAACAGGGTACAACTGTTAATCTTACAGTAAAGTCTTTAGGTGTAAATTTCCCCGGAACAATTTCAGAAATTAATCCTTCTTCACAGTTCTCCGGCGGACAATACGGTGTTAAGATTGCAATAAATAGCAGCAACTCTTTAGGTTTGAAGGCCGGGATGTATGTGAATGCAACAATTCCTGATGGTAACGTTCAGAATCTTGCTTCGTCAGCAATGTCTGTACCTCAGTCTGCGATAGTAAACAACGAGCAACTAACCGGTGTGTATATAGTAAGTAGTGAAAAAAAGGCTTTGCTGAGATGGATAAGATTAGGAAAGCAGTCAGGTGATAGAGTAGAGGTCTTGTCTGGACTTTCACCTAATGAACGAATCGTTGTGAGCGCTAAAGGGAAAATCTATAACGGCGCAAGAGTGAGCGAATCAAAGTAAAACAATTACTGAAAAAGAATAGAACTATGAAAGAAGGTTTTGCAGGAAAATTGGCAAAGGTATTTATCCGTTCCAAGCTTTCCGTATTATTAATGATTGCTTTCTTGCTTTTAGGAGCATTTAGTATATTTCTCATTCCCCGTGAAGAAGATCCGCAGATCGAAGCACCAATGGCAGACATTATGGTGGCTTATCCAGGAGCTTCACCTAAAGAGGTTGAGAACAGAGTGTCGGTGCCTTTAGAAAAGGTGGTATCGAATGTGAAAGGAGTAGAGTATGTTTACTCCACATCAATGAATGGAATGGCGATGGTTTCGGTGCAGTTCTTTGTAGGTCAGGATATGGAACGTTCATTGGTTAAGCTTTATACAGAAATCATGAAGCATATGGATGAAATGCCGCAAGGTGTTACTATGCCATTAATTAAGACTCGTGCCATTGATGATGTGCCTGTTCTGGCTCTAACATTGTGGAGTAATAAATATGGTGATTATTCTCTTCGCCAGATGGCTGAGGTTATGAGCACTGAATTAAAGAAGGTTCCCGATGTTGCTGCCGTTACCATTCTAGGGGGCAGAAGCAAAGAGATAAAGGTGATGCTTGACAAAGATAAGATGACAGGCAATCATCTTGATATGAATACTATTTCAAAATACATTCAGGGAAGTAACATGCAATTAGCTCCCGGTAATATTCTAACAGCCGATTCAGCTTTTTCTGTAAAGGCTGGCAGTTTTCTTAAAACAGCTGACGATGTAGCTAATCTTGTAGTTGGCGTAAATGAAAATATGCCGGTTTATCTTCGTCAGATTGCTAAGGTAGAAGAAGGTCCCGGTACTCCGGTTCAGTATGTTTCTTATGGAGAAAAAGGAAATTCTCCGGCAGTAACCATTGCAATAGCAAAGAAAAGCGGAGTAGATGCTAATAAACTTGCCGCTCAGATTCTGAATAAGGTAGAACACCTGAAAAAGAATCTCATTCCCTCTGATGTGAATGTATCTACTACCCGCGATTATGGACAAACTGCTTCAGATAAAGTCTCTGAGCTTTTATTACACTTGTTTGTAGCAATTATAGCTGTAACATTATTTGTAATGCTTGCTATGGGCTGGAGAGGTGGCTTGGTTATATTCCTTTCAGTACCGGTCACTTTTGCATTGACGCTTTTTGCTTATTATTTTATGGATTATACCCTTAACAGAATCACGCTTTTTGCTCTGGTTTTTGTTACTGGTATTGTGGTAGACGATTCTATTATCATAGCGGAAAACATGCATCGCCATTTCAGACTAAAGCGTCTGCCATTTATTCAGGCTGCTATTTATGCAATCAATGAGGTGGGGAATCCTACAATATTGGCTACATTCACTGTTATTGCAGCAGTATTGCCAATGGCATTTGTGTCTGGAATGATGGGGCCGTATATGAGTCCAATGCCTATTGGGGCTTCAATTGCAATGATTTTCTCATTGTTGGTTGCTTTGACATTGACTCCTTATCTAGGATATATTTTCCTTCGTTCGAAAGAAGATAAAAAGGAGAGCAATGAAGAGGAAGGAATAGCTTTGGAAGATAGCAAGGTTTATATTCTTTATAAGAGAATTATTTCTCCGATGCTTGAATCACGTAAGAAAAGATGGGTATTTATGCTTTCCACAGTAGTCTTATTATTAATTTCTATATCATTGTTTTTTACTAAATCCGTTCCGGTAAAAATGCTACCTTTTGACAATAAAAATGAATTTCAGGTAGTAATAGATATGCCTGAAGGTACAACTTTGGAAAGAACTGATGCTGTGACTAAAGAAATAGCAGCTTATGTGGCTCAAAATAATGATGTAAAGAACTATCAGACTTATGTTGGTACTTCCGGCCCTATAAACTTTAATGGCTTGGCTCGTCATTATGATTTGCGAAGAGGAGAGAACGTGGCCGATATTCAGGTGAACCTGACCGACAAAGGTGAACGTAAACTGCAAAGTCACGATATAGCTAAAGCTGTGAGGCCGGGCATTCAGGAAATAGGGAAGAAATATAATGCAAATGCTAAGGTTGTAGAGGTTCCTCCCGGCCCTCCGGTGCTTTCCACATTGGTGGCAGAAATATATGGACCCGATTATAATGAACAGATTAAAGTGGCTAGTCAGGTAAAAGATATGCTAAATCACACTCCGGGCGTTGTTGATGTTGACTGGATGGTAGAAGGAGATCAGAAGGAATACGTATTTAATGTAGATAAAGAGAAAGCGATGCTTTGGGGAGTTGCTCCGGTACAGGTTATTGCTGCCGTTCAGTCTGCTCTTGGAGGTGAAATGGCTGGGGTTGTTCATCAGGAATCATCGTCTGTACAGATACCAGTAAAACTTCAGCTATCGGATGCTGATAAAAACACAATCAATGATTTACGAAATATTACAGTAGTAAATCAAAGGGGCGAAAATATACCTGTTGGTGATTTAGTTCAGATTTCTGAAAAAGTAAAGGACAAAAGCATTTACAGAAAGAATCAAAAACAGGTTGTATACGTTGTAGGGGATATGGCTGGTAAACTGGAAAGTCCGGTTTATGCAATGAATGATATGTCAAAGCACCTTGGTGAAATTAAACTTCCTGATGGATATAAATTGCAGGAGAATTATAAAAATCAGCCAAGATATGAGGATGAATATACATTAAAATGGGATGGAGAATGGCAGATTACGTATGAGGTATTCCGTGATTTAGGAATTGCATTCCTAGTGGCTATTATAGTTATCTATATGTTGATTATTGGTTGGTTCCAGAATTTCACTGTCCCTATTATAATGCTTACTGTAATTCCTTTATCGCTTATCGGAATAGTTCTGGGACATTGGGTTATGGGTGTATTCTTTAGTGCTACTTCAATGATCGGTTTTATTGCTCTGGCTGGAGTTATGGTTCGAAATTCTATTCTGCTGATTGACTTTATTGATATTCGGTTAAAAGAAGGTATTCCTTTGAAACAGGCGATAATAGAATCGGGAGCTGTAAGAAGTATTCCTATCTTACTTACTGCAGGTACAGTGGTTTTAGGAGCGATAGTCATTCTTTTCGATCCATTGTTTCAAGGATTGGCTATTTCACTAATGGGAGGAACAATTACAGCTACGTTGCTCACTCTGGTTGTAGTTCCATTGCTGTATTTCAAATTAATGCGTAACAAATTTAAATGAGAATATTATGAAACTGTTAGTCGTAACCAGTCTGGCCGAACATGCTGATAAAGTAGCCGAAATGCTTACTCGTTCAGGTGTTAAGGTTTTTAGCAGAACAGAAACCACAGGCTTTAAAGAAACACATCGCCCAAACTTGCTTGATAGTTGGTATGGAAGTTCCAATGGCAAGTATAACTCTTTGTTCTTCTTTTCTTTTACAACAGAAGAAAGTGCACGTAATATGCTTCAGGCCATTAATGATTGCAATAAAGAAAAGCAAAAACGTTTTCCGGTAAGAGGATTCATTTTGCCAGTTGAGGCTTCAACTATTATAGAATAACATTGAAAAAATGGGGTTACTCCAAAAGTTGGAATAACCCCATTTTTTATTTATTTTTCTTTGAGCTTCTATCTGATGCCATTTTAAAAAGCTCAATTTTCAAAAACTTAATATTACCTTTTGGATAGACTTGTTTTTTATCTTTGAGCAATTCGGAAGTAGTTCGTTATTTCTTTGCCGATAACTTTTAGTCCTATATATGACAAATTAATGTTTTCACGCAATCTGGCTTTAACTTCACAAACATAAAGATCACGTTCTCTTGAAGCCATATATACAAATTCAGTATCAAACAGAAACTGATTAATCTTGGTTTTTAAGAAGAGATCTTTTCCTTTTCTATTCATACCTTTTATGCCTCCCTGCACATCGCTGAATCTCATTCCCAGTACAATCCAGTTTATAATGCGTGAAAGAATAGATACGTAACTACGTAAAATATTTAAATTAAAGCTATTATAGAATGTATTTGCACGGGCAGCAACAACAACATCGTATCCTTCTTCTAATTTTTTAAATACTGATCTGAAGCTTTCTACGTCATATCTGAAATTCCAGTCACAATAAATAGCCATTGATGAGCATGCGCATTCCATTCCTCTTCTTACCGCGAATCCCTTTCCCTTATTTTCCGGATAACTGATAACCTGAGCACGAGGCATAATCTTTTTGAATGTTTCGATTTCACAGTCATCCATATTCTCGTCCGAACCGTCATTTACCACAATCAAATGAAATACTTTATCAGGAAAAGCTTTATTTATAGTTCTCATCTTCTCGTGAATTATCTCCTGCCAGCCAACGGGTGGGTTATAACAAGGCAATATTATATCAATTTCATTATTGTTGTTGGTAATCAGTACCGGACTTCCTTCTTTTCTGGGAATACCTTCTTTCAGGCAGAAGTTTAGAGTACACATCTCATAACAAATCTTTAACCAGATAATGATGCAAGGCAATGATTTAAGAGCAAATGGAAAAACAAAGATCTTTCTTACTTCTGATGGAAACAGGTCGGAGCTTGAAAACCCGGTGAGGAAGAAAGCAAATATCAACAATGTAAGATTGAATGTTTTGGTTTCGGAAGGAGTCTTCAGATACCATATCGCAATACCTATCATTGCTATAATATACGAACTGGAATCGCTTGCTGTACTAAATAATACCACAAACAGAAGAATGGAAGCCAGAGCCATTAATCTGAAACTTTGTGAACGATATTGCTTAATACGGAAGTAGGGAATAACTAACAGTACTGATCCTGTAATGATAAGCCATAAATCGGAATAGCTGTTGCTTCCGCTAATTTTTCTAACTAATCCAAGCAGAGATATATTCTCATAATGAGCAAAAAGGTTCTGATGACTTTTTTCAATTAAGTCGATTATCCATGAATGATATTGTGTCCAGACATAGTCGGGAGACGTATAAATCATAGGAAAATAGAACATAATAAATCCCCAGAATACGCAAGAGGATATTAGTCTTTTTTTATTTCTGGAGAATGGGAGGAATGCTAGTCCTACAATTCCGTATATCTTAGTAAAAGTACCCAGCATAATGAAAAATGCAGCCCAGAAATCTCTTTTCTTTTCTATTAGATGATAAGACAGAATTATTATTGCAGCAATAGCCACATTAAATTGTTGAGAAGCCAATGACGTGAACAACTCCATTATGCAGATAAGGTAAATAAACAGGTGCTGATTTCTGCTGAAAGATAATTTCTTTATAGCATAGAACAGTAACCAAGCATTTGCCGTAACCCACAATATAACTCCCAGAATGTCGGGGAGGATAGAAAAAGGAGAAATCAATGAACTGAAGAACACCCCATAATGGGTTGTATCAAAATATTCATTGGGGTAGTGCTTGTAAAGAGGCAACTGATGAAGTGCGTGCCAAAAAAGATTTTTAAAAATGAGGTAATTGTTATACGAACCTCTGAAATATTTAAGGATGCCGCATACGATTGCTGTAATAATCCACACAGAAAATATGAACCGATAATCTCTGAACAGGAGATTCTTTATGAATGAGCTCTTTTTTCTATCCATAACAAATTAATAATAGCAGTTTATCTTAATTAAAACAGATTCAAAAAGAAATGTTCGCAATGGAACCTAATATTTTTTGTTTAGAATGTATTTTCTTAATACAATCTTATGCGGCAGCCTGATTATTTGTTAAGCAGCTTTGCTTTTGCACTTGCTTCTTAAAATTTCAATAATAGCAGGTAATATTGAAACAACAACAATCAATACAATAAGGAATTTCAGATTGTGTTTAACAAAATCAAGGCTTCCCAGGAAGTATCCGATATATGTAATTAGGGCTACCCAGATAATTCCTCCTACAATATTGTAATGAGCGAAATGGCGGTAACTCATTTTCCCCATTCCTGCAACGAATGGTGCAAATGTGCGGACAATTGGCACAAAACGAGCTAAAATAATAGTCTTACCACCATGTTTCTCATAAAAAGCATGGGTTTTATCCAGATAGCTTTGCCGGAATATCTTTGAATTAGGATTGCTGAATAACCTTGTCCCGAAAAACCTTCCGATTATATAGTTTGATGCATCGCCAAGAACTGCGGCCGAAATAAGCATCAAAACAAGTAAATGAACATTCATGTGATTGGTTGATATTGATGCTAGAGTTCCGGCAACGAATAATAAGGAATCTCCGGGCAAAAATGGAGTGATAACCAGTCCGGTTTCACAAAAAATCAATATAAAAAGAATAGCATAAATAAGTAAACCGTATTTATCAACTAATGCAGGTAATTGAGTATCAATGTGAAGAGCGAAGTCGATAATAAATTGAATATATTCCATACGTAAAATCATTTATTAATATTACGACAAAGATAATAATTTCTGGTGCATTCTATTTTAAAAAGTGGTCTGAAATAATTAATTAGTAACTATTTTATTAAAAACATATTCCGTACATTGTCTGATCTCTGGTTATATTTTTAAATTTGCTTGTACAAAAGATTGTTTTCTTCTGTACAGAAGATTGAATTGTTTTGTACAAAAGAATGCAATCTTTTGTACAAGGATTTATAAGTGTCCGGTGAAAGGTTTATTTTCTTTGGCACAGCCTTATAAAACGTCCGGTCAGGCTTTCAGAACCATCCCTTGTTTTTATGTTTTGTTATGCAAATAATTAGAACAAAGTACCTATCTTTTCTGTTAATTTGCCTTGAGAAGCTAAATGAATTTTAGGAAAGACATAAATAAACTTTTAATAAAACTAAGGACATAATGAATAATTTCGTGTTTCAAAACCCTACAAAACTGATATTCGGTAAGGGGATGATTGCCTCTTTGGCTAATGAAATTCCAACAGATAAAAAGATAATGTTGACTTTCGGTGGTGGAAGTGTAAAATCTAACGGTGTGTATGATCAGGTAACTGATGCGCTTAAAAATCATCATACAGTGGAGTTCTGGGGCATTGAGCCCAATCCATCGATAGAAACGTTACGCAAAGCTATCGAACTAGGCAAACAGGAAAAAGTTGATTTTCTGCTGGCCGTAGGTGGCGGATCGGTTATTGATGGTACTAAACTTATTGCAGCAGGTCTGCTTTATGCTGGCGATGCATGGGACTTGGTACTGAATGGAAAGCTGATTAACGGTTTTGTTCCTCTGGCTACAGTTCTTACTTTACCTGCAACAGGTTCTGAAATGAATAGCGGAGCTGTTATTTCACGTAAGGAAACAAAGGAAAAATATCCGTTTGGTTCAGCTTTTCCGGTTTTCTCCATTCTTGATCCTCAGGTTACATTCTCGCTTCCTCCGCGTCAGATTGCATGTGGTATTGCAGATACGTTTGTTCATGTGGTCGAGCAATATATGACTAAAGTAGGAGAATCCAGATTAATGGACCGATGGGCAGAAGGTATTCTCCAGACTCTTGTGGAAATTGCACCTAAGATTAAAGAAAACCAACAGGATTATGATTTGATGGCCGATTTCATGCTTTCTGCAACTATGGCTTTAAATGGTTTTATTGCGCAGGGAGTTTCGCAGGATTGGGCCACTCACATGATAGGTCATGGGCTTACAGCACTTCACGGACTGACTCACGGTGCATCATTGGCCATTGTTTATCCGGGAACATTGAGAGTACTCAGAAAGAAGAAGGGCGATAAGATTCTGCAATATGGTGAACGCGTTTGGGGCATTACTGAAGGTTCACGTGAAGAACGAATTGACAATGCTATTGAAATGACGGAGAACTTCTTCCGTTCGCTTGGACTTTCTACTCGTTTACACGAAGAGAATATTGGCGAAGATACTATTAATGAAATAGAACGCCGATTCAATGAAAGAGGTATGGTTTTTGGTGAAAATATGGACGTAACAGGAAGTGTAGCCAAAGAGATCCTTAAAAGCTGTCTATTAAGTAGCAAACCTACAGGTGAATAGGTGATTCCATTTCATCTTACTGTTTAATAAAATAAGGCATACGAATCAATGAGAAATATCTCCTTTTTCGTATGCCTTTTTACTTTTTAATAGATTCAGTTCTTACTTAATGCAGGAAAGATATTTCTACTTTTTCACCCTTTTTGATAGGTATTTCAATAAATTTATTCCCGCTAAAACTTTTCTTTATTTCCTGTCCTTTGACTTCTATTTTCGAAATGCCTTCTGGAATCTTTAGCTTATATTTTCCTCCAAAGGTCGATTGAATAATGCATAATGATGGCTTTCCATCATTCCATACCAAATCAACCGTTGCGCCGTTGCGTGCTCTTAGTCCCTTAAAACTTCCTTCTTTCCAGCTATCAGGAATGGCAGGAAGCAGATTGATGAATCCTTCATGACTTTGCATCAACATTTCCATGATACCGGCCGCTCCTCCAAAATTACCGTCAATCTGGAAAGGAGGATGAGCACAGAAAAGATTTGGAAATGTACCACCGCCTCTTTTATCAGGAGTTTCCGGCTGGTAACTAGGTGTGAGCAAACTTTTGAATAACTTGTATGCCCGGTTGCCGTCTCCCAGTCTTGCCCAGAAGTTGAGCTTCCATGCACGCGACCATCCGGTTGCTTCGTCACCTCTTCGGTTTAATGTAACCTTGCAAGCTTCAGCTAATTCAGGCGTTTGGCTCAAAGTAATCTGATATCCCGGGTGTAAACCATACAAATGAGATACATGACGATGGTGTATATCTGTTTCCTTGTAATCCTCAAGCCATTCCATCAGGTAACCTTCCTTACTTATCTGAAATGGAGGGAGTTTTAATGTGGCTGCCGATAGCTTATTTCTGTATTCTTCGTCGCATTCAAGCATCTTTGATGCTTTTATTACATTTGAGAAAAGTTCGCGAACCAGCTCATTGTCCATTGTTGGTCCCATACAAATACTGACTGGTGTTGTTCCATCTTTAGTATAGAAACTGTTTTCGGGTGATGAACTTGGAGCAGTAACCAGCCAGCCGTGAGTAGGTTCCTCAATCATCGTTGAAAGAAAGAATTCCGATGCTCCCTTGAGAATAGGATAAATCTGTTTTAAATAGTTTTTTCCTTCTTCTGTGTTATCATTTCCCATGAATAAATAGTGTTCCCATAAATGGGCACACAGCCATGCTCCGCCGGTGTTTGTAGCTCCCCATGAAGGATGTTCGCCTGGAGCTGTAAATTTCCAGACATTGGTCATCATATGCGCTACCCATCCTTTGGCATCATTGCCATAAAACGCCTTGGCAGTGGATTCTCCTGAAGAGGTTAAGCTATTAGTCAGAGTAAACAAGGGACTATAAAGATCGGCCAGATTACCTGGTTCCATCAGCCAATAATTCATCTGAATATTTATATTGAGGTGATAATCTCCATTCCATGGAGTGCTGATTGTATTTGCCCATAATCCTTGTAAATTAGGAGGAAGAGTTCCTGAGCGAGTACTGCTAATGAACAGATAACGTCCGTATTGCATGTACAATGCAGCTAAGGCAGGATCATCATTTGTCTGGAATGAACGGATACGCACATCGGTTGTTTCCTGAAGTGGATTAAGTGCATTTCCAATAGATACTTTTACGCGGTTGAATAATGATTGATAATCAGCAATATGTTCTTCTTTGAGGTTGTTGTAAGTGCTTGCAAAAGCATTAGCCATTAATTGATCTGCCAGTGATTTGTATTGCTTACCTTCGAGATTAAAATCTGTTCCTGCAGAAATATAAAGCTCAACGCTATTAGCGTTCTTTACCTCCAATCCGTCATTTCCAACAGAAACTGTGCCTCCATGAGTTTTAGCTCTTAACTTTGCAATGAATGAAACTCCATCCTTGTCTTTTACTCCGCTATCCAAAGTACCTTCCATCACTAATTGATTCTTCTCGGTAGTGACTGTAGCACGTTCGGATCTGTTAAGAAGAGCTTTAAATGATACGGCTCCGGTTGCATTCAGGGTGCTGATTCTGATAACAATTACATCTTTAGTTCTTGAAACAAAATATTCGCGAATATAAGTGATTCCGTTTTTATTAAAAGAAGTTTTGGCTACTGCATTATTAAGATCAAGTTCTCTATTATATGGATTAGTCTCACTGTTCTCAGGAGTGCTTTTCTTAGCTTTTTTGTTGTATGAATAAGCTATATCCAGATTACCAAGCATCTGATAAGTACCATAAGTTCCTCCTTTTTCTGGCTTTACCGGAACAAAGTGCTTGTACATAACTTCCTGGGCTTCCTCGTTCTTTCCTTGCAGCAACAATTCCCTGATCTGTGGAAGATATGTTGCGGCCTCCGGATTATTATAATTAGCCTCAGAGCCCGACCACATAGATATATCATTTAAAACAATTCTTTCTTTTTCTATTCCTCCATCAGGCATCATTCCTAAGCGTCCGTTTCCTAGTGGCAAAGTCTCTTCCCATAATTTGGCAGGAGAGGTGTAATGAAGTTTAAGATTCGGATCGGGTAGACTACGGATATTCTTTGCAAGTACTGAATTCTCAGCTGAAAATGATACTACAAATACGAGAATAAGAAATTTGACGATACTACTTCTCATAATTAAATAATAG
>Ga0183100_1000857_pt1 | contig 18746 bp, 13 predicted proteins | sample Biomet2_FD_127789 | JGI IMG/M metagenome (GOLD analysis project Ga0183100, IMG submission 127789) | Microbial communities from bioreactor (seeded with anoxic lake sediment) at LBNL, California, USA - Biofuel metagenome 2 | ecosystem: Engineered > Bioreactor > Anaerobic > Unclassified ...
ATCCCGAAAAAGATTGGGAAACATATCTTAAAGAGGTGGCAGATAGTCCGCCTGAACCATCACTTTTTGATTGAGGGGGCTTGTTATACAAAAAAACAAACCCGAAGCACTATTTAAAAGTGCTTCGGGAACTATTTGTATGCTATTCCTTATTTTATCGGACAGCAATAATAATTTTTATAACAACCGTTCTTCAAACGCTGCAGCTGAATCGTTCAATGCAAAAATCAAACAATTCAGAACGGCTTTAAGAGGTGTCGCTGATGAGAAGTTCTTTCTTTTCAGGATAGCCAAAATATATGGGTACCCCCAATGATTATCCATTGAGCCATAAAACAGCAATTTTGCTAATACACAAAAGTTTTATTGGACAGCAATAACTCTTTTATTGTAACGCTATTTTAGGACGAGACACAATACAAATATAAAAAGGGCTGCACCTTTTGGCACAGCCCTTTTTATATTTGTATTAATTAAATTACTGCAATTCAACAGTTGCACGACGGTTGTATGATACCGGTGACAAATCGTTAACACCACCTGCAGCTTTTATTTCAATATTATCGCGGCTAACGCCCATCTTAACCAATTCATTAGAAACAGCATTAGCACGACGCTGACTTAATTTTTGGTTATAAGTAGCCTTACCGGTCTTGCTATCAGCATAACCTGTAACAACGATCTTATTGCCATTAGCTTTTGCGTATTCAGCAACTTCTTTTACATTTACGAGGTCCTTGCGAGAAGCAATTTTAGAAGAGTTCAAGTTAAAGAATACAGACTGCTTTGTTGTAGCCAATTCTTTCTTAACAATTGTCTGAGTTGTACCTTCTTTCTTTGAAGCCAACAGAGATTTCAGACGTTCGTTCTCGTTCTGAGCATCACGCAGAGAAGCATTTAAAGCATCCATTTGCTCTTTATTCATAGCCATCAAAGCGTCTACATCAGGAGTCTTCTCCCATGTACTCTTGCCAAGATTAAACTTCAAACCTATTTCAGCAGAATAAACCTGGTCATAGTTTTTGAAAGAAGGAGTAGATGCTACACGAGCTGTAACGCCATCGAATTTTGGCTCTACATTAACAACAGATAGATCCAAGAACAAATCTAAATGTTTGCCCAATTTCCATGTATTCATAACACCAGCATTCCAATCCATTGCATAAGTGTCAGTCGTGCAATTACGAGCTAAACCAGCGCCCAAATAAGGAATGAAATTCCAAACACGACTTTCATTATAGCCACAGAACAAATTACTCAAGTTAAACATAACTTGTTCGTTAACTGTCCAATAATTTTTCATAAAAGTCTTGTTAATACTGCTAACTTCAGAATTAACACCTTTACCCCAAACACCATTGAATTTTGTGCGAAGACCAATACCCGGAGTAAACCATTTGCCGAGACCTACACCAAAACCCCAATCACGACGAAAATCTTTAAAAGGACTTTGACTAAAGCCTTTTCCATGCTGTTCATCTGAATAGAAAACTGTATAGTCTCCACCAGCTGTAATGAACCAATTGCTCCAGAACGAATTCGTAGCGACACTGTACTTTTGCTGTGGTACGTTTGTCGTCTGTGCACTAGCAAATGAGGCAATGCCTACAAAAGCTAAGACAAATAATAACTTTTTCATACTTTCCATTTTTATTATTAACTTATTATACACTCTTTCTCCATTAAATCTTCTAATTCTAATTGCAAAAGTAGAAAAAAAAACGATATAGCACAAATTTTTTAGCAGAAATATCGTTTTTTTTAGTTGTAAAGGCAAAAAAAAACAACTATCTAGTGAAAAAGGCCTTCAATCTTCTCGTCCGGAAGGATTGTGAGCACTAATTTTCCGTCTGGAGTGTAATTTGGCGTCTCACATGAAAACAGTTCGTCTATTAATTGTTTAATACCGTCTTCACAAAGAATTTGACCTTGTTCGATAGCATTTTTTCTTGCTAATGTTAAAGCCACATGATAAAACAGTTTTTCTTTTGAAAACACCTCCTTATTTAATAACACTTCAAAAAGTTCCATTACCATTTCTACTGGTTTCAATTTTTCTGTCCCTGCAGGAACACCCTGAATGGCATAACTTCCACTTCCAAAATCCGAGATATCAAAACCCACACTCTCCAGCGTCTTTAGTTGATCGTTAAAAATAGGAACTTTTGTGATTGGCAATTGCATCAATTCAGGGAAAAGCAATTCCTGAGAGACTGCATTACCGTTCTCAATTTCAGACATATATTTATCATAAAGGATGCGTATATGTGCTCTATTTTGATTAATAACCATTAATCCGGATTTTACCGAAGTCAAAATATAACGTCCTTTATACTGAATATACTCTTTCCGCTCTTTATTGGGACTAACTTTTTCTTGATCACTTGAATCTAAATATAGTCCTTCTTCCGTAACGTTTTGTGCAGTATCATGTTCGGTAGTGCCATTAACAGTAGTTGCTGTCGTTGTAGTTTTTTTTAATGTCGCATATAATTCTTCCCAACTGTCTGAAGAATAAGAATGTCTATTTTCAGACATCCCATTTTTTTTGAATGGATTATATTGTTGATCAACTTGAACCTCTGGCAAATTCACTTTTACTTCGGGGCAAAATGTTGGTATTTCAGGCGTTGTAGAATCTGAGAAATCTATTGTAGGAACTGCATTGAAACGTCCTAATGCCTCTTTTGTTACAGACAAGATAATCTGCCATATAGACTGATCATCTTCAAATTTTATTTCTGTTTTTGTTGGATGAATATTCACATCTATTTTAGATGGATCTACATCCAAACAGTAAAAATAAGGGACTTGTTTGTCTGCAGATATTAAACGTTCAAATGCAGTCATAATAGCACGATTAAAATAGGGATGACGCATATAGCGTTGATTGATAAAAAAGAATTGTTTAGCTCCTTTTGTACGTGAGCTCTGTGGAGTTCCTACAAAACCATCTATCTTGACCAATGCAGTTTCTACATGTACAGGTAGTAATTGTTTATCCAAATTCGTACCAAAAAGACTGGTTATCCTTTTTCTAAAAGAAGAAAGACGCAAATCTAAAATTAAAACATTGTCTCTATGAAAAGTAAAACTGATATTCGGATGCACAAGTACAACCCGTTCAAATTCCGTCATGATATTGGATAATTCGGTCTGATTTGACCGAAGGAACCTTCTTCGAGCTGGTACATTGTAAAAAAGGTTACTAATAGTGAAAGTAGCACCCGTTTGGCAAACGACTGGTTTTTGCTCTATTATTTTTGAACCATTTAAAGAAAGCCAAGTGCCCAGCTCCTCTTCTTTTGTTTTCGTTTTTAAATCGACTTGTGAAACTGCCGCAATCGAAGGCAAAGCCTCACCCCGAAATCCCATTGTGTGCAAATCAAAAAGATCTGCAGCTTTTGTAATTTTTGATGTTGCATGTCGCTCAAAAGAAAGTCTGGCATCAGTTTCGGACATTCCCTTGCCATTATCCATCACCTGAATACAAGTCTTCCCTGCATCAGTAACCCAAACATCAATACTTGTAGCTCCTGCATCTACAGCATTTTCCATTAATTCTTTAATGACAGAAGATGGACGCTGAATCACTTCTCCCGCCGCTATTTGATTAGCAACAGTATCAGGTAAAAGGTGGATAATATCGGCCATGTCAGTCTGTTATTTTATATTTTTCAACGTTTGAAACGGTACACTCCGCCGAACCGTTTGCTTTAATACCATTCCAGCTGTTTTTGAACGCCATTCAAAAATATCATTTTTATCTATCGGACGGATATAGTCAAACCACCCATAATTCGATAAAAAAGATTTATCCTTTGAAACAAAGGCCAAAGGATAAAATGTTCCTGTCGCCTCTTTAGTCCAAATTTTTGAGAGTTTTTTATTTCCCATAAACATTCGAGCCAGACTAGTTTCCGTATAATTCATGCCAACCATCGTGCTGTCGCTATCAAAAGCATAATAAATGGCTTGAACATTATTATTTACCCTATTTTCTTTCAGTTTCCCATTTTCAAAAAAGTATCTCATTTCCTTTCCACTTATTTGATTAAAATGCAAAGAATCCAACTTTTCAACCATCAGAGCCTGATTAACAACATGGATACTGTCGATCGTGGAGTCATTCATGTAAGTATGAATTTCTTCTCCTAAAATTTGACGCATGCCATTCCATACTATCGGATTTCCATATAAGGAAAGTATCGCCTTTTTTGAATTATACGAAAGCGAATCTGCAACACTTTGAAGATCATTTCTAAATGAGCGAGCATGATAATACCCATGGATAACCCTATAAACAGAATCCGTCTTCTGATCATATGTATAGATTTTAAAGGTATCGGCATGGAGATAAAGTGTATCTTGTTCCGAATAATTTTTTACTTCCGCCTTATTATAGGCCATCGTATATCCTGTTTTTTCATTATGATAACAGTAATCACCTGTTAAAATATTCTTATTTGCCTTGTCGTTGTAAATAATATTTCTATAAGCGTATGCTACACCTTTATCTTGATCATAAATCAACGAATCTGCAACCATCTGCTGATTCTTGTCGACAACAACCGACCGGTTCATCAAGGTCACATTTTTGTTTAACGTGTTATAATAACCATTTTCTGTATATATATGACTTGTACCGTTTAAAACATTAGATGGGCCTAACAAATGAGCCACTTTTGTGCGAGTATCATAATGAATTGTATCTGATGTTATTCTCATATCTTTTCGGTCCAATTCTACGTGATAATTAAATAAGGCCTGCTTGTCAGAAGTATTATATTGCCCCCAATCTGATGTCAAAATATTTCCACCATCAATCAGTTTTCCTCCTTCAAAAAAATAACCAATATGATAAACGCGATCATAATTCAGACTATCTGTGTATAGTTCTGAATTTCTATTTTTCAACACCACTTTTTTCCTAGCCTGAGCAATTTGTGAATTTCCATCATAAAAAAGATATTCGCTTTTCAACGAAAGGGTATCGCCCTGAAGCATTTTAACATTACCAAAAGCCTGAAATGAATTTGACAACTGATAAAAATTTGCACTATCACAATACAGTATCAGTCCGTTATGAATAAAGGATACATGCCCAATAAATATTTGTACGTTAGGATTTTTGAATTGGTCATATTCCACCTTATCCGCATATCGAAGAATAATTTTCCCAGCGTTTGGACGCACTCTTTCTTTTTTTGCGAAAGAGATAGAAAAGGGCATCACAAGAAAGAAAAAGAGCAACAGACAACAGCCTATAGCTCCTTTTTCATTCATCAAGAGTCCTCTTATTTTATTAAAACATCGTTTTTTCATTTTATCCATCCGGGATATCTGAAGTCTGTACGTTTCCAACCGTCTTTAACACTTATATAGGTTGTTGTTTGTTTTTCCTTAATCCATTTTTCTAATACTTCTTCATTCTTTTTATTAGAAACAATGTCGGTCAAAGCTTGAAAATCTTCGGTAATATCAGCTTTATGTCCATTAATACGATTTTTGAGCATTATTATGGCACAAACTTGTTTTCCATCCTTATTAATCATTGAAAAACCATTGGACACCTCACCTAAATGCATTTTGTCAACCACTTTAGCCACATCCTGCTGTAAGTCCTTCATTTCAAAACGAGACGTTTGCGTCTCATCTTCCACGTTTATATTGACCATTAAACCATTGTTGTTTTTTGTATCTTTATCGTCAGAAAGAGCATACACTGCATGGTCAAATGAAAATTTGTTGTCTTTAATATCTCTGGCTATTGAATCTAGACGTAAGATACATTTCCGAATGGCATCATCTGTTGCAATAGGTTTTAGTAAGATATGCCGCACATCAACCTTATCTCCTTTACGCCCTACTAACTGCAAGATATGATAGCCAAATTCGGTTTGAACAATTTTCGACACGGTATTAGGATCAGTCAATGAAAATGCTACATTCGCAAATTCCGGCACCCATTCTGCACGACCACAATAACCCAATTCGCCACCTTGTCGAGCAGAAGCCTCATCTTGAGAATAGAGCCTCGCCAAAGTTGCAAAACTAGATTCCCCAGAATTGACTCTTTTTGCATAATCCTGCAATTCATTTTTTACGCGTTCAATTTCTTGCATAGAAACCTCAGGGACCTGTGTTAAAATTTGCACTTCAACCTGCGTTGGAATATATGGCAAGCTGTCTGTAGGCATGTTTTTAAAATAGCGTCTTACTTCAGCCGGGGAAATCTTTTTGTCTCCAATGATTTTCTTCTTCTCTTCATCTATCTTTCTCGACTCGATAAAATATTTAATAACTTCTTGACGAATCTGCTTGATTGGTATTCCACGATACTCTTCCAATTTTTCCTGAGAACCAGCCAAATTAATCATTCTATCCATTTGCGAATTCACATACGGCATCACATCAGCTTCTGTCACATTAATACTGTCAATGGAGGCCTGATGAAGAAAAAGTTTTTGAATAGCTAATTGTTCGGGTATTAATGTATATGGATCTCCATTAATTTTTTGACCATTAAGTTCAGCATTCAAACGTTGAAATTCAACATCTGATTTTAAAATAGGCTCATCTCCAACCACCCAAATCACTTCGTCAACAACATTATTTTGAGCTTGGCTGAACTGACAGCACATCGACAGCAATAATGCCATCAACCAAATAGTACCAAATTTTAATTCCTTCATTTATAATTTTTATTGGACTGCATGATCGTTTACAGTTATCAAAACTTCCTTATTCACTGAAAATGGATACTTTTTACGTAAACTTTCGACCCATTCTTTTTCTTTTTCATCTTGATAATCTGAAGTCACCTGAGCTTTTACATCCTCAAAAATCTGCGGTTTAGTGAGTAACTTTCCGGATACGCCACTATACGGATAAAATTTATTTTGCGTCATTGTAGATTCTTTTTTGAAAATACAACCATCCACATGCGCATCTTCACCCTCCTTAAAAACTCCAAATCTAATGCGGATACTTTTTAGCGTATCCTTGGGTACGCTTTTATTAAAAGCCACAATGCCTTCTTCTGTTCTGTATTTTTTTAAGAAGTTTTGAGCTTCTTTCATCAACCTTTGTGATTTCGCAAATATAACAAATCCGCGGAATCGTGGACTATCCCATTTATATTTAGCTTTATTTCTCTTAAAATATTTGTCAAGTCCAACTTTATCTTCCGATGCCTTTTTCCAGACAAAGCGGTTGCTTGCCTCATAAAGCAGTAAACCATCATGATATTCCTCCACAAGGTATTGTAAATTGGGATCCGATTTTGCTGCTTCCTTTTCTAAATTGATCATAACATCTTCTCTTGTCAATTTACCATTGGAGGCATCCACCATCTGTGTAATTTTATGCTCGGCACTCGTGTCTTTTATTCCACGTGATTCCAGCATTTTCATGATTTCTGACTTCTTTTCAGTATATGGTTCCAACTTTTTCCTCTCTTTCATATAAATAATATGATAGCCTACACTTGAGAGAAACGGTTTAGAATATTCTCCGGGCTTTAAAGAATAAGCCACTTTTTCAAATTCAGGCAGCGTTTGCTTCGGTCCAATCCATGGAAGGTCTCCTCCATTTGGAGCTGTCGTGTAATCTTCCGAACACTTTTTTGCCAACTCAGTAAAATCAGCACCACCCTGCAATGCCTGATAAGCTGAATCTATACGCTCTTTCTTCTCAGCTTTCATCACATCGCTCGACCTTTGTGGCAATATCATCATAATGTGGGCTATATGGAGCAAATCAGAATCACCAACTTCTTTTTTATAAGTATCATAAACCGATTTCGCTACAGAGTCTTCATATGCAGTATCACATACAAAGGGACGTAATTGCATGTCACGATAAGTCCTGTACTCTTTAATAAAGGACGATAGGGTATCCAAGGATGCTTCTTCTGCCGCTAATACCTTTAACTTATAGTTGATAAACAAATCTACATAGTCTTCTACTGCTTTTCCAGTTTTATTTTTGGCATCGTTGTTTTTATTGAAAAAATATTCAAATTCCGCGCGACCTATATTTTTGCCTGCAATGTTCATCACTACAGGATCTTTCTCCTGAGCAATGGTCATGACAAACGGAATACACAGCAACACAAACAGTGTTATGATATCCTTTTTCATCTTTCTTCTAGATTAAATTTCAGGACGACTATAGTTAGGAGCTTCACTAGTAATTGTAATGTCATGAGGATGGCTTTCCAAAACGCCGGCATTCGTAATACGGGTAAATTTAGCACCATGCAGTTTTTCAATCGTAGCTGCACCGCAATATCCCATACCAGAACGCAGTCCGCCGACCAATTGGAATAATACTTCCTGTACAGTTCCTTTGTATGGTACTCTTCCTGCTATTCCTTCTGGAACCAACTTTTTCGCCTCCTTCACATCTGCTTGAAAATAACGGTCTTTCGAGCCACACTCCATGGCCTCCAATGAGCCCATACCGCGATAAGTCTTAAATTTTCGTCCGTTAAGAATCACTGTTTCACCCGGAGACTCCTCCGTGCCTGCAACCAGAGAACCAACCATTACACAATCACCACCTGCTGCCAAAGCCTTCACCACATCACCGGAATAGCGTAATCCGCCATCAGCAATCATTGGTATTCCAGAACCTTTCAAAGCGCTGGAAACATCATATATAGCAGACAACTGAGGTACGCCAATACCCGCTACAACTCGCGTCGTACAGATGGAACCAGGGCCGATACCCACTTTCACTCCATCTGCTCCAGCCTCTGCCAACATTCTCGCAGCTTCACCCGTTGCAACGTTTCCAACAATAATATCAACTCCCGTAAAATTTTTCTTGGCTTCTTTTAATTTTTCTATTACGAATTTGGAATGACCATGAGCCGTATCAATCACAATAGCATCCACACCAGCTTTGATCAAAGCCTGCATGCGATCAAATGTATCGTTCGTCACACCAACTCCAGCTGCTACACGCAAGCGACCTTTACTGTCCTTGCATGCCATGGGCTTGTCCTTAGCTTTCGTAATGTCCTTATAGGTAATCAATCCAATTAAGCGATTGCTATCATCTACAACGGGTAATTTTTCAATCTTATTTTCCTGTAAGATGCGTGACGCACCTAATAAATCTGTTTGTTGCGTTGTTGTTACCAGATTTTCACTCGTCATCACCCGATCCACTTCCTTATCCATATCCTGTTCAAAACGCAGATCTCTGTTTGTCACAATGCCTACCAAATGGCGGTCACTGTCTACGACGGGAATACCTCCAATATGGTATTCGTTCATCAATGCCAATGCGTCACGAACTTTCGAACCTCTTTGAATTGTAATAGGATCATAAATCATACCGTTTTCAGCTCTTTTTACAGTAGCTACCTGACGAGCTTGTTCATCTATCGACATGTTTTTATGAATCACTCCGATGCCACCTTCACGTGCGATGGCAATTGCCATTGTAGATTCTGTCACTGTGTCCATGGCAGCCGAAACGAAGGGAATATTTAATTCTATGTTCCTTGAGAAATGCGTTCCCAAATTCACTGTTTTGGGTAAAACCTCTGAATAAGCGGGAATTAACAAGACGTCGTCATAAGTCAGACCGTCCGCAACAATCTTATCTGCAATAAATGAAACCATACTTTATTATTTTGTTGCGCGCAAAGTTACTCATTTCTTCTCAAAACAAGGTCCATCGTTTCGTTTTTTTAATAGCTCACTTTAGTCTATAAGCTATAGTTCCTCCGAATTTAACGTATTTATAACTATTGTCAAAAGAAAAAGCTTTAACCTCGTATCAAACACCCATTTGTCTTACCGAATTATGCCCCTATTACTCATCTCTATTCACTACAGTTACCAAATACAATTCGTTTCAATTTAGCAAATATCAAATGAAGTGGCTCAAGACTCAAGCCACACTCAAATAATTAATTGGCCATATCTGAAATAAACTTGATGCGAACCAGTCTGATTTCTTCTTCCGAATAGTCATCGCCAAGTTCATCCATAGCCTCTTCCAAATGATCCGTCTCCGATTCTTTAAAATAATCGTAGATATCGTTCAGATGATCCTCATCCATCACTTCATTCAAGAAGTAGTCAATATTAATTTTTGTACCGGAATAAACAATAGCTTCAATTTCATCCAGCAGTTCCGAAAACTCAATGCCGTTTGCTAAAGCAATATCATCCAAAGCTACAAGACGGTCTATACTGTGGATAATACTTACCTTCAATTTCGACTTGTTAACAACAGTCCTGATTCTCAAATCTTCGGGACGCTCTATTTCATTTTCTTCACAATGGCGTTTGATCAGTTCGCAAAAATCGTTTCCGTAACGTTTGGCTTTTCCCACTCCCACACCAGGAATATTCTGCAATTCCTCAATCGTTTCAGGATAAGTTGTAGCCATCGCTTCAAGCGACGGGTCTTGGAAAATAACATAAGGCGGCACTTTCAAATTCTTTGAAAGACGTTTGCGCAAATCTTTCAACATTTGAAACAGCACTGGATCTACTGCTCCTGATGCGCCTGTTTCCAAGGTCTCTTCGCCTTCTTCTTCATCAAAATTGTTATCTTCTGTAATTGTAAAAGATGTTGGCTTTTTTAAAAATTTCAAACCATCGAGCGTAACTTTCAATGCTCCTGAATTCTCTATATCTTTTTCCATGTATCCTGACAAAACACCTTGCCTTACTACGGATACCCACATTTTTTCATCATCATACTCTCCACTGCCAAACAATTCCAACTCATCATGTTGATGAGCCATTATTTCATCAGTTTCATGTCCAAGTATAATGTCCATTACATAGTCTTCATCAAAATTCTCCTTGATAGCCCTCACTATCTCCAGAACATTACACAATTGATCTTTAGCTTCCACTTTCTTTTTAGGGTTTAAACAATTATCACACATTCCGCAATTATCCTCCTTATACTCCTCCCCGAAGTAATGAAGAAGTAGTTTTCGTCTACACACAGACGATTCCGCATATGACTGCGTTTCTTTCAAGAGCTGCCGGCCTATATCCTGCTCCGAGAGAGGTTTATCTTCCATAAACTTCTCCAATTTTTGAAGATCTTTATAAGAATAAAATGCTATACACTTTCCTTCTCCGCCATCCCTGCCGGCACGGCCGGTTTCCTGGTAATATCCTTCCAAGCTCTTTGGGATGTCATAATGAATCACAAACCTTACGTCAGGTTTATCAATACCCATGCCAAACGCAATTGTAGCGACAATCACATCAATGCGTTCCATCAGAAAATCATCTTGAACATGCCCACGTTTTTCCGACTCCATTCCAGCATGGTAGGCTTCAGCCTTTATATCGTTGGCTTGCAATACCTCTGCTAACAGTTCCACACGTTTTCGGCTCAAACAATAAATAATACCACTTTTCCCCTCATTATTCTTGATAAAGCGAATAATTTCCTTATCTACATCTTTCGTTTTGGGGCGTACTTCATAATAAAGATTCGGGCGGTTAAACGAACTTCTAAAGTCTTTGCAGTCCACAATTCCCAAGTTCTTTTTAATATCCAATCTTACTTTATCAGTGGCCGTAGCGGTCAGAGCAATAATTGGAGCCAAACCAATGGCTTCGATGGCTGGCCGTATCTTTCTATACTCCACCCGAAAATCGTGTCCCCACTCAGAAATGCAATGAGCTTCATCTATCGCATAAAAAGATATTTTTACTCCTTTAAAAAAATCAATATTATCTTCTTTGGTCAACGTCTCGGGAGCCACATAGAGTAACTTCGTCTTTCCGTCTTTTATATCAGCCTTCACTTGTTCCAAGGCCACCTTGTTCAAGGTCGAATTCATAAAATGAGCTATGTTGTCGTCATCTCCCAGACTACTCATCACGTCCACCTGATTTTTCATCAGCGCAATAAGTGGAGAAATAATAATGGCGGTCCCCTCCATTAACAAAGCCGGTAATTGATAGCAAAGACTTTTACCTCCACCCGTAGGCATCAGCACAAAAGTATCGTTTCCAGCAAATACATTGCGTATAATCGGCTCTTGATCACCCTTAAAGGTATCAAAGCCAAAATACGTTCTCAGACACTCTGTCAAATTCCACTTCTCTTTCATCTATGCCGTTTTAGGTTCATGCCCTTTATAGCTAAAACAAAGATATAAACTTTCTCCGTTTCCAGACAAACTTTTCAAAAGATTTTTCTGGAATATGAGCTTTTTTTTGTTTAACGATCCATTTTTAAGCGATTTTCAAAAAATTCAAATCAATTCATAAGTTACTCACAAAATTTGCAAACCATCTATAGTAGGATTAAAACTATTGTTTTAATTACTTTCCACGAAGAAACAACACATTTTCCAATTAGTAACCGGATCTATTTTGTATTTTTACCATGAGAACTATTTAAAATGGGGATCTACAAAAATTATATATCTTTGTTCTTATCAATTTAGAGAAATGGTATCGACTTTATTTCTCATCCTACAATATAAATGTATTATGTAGTCATTTTTACGTCCACAACATATTGGGATTCCAAGAAATTATAACTGTCTAGCAAAAGTTTATCGTTATAAAACTAGTAGAATTGAACTCATTTCGGATTTCAGCGCGAATGGTGTTACCTCATTTTGGCAAGAAATTCACAAGGTCCAAGAGCATCCATTTATGGGGACAAAAACACCTCAAAAAATTTTGTTACATTTCAAATTATCTTTAAATCAAACAAAACCTCTTTATCATATTTCGAATCAATATTGCTAGATTTAAACCTCACACGCGCTTGTTTTTCGTAAAGAGAATAGCAAGATAATTACACAATAAAAGGCGTTGACTTAAAATTCAATCATTATCAGAGACCTCATCCGCGCGCTGCGATTGTTTTCGATGATGAATAAATCCTTTATATACAAAATAAAGAATTACTACTATCACAAGAATCACCATGCAAATCAGAATGGGACGCTCATAAATCTTTACTTGTTCATTTAGTTGTGACAGTGGAACCAATTTATGCAAATACCACCCCAATACAGTAAGTATAGCATTCCAAATCGCAGAGCCAATAGCTGTATAAAGAACAAACCTCCCATAATGCATCTTACTCAAACCTGCCGGAATAGAAATCAGATGGCGTACCCCTGGTAAAAGGCGTCCAAGTAAGGTTGCTACAGCCCCCTTATGGTCAAAATAATGTTCGGCACGTTCCATCTTTTCGCTATTTAACAAGAACAAATGTCCCAAACGGCTATTCACAAATTTATAAATCACGGGGCGTCCTACATAATAGGAGACCACATAGTTGGCTGACGCTCCAATGACAGATCCCAATGTAGCAAAAAACACCACCAAAATTGGTAACATACGCCCTTCGGCTGCCATATAACCCGCAGGAGGCACCACGATCTCTGATGGCAAAGGAAACACGGAACTTTCTATTGCCATAAGAATCGTCACATTAAAATAGTCCAGATTATCCAGTAACGTCTGATAGACTGCAGTTAATAACATATGTCTTCTTTAAATACTGCTGTTGTAGAACAAACATTTTTATTTTTTCTTCGCCCAAGCATCCTTGAGATTAACCGTGCGATTAAAAACGGGGTGTTCTGGTGTGGAATCCCTGTCAGGTGTAAAATAGCCGATACGTTGAAACTGTAAATAATCCAACGGATGACAATTTGCAGCATACTTTTCCACATAACAGTTCCGTAGCACTTGGAGGCTTTCGGGATTCAACAGTTCGCGGAAGTCACGTTCATCTGCTGACGGATTTTCAATCGTAAAAAGTCGGTCATAAAGACGGACTTCGGCCTGGCAAGCATGGGCACAACTCACCCAATGGAGCGTACCTTTTACTTTACGGTCAGCACCAGGCATTCCACTGCGACTTTCTGGATCATACTCACAATAAATTTCCTCCACTTCACCCTGTTCATTTTTTTTGCACCCCGTACACTTCACAATATATGCATTCTTGAGACGCACTTCCTGACCGAGAGTCATGCGAAAGAATTTCTTCGGGGCATCCTCCATAAAGTCCTCACGCTCCATCCAAAGTTCTCGACCAAATGTAATACGATGCGTGCCGTCTGCTTCATTTTCCGGATTATTCACTGCGGTAAGTTCTTCTTCGCACTCAGTGGGATAGTTTGTAATGATCAGTTTAACAGGATGTAACACAGCTGAAACACGCGTAGCACGCTGATTCAAATCTTCACGGGCTGCAGCTTCCAACATGGTGTAGTCATTCAGAGCATCAAATTTGGTATAACCAATCATATCAATAAAACGCCGTACAGCCTCAGGCGAATAACCTCGACGACGCAGGCCACATAGAGTCGGCATGCGGGGATCATCCCAAGCATTTACGAGATGTTCCTGAACCAGAGCCAGTAATTTTCGTTTACTCATTACTGTATAGGTCAAGTTCAGACGGTTGAATTCATATTGATGCGGTCGGTGATCACTCAGATCACATCCCTGTTTGAGCTCATCAATAAAATAGTCATATAAAGGACGATGAGGCACAAATTCCAACGTACAAATAGAGTGTGTAACGCCTTCAAAAAGGTCACTCTGACCATGGGCAAAATCATACATAGGATAGACTTTCCATTTTGTTCCTGTACGGTGATGAGGACGATCTATTATTCGATAAATTACTGGATCACGAAAATGCATGTTGGCATGAGCCATATCTATTTTAGCGCGTAACACCATACTTCCTTCAGCAACTTCTCCTTTATTCATTTTATTAAAGAGAGAGAGTGTTTCCTCTATGGGGCGATCGCGAAAAGGACTGGCCACACCAGGTTCCGTTGGCGTACCTTTCTGGGCTGCAATATCCTCACTCGTCTGCTCATCAACATAAGCCTTGCCTTCCTTAATTAAGCGAATGGCAAAATCGTAAAGTTGTTGAAAATAGTCACTGGCATAATAGATATGCCCCCATTTGAAACCTAGCCATTCAATATCTTCTTTAATAGCTTCCACATATTCATTATCCTCTTTCTGAGGATTCGTGTCGTCAAAACGCAAATTGCAAACGCCACCATATTTCTGAGCAATCCCAAAATCCATACATAAGGCCTTGGCATGGCCAATATGAAGATAGCCATTTGGTTCCGGCGGAAAACGCGTTTGCAGACGGCCGTCGTTCAATCTTTCTTTCAAATCATGTTCAACAATCTCTTCTATGAAATTGAGGCTCTTCTTGGAAACCTTTTCTTCGTTTTGCTCAGATGTCATCATTGTTGCGCTGTTTTCTATTTTTATGCCCACAAAATTACACATTTTTCGGTGAAAGTTGCAAATTTGCCATACCTTAATTTATATTAGGCTCATCTACCTTGAATATTTCATACCTGAGATAGATTTCACAATTACTCCTACTAAGGATAATCTATTCATCATTCAACCATTTTATATTTTTAATACCCAGCAATCAAACATCTATAAAAAACAAAAACGATCCGAATACTTCTCCACATAGGTTTCAAAATCACACCATTGAGATACATCTACTTTACTTTCTCCTCAAAAAAGTAATCAAACAAGAACATTTCTTTCTTTTGTTTGGTTCTTTGAAGGGCTTGTTCTATTTTTGTAAAATATTTAGAAACACCTCTATGAAAAGTACCCTTTCAACGGCAAAACTATCTCAAAAAGAACATCTCGTATGGTTTGACTTTGTCAGATTATTAGCTATGCTTTTGCTCGTTTGTTGCCACAGCGCAGACCCTTTCAATTTTTATGCCGGTAGCGGTCAGTCACTCACAGACCATCAACTTTTAGGAGCCCTGTGGGGAAGTGCCATGCGCCCCTGTGTTCCATTGTTTGTGATGCTTACCGGAGCACTGCTTCTTCCTGTATACCAAGACGCAGGTCCGTTTTACCGTCACCGCATTTCCAGAGTACTCTGGCCGTTCCTGATTTGGTCATTCCTTTACAATATTTTTCCGTGGCTGCTCTCCATTTTGGGCTATGGAAACAGTGCCATCATAACATTTTTCCCTTATGCCGCACAAACGCCCATGACATTAACCTATGCCGCACTCCAAATTGTCAAAATTCCACTAAACTTTACTCCTGTGGCCTGCCACATGTGGTATATTTATCTCATTATCGGCCTATACCTTTACCTTCCTATTTTCTCTGCATGGGTACAAAAGGCCTCTGAACGGGCCAAACTCTTTTTTTTATTGACGTGGAGCATCACACTCTTCCTTCCATACTATCACTATTTTGCAGATCAATACATCTGGGGGGAATGCACCTGGAACGCTTTTAGTATGGTTTACTATTTTGCAGGCTTTAACGGTTATCTTCTTTTAGGCCATTATCTAAAAAACCATCCTCTACCACTTCGTCGCGTACTTTTTGTAGGTATTCCAATGTTTGCCATAGGATATTTCATAACTTATTTTGGTTTTACAACTATGCGCGCACAACCACAAGCTACCGAATCCATGACCGAATTGTTTTTCACTTACAATTCTATTAATGTTGCACTCATGACAGCACCTCTTTTTATGTTGTCACAATGTACTCATATCAAAAATCAAAATTCTATTCGTCTTTTGCGAGATCTTACCATTTGCGGTTTCGGTATTTACATGATTCATTATTTCTTTATCGGACCATGTTTTCTTCTCGTTAATACAATCCACGTTCCCGTTTCCATTCAAATTCCCATTTCCGGACTTCTGGTCTTTTCGATTTCATGGGTCTTTGTTCATTTCTTAAAAAAACTTCTAGGAAAATCCTCCAGAATACTTCTTGGTGTATCAAAATAGAAAACAAGCCTTTAAAAAAGATCATTTATGTTGCAGGGCATATAAAAAAGTTTTGTCAAACAAAAAAAAACGCTCAATTTTGTAATCGAAAATAACTGAAACAACCTTTACGCCTTAAAGTTACAGCTAATACACTAAAATAAAGTTCAGCGCGCAGAAATGCGTTAAGGCTTTCTTTTTTAAGTAAAAACACACCATGCCCGACCTCTTTGAGATAACTCAATAGGTCGGGCGAAATTTTTGTATTGGATTGCACCTTCAATCTAGCCTATCTTAAATTTAACGAATGAACCTTAGTCAAAATCTTGTCATGAGTTCAAATACAATTTTATCTTTCTCCGAGGGAAGCGCATAAACTGCATGCTCATAAAAATATTTCTCATAATTAATGCGTATATCGGCCACAAATGGAGCACACAAACTCAACGTGATGCCACCTGTCAATCGCTGACGTTTATAATCATTCACAATAAGCGAACCAGCGGGATTTGCCAATTTATTGAGATACTTTTTTCCATCACTTTGGTCTGACATATAGTCATAGCGACAAATTGGAGAAATTTTTCTAAACAATTTTGTCTTTAATGGAATATCATAGTTCACAAAAGCATCTAGGGCATTAACAGCTTTAAAAGCATTGTCCTGATAATGTTTACGCAAATATTCACACTCTACATGCCACTTTTTACCCTGAAAAAAAGCGCCCACATCATAACATCATGATAATGTAGTCTTCAGGTCTTATCTTTTGTAGACTTAAAGTAACATTAAATCCTTTTGGGAAAAAGAATTGTGCCTTACTGGAAAAATTTACATTAGATGTCCAATAGTCTTTCTGATTTGTCAGTCCGGAACCGTTAAACATTCCACATTCCAGAATGATTGGAAAACCTGCATCGAACTTATATTCCAGGCAACCGCCCACATCTCGAATGTCGGCCACTTGTTTGGCAATGAAAGATCGGTTCGCAAAATAACGTACTGCAGGAGAGCGATGTGCATCGATTGTGAAAGGCACACGCATCTGTCCAATGCGGAAACTGAATTTATTAAACGGTGTCAGCTCACCATAGGCATCAAGCATTTTGGTTTTTCCTTCATCAGAAAGATCTATTTCTCCTTTATAACCCACATATTTTGTAATGGTGTCTTCTATAGAAATCTGAGCATTACGAACTTCAAAACGTCCAGCTTGATCCTCGGGTTGATATTCGTATTTACCACGTATAACACCGTGTATTTTTGGTGAATATACATTTTTCACATTCTGCGCATCCACGCAAACAGCCAATAATAGGCACATCGTCATCAGTATCAATTTCCCTTTTCTCATACATCTTTATTATTTTGCATACAAAAATACAGGTTCAATACAAAAATTTTAAGATCTTGTTACATCACAAAATGATATAGGTTCATGTCATATGACTCTGAATCATCCATTGACAGCATAAATACGCAATTTATTCTTCTGCCAACGGGTTACTTATATCCTTGGACATGCCAAATGCAACGTTCGCTTTGAGTAGAGAAGTGCCCAAATATCGATAACTGTTCGATGCCTGCTTGCTCATCAATAACTTTTTTGATGCTGCTGCAGAAATATGCCATTTTTCGAAAAAAACGGTCAAAAAATGCATGTTGGATTCCATTCAAATGCACAAATTGGTTCAAAACCGCTGCTTTTTGAGGGTTTCGTCCACGAACAAATTGCATTTTTGTCAAAAAAGGGCCAAAAAAGGCCAAAACGTGCAGACCGTATGAATCTATTTTAACACACACGTTTACAGCAGATTAAATGATATTTTAGATTCCAGTTTACAAAATTTAACGCCCTATGTGTCACTGGCGTCACTGTGGTGTCACTGCTGTAAATTATTCTCCCATAAAGAGTTAAGCACCAAAAGTGACACGTGACGCTTGTTTTCAAAAAATCTTAGGATGTGTGTATCGT
>Ga0183100_1000858_pt1 | contig 18736 bp, 13 predicted proteins | sample Biomet2_FD_127789 | JGI IMG/M metagenome (GOLD analysis project Ga0183100, IMG submission 127789) | Microbial communities from bioreactor (seeded with anoxic lake sediment) at LBNL, California, USA - Biofuel metagenome 2 | ecosystem: Engineered > Bioreactor > Anaerobic > Unclassified ...
CAAGCGGCTGTCGAAGAAAACTTTCAAGGGGAGTTAAATGCTTTGCCCCCGGAAGAAGTTTTAAGGAAAGAATACGCTCCCTCGCCGGAGCAAAAGCAAAGAATTCAAAAAGCAATACGAAAAGCGTATTATAAATCGCTGCGTCACAAAGCTGCGAATATCGCCAAAAAGGTCGCTGTTATTGTTGCCATCATCGTTCCAATATCATTGGGAAGCCTATTGAGCGTGGAAGCTTCCAGAAACGCCATCTTCAACACCGTTTTGGACTGGAAGTCCGACCATGTAAACGTTCACTTTCAGGAAGACAGTTCCAGTCAAATACACAAGTCCAAGCAGGGTGCGGAAGAAGTGAGCTTGTATCAGCCGCAATATCTTCCCGATGGATTTGCCAAAAGTGAAGCTGTTAAATTTGGCCCGACTCTGCAAACAAAATACCTGAACAAAGAAGACGTGTCCATTGTTTTTGACCAAACTCCATTATCAAAAGAAGGAACAATTGCCCTTGATACGGAGCATTCAACGTTCAGTGAAATAACGATAAACGGGCAAAAGGCCTCCTTATTTGCGGCAAATACACCGGAAGATAATACTTTTATACTGTGGCAGGACAAAAAAACAAGCTTCATGCTCCGCTCGACAGTCGACCAAAAAGAATTGATAAAAATGGCCGAAAATATAAAAGCAGAAAGCAATTAAAATTCTATAAAATTGTAACAAACAGATGGACTAATCGTCTATATAATAGTTTAGCTTTGGTGCCACCATTTTAGTGCAGAATTGGAGTAATTTACATGATGGACTTTCTTGATAAAATTCGTAATAAGCTGGTTCACTTTTTATTTCCTTTCGTAGAGGGCTTTTATCCGTTCATATCTTTGGTGTTGATTGTGGCTACCTGGTCTATTCCTGAAGCCTACGGGCAAATCAGAATCGTTTTATTTTGGCTCTGGTTTGTAAATAGTGAAATTAACTGGGCAGGCATTATAGAACGCGACTATCTTCCCATACAACCCGGAAACAGCTTATTCTATCACATTTACCGGTTTATCAATCAGGCTTTCTTCCTCTTTCTGCTCATTTTCCTAATCACCATGTTAATTCCGGGACTGCTGTGGCTTAAGAGCGGCTTTGGCGTTGTGTTCGTCATAGCCATCATTCTTCGCGCTATCGGAGATCGAAAGTACCGCCCAAAAAAACCAGAAGAATAACGGAATCATTATCCCCTCAGGCTTTGAAGAATTTCCTCAGCGTTTGCTTTCGTAACGGCTCGGTAAGGGACGCGAACATAGTGGTTACTCTCCAAATTCACTGCGTCGGCAGGGTCTTTTCCAGAGGCAACACAATAGGATAAATCAAACATTGCCTTGGCCTGACCTTGTGCATCGTTAAATACCGTACCAAACATTCCGCCGTCCTCAATGGCATTGATGCCATTTTCCGTTGCGTCGATACCCACCACAACTGGCTTGACCTTCAGTTTGCTTTCCTTCAGCGTGTCAATCGCGCCAAGCGCCATGTCGTCGTTATTACTGAAAACCACTTCAATCCGGTCGCCTAACTTTGCAAGCCACTGCGCCATTTTCGCCGAGCCCTGCGCGCGCTGCCAGTTGGCGGTGTCGTTTGCCAACTTTTCCACTTGGATTCCCGCGTTTGTGACAGCCTTAATCGAATACTCCGTTCTTAGCAGTGCATCCTGATGACCCTGCTCGCCCTCAAGCATCACATACTGAATTTTTCCGTCTCCGTTTTTATCAATCTGCTTACGGTCCTTCTTGAAAGCATTGGCAATGATTTCACCCTGCAGGCGACCGGATTCGGCCGCGTCCGCCCCGACATAATAAGCACGGTTCCACATGCGTAAATCCTCCTCAACCGGTTCACGGTTAAAAAAGACAACCGGAATATTGGCCGCTTTTACCTTATCCACAATCACCGCGGCGGCAGTGCGGTCAACCATGTTGACACAAATTACATTGTAATTCTGTGAAATAAAGCTGTCCACCTGATCATTTTGCAGTGCCTGACTCGATTGCCCATCGACAATATTAATCACGATTTTTTTGCCGGTCTCTGTTTCCTTTTCTTTGGAAACCTTTTCAAGGTATGCACAGAGGCTGGTGACAAAAGTGTCGTCCTTGCGGTAGACAGTCACGCCGATTTTGACTGTCTCGACTTTTCCGCTGCTGTTGTTGGAGTCGCACGCACTAAGAGAAGAAAGCAACACAGCCGCGGCCAAAACGATTGCCATGGATTTCATAAAGCTTTTCATTTCAATCCTCCATCATCTTACAAATGGGAAGAGCAAACGCTGATTGTCGGAATTGTACATGTTCTCATGGTCTATAATTGCAAAATTAATATTGGTATTCGCCGTGTTATAATTCTTATTGATATGGTTGATCGCCGTTTTTATGCTGAGATACCCCAAGTTATACTCATTTTCCACACCGATAGAATTGATAATCCGGTCGTCAAGCAGCGAAACGACTGTGTTGGTTCTTCCAATCCCGTAAATCCGCACCTGTTTGCTGCCCGTTTTCAGTAAGTCCCGCTCCGCTTTGGCGGCAGCCTCCAATGTTGCGCCGTCCAGCGCAATCAACGTGTCGGCACTGCTGCTTTGGAGCAAGCCTTTGGCGGTGTCGTAAGCCTCCTGCGGGTCATCGGGAATATTCCAGTATTCAACCTGACTTTTAGCAGAATTCAGCTGACGCGTCACACCCAGATATCGCTGATTGATATTGCTGCAATCCATGCTGTTTTGCAGAATTGCGACGCGGTTATCCGAAATTCCATTATTGATTACCGCCTTGGCGAGTGCGCCGCCAAGCTGAAGATTGTCACAGGAAATGTATGGCAGATCCTTCATGCCGTCAACCGTTGACTGCATGGTAATGACCGGAACGCTTTTCTGGGCTTTTGAAATCGGCTGTTTTAAATCTTTGGAATTGACCGGCGCAATGACAATTGCCTTCGCCCCGTTTTTAATTTCTCGTTGCAAAAGTGAAATTTGTTCCTGAACATCGTTGTCGCGCGCCAGTGTGATAAAGCTGACCTCCGCATTCAAATCCCGCGCCGCCTGATCAATTCCCTGCTTGATGGTGGTACTGCTTTCCGCGCTTTTGCTGCGGTAGATGACGGATATTTCGTAAGGGTCGCTGTTCTTTTTTTCAAATATACGGTCTTTGTTTAAAAGGGCGAAGGACACTGCAAACGCAAGCAAAATCAAAATAAATACCATGATTTTTTTCTTTGTCATTTTGCGGCACCTCCTTTGCTCACGTCCAACTCCTCCAAGGTCTTCACCGGCAGGTGAATTCTGGCGGTAGTTCCCTCGTCCGGTTCACTGTAAATCGAAAGGCCGTATTCTGCTCCGAAGTAAAGCTGAATGCGCTCCTGTACATTTTTTAGCCCGATGCCCGAACCCTTGCTACGCTTTTTCGTGGTTTCCTCCGTCAACAGTGCTTCGGCCTGTTCCTGCGGCATTCCGAGGCCGTTATCTTCAATATCAATAAACAAATCGCCACCCTCGCAATAAGCTTTAATGATAATTTCACCATCTCCGCTCATAAATTCCATGCCATGGTAAATCGCGTTTTCCACCAGCGGCTGAACAATCAGTTTGATTGTGGCGCATTGCAGCACCGCCGGTTCAGTGATAATTTCATAGCTGAATTTATTTTTATAGCGCATTTTTTGGATGGTCAGGTAATTTCGCACATGCTCAAGTTCATCCTCTACCGTGATGATATTTTTCCCTTTGGAAAGGCTGATACGGAACAGCCTTGCAAGCGCCGTAACCATTGTGACCGCGCCCTCGTAGCGCTCATTTTCAATCATCCACACAATGGAATCCAGCGTGTTGTACAGGAAATGAGGGTTAATCTGGGACTGGAGCGCATCCAGTTCGCTTTTTCGCTTAGACTCCTGTTCCGCAACGATATCATCCATCAGCTTGCGCACCTGATTGACCATGGAACGTATTGTCTTCCCCAAATGCTGCACCTCATAGGAGCCCGCAATTGAAATATCCACCCCGCTCAGTTCCCCTGTTTCCACATCTTTTACCGAATGCTCCAGTTCCATAATCGGGTTGGCAATGCGCGAGGACAGGAACATGTTGACGAAAATCAACAGGAAGACGGCGAAGAAAATAAAGAATAACGCGAAAATTTTAATTTGATTATAGGTTGAAGTAATATCGGCGGTAGGTGTCACGGCGATAATTTTCCAACCGGTATAACCCGCAGTTTTTACGGTGATGACACGCTGCTGCCCCTCAAACGTTTCGTTATGGCTGCCATCATCATATTTTGCAGCGGCGTAATTATTTTCATGAATCAAATTTGAGTAAATCAGCTGCTGGCGGGGGTGATAGATGATTTCGCCGTTGCCGTCAATCAGATAAATATACCCCGAATCGCCCAAATCAACATTCTTACAGATTTGTTCGATTCCGCTGAAATTCATATCCACAAGCAGAACCCCGTGGGTAATTGAGCCGGCATTTGTCAGCTCGACCGAACGGCTGAGTGATACGACCCATCGGTATTTATTGTCGGGGTCGACAAACAAGTTTTGCACATGCGGCGTTGAAAAATGCAGGTTCTCAATTTTCCTTGTTGCATTGGCAAACCAGGCCTCGCGGTTCACATTGGCGGACGGCTTAAGCTGTGCAAGCGGTTCGGAAGCAATCACCTTGCCGCTGTTGGAAAACACACCGATGCTGATCAGCAGATCACGGTTCGTTTCATACAGCAGGCTCATATCGTTGCTGATGTTATCGGTGGACAAATCAGCATTTTTAATAACGCGGTAATACATGGAATCCGAAATGCGCATCATGTTGCGCAGGTACGTGTCCAGATTTAAATTCACCTGATCCACCATACGGACGCTGTCTTCGGATATCATTTTTTCGCTTGAACTGATAAAACGCAGCGAAAGGCTCGCGCCTACAATCACCATACCCACAACCGCCACCGCAGTGAACGTAATGGAAATGGTAAACTGCAAGCTTCTTTTTTGAAAAAAATGGGTTGCTTTATCAAGGATATCCTTTACTCTTTTACGCATGCGATCAACTCAATTATCTTTATTTATCAATGCCGATAAGATACTTACTTGCTCCTGTATTTTGACGGCGACACACCGAATTTCTTTTTAAATACATAGCTGAAATAATTCGGCTCAAAATAGCCCACTTTTTCGGCAATAATATAGGTTTTGTCGCTCGTGGTATTTAAAAGGTTAATTGCCTGCTGAAGACGCACCTCGGTTAGGTAAGCGACAAAGCTCATCCCCGTCTCACGTTTAAACACCGTCGAAAAATAAGCGGGGCTGACGTGCAGAAACGAGCACAGTCTTTCAACCGAAAGCTCGGTGTTATGATAATTTTCCTCAATGTACCGCTTGGCGTTTTGGGCAAGCAGTTTGGTGGAGTCCATGCGCTCACGCTTGATCAGCGTACTGATTTTAATGCAGCACTCGGTGCACCACTGCTTCATTTCGGCGGGCGAATGAAGAGAAGCGATGATATTGACATAATTAAAACGATCACCGAAAATTTCTTCCGTACTTAATTCATAAGCGCGCATCACCTTTAAAAGTGAAGTCATCATTTCCATCAGGTAGATTTGATACTGACTGAATGGCAGAAGCTGCAATTCAAAACGCACGAAAAGGGCGCTGATTTGTTTGGCGATGTCCTCCTCCGAACCCATTTTTATCCCGTTGATAATTTCACGCTCATCGTGCTCGTCAAATTGGAGTTTTATGGAGGTGTCGGGTTCAATATCGGCAATATAAACCGCTTTGCCCGCGCCCATGGCGGCGCTGTAATCCAAAGCGTTCTGCGCTTCGCGGTAGGAGTGCCGCACTTCGGTAAGGTTCGAGCACACCGTACCCACGCCTGCCATCACCTTTACGCCGAGTACGCGTTCGGCAGATTTGCAGATTTCATTCATCCCGTTGATCAACTGTAAAATACCGGTTTGGGACTTCAACCCCGCAATGACCGCGACGCAGTCGGAATACAAAAACCCAGTAAACGTGCAATAGGTTCCCAAAATTTCTTCCACGGTACATTTGAGGGAAAATGGAATCAATTCTTCTTCTCCGTGTAGCACGGCACCGTCCTTCGGCGCAGAATCGGCGCGCACCAGCGCGACCGCCCAATGATCCGCCTGTGTAAGGTCAATATTCAACAGAGGCGCTTGTGCCAGCAGGCGTTCCTCCGGAATCCGGCCCTCAATCAGGCCGACCAGAAACTGTTCGCGCATGACGGGCAGGCTATCCGTATAATTACGCCGAAGCATTTCCACATCGCGCTTTTCATCAAATTCACGGTCAAGCTTCTGCTTGAGTTTTTTAAGCGTCTCCATCAATTCGGAGGCATTCACCGGTTTTAAAACATACTCGGCAACATTTAGCTTAATCGCTTTTTGAGCATATTCAAAATCATCAAATCCCGAAAAAATAATCAGCTTGGTTGAGGGCATAACCACGCTAAGCCGCTCCCCCAGTTCCAGTCCGTTCATAAACGGCATTTTAATGTCGGTGATCACAACATCGGGGTGCAGATGCTCGGCTTTCTCCAATGCTTCCAGCCCATTTTCAGCGTCGCCAGCAATGGTGTACCCCAAGCTTTCCCAATCTATTTTCTTGATAATACCTTCTCGTATTTCTTCCTCATCATCTACCAAAAGGACACGGTAAAGCGCCATGAAAAAGTCAACCCCAATCAGTCTGTCTTATGCGATAATTGTATCATTATTATATATGTTCTACAATGAATAAATCCTTGAAAACGCCGGTAAATCTGCATGCTAAAACACAGCCCGTTTCCTGGGGAACTTGCCAACGGAAAAGGCAGCCCACACAGTTATGGCTGCGCGGACTGTCAAAAGAGGAATATCAAAAATGTGGGGTATTCTGATTATTTTCTTCTGTACTTGGAAAGGTCAAGGGCAACCGCGACCGCGATGATAACGCCCTTCATAATCTGCTGCCACATTGGGCTTACGCCAACAAACTGCAAGCCGTACTGGATAACCGTAAAAATTAATACACCGGTTACAATACCGCGTATTTTACCGACGCCGCCGTTGAGCGAAACACCGCCGACCACGCAGGCCGCGATTGCGTCGAGTTCATAACCCACGCCGTAGTTGTTGGTTGCGCCGGCAGTTCTCGCCGCTTCAAGTACACCGCCGATGCCATAAAGGCCGGAGGCAAGAATAAAGATGAACATGATCGTCGCAAACACATTGACGCCGGAAACAACAGCCGCTTCGCGGTTGCCGCCGATTGCGTAAACATTTTTGCCGAACACCGTCTTATTCAGCACAAACCAGATAATCAGGCAGATGACCAGTGCAATCGGAATCAAGACCGAAAAGCCGTCAAAACCGGGGCTCTTGAACAACATTTTCTGCCCCAGAATGGTAAAATCATCGCGGACACCGCCGATTGGCTGGGATCTGTTCGGGGGAAGGTCAAAGTACAGCGAACATGCGCCATAAATCATAACCTGTGTTGCCAAAGTCGCAATAAACGGATGCATGTCAAAACGGGCTACAAGGTAGCCGTTGAGCACGCCGAAAAGCAGGCAGGCAAAAATTGCCGCGAGGATGGGAAACACAACCGATATCTGCGGCAAATTCGGGAAGAACCGGTTGCCGTAGTCTGCTTTTTGCAGCATGGAGGTAGAAATAACCGCCGCCAAACCGACCATACGACCGGCCGACAAATCGGTACCGGCAATTAACAGGGTAAAGCAGATACCCAAAGCGATAATCAGCCTTGTGGAAGACTGCGTCATAATGTCGAGCAAAACCTTGTTCTGCATAAACCTTGGTTCAATAAACATGATAACCACGATTAGCAGGAGTAACGCCAGTATAATCGCATTATTGGTTAAGAATGATTTTGCTGTCCGCTGGGAAAAGACAACATCCTTGCCAATGCGTTCTGCGCTTATTATTTGAAACAGGCCATAACCAATAAGAATCAGTCCGATTCCGATTGCCCACCATGGTAAATCGTACAATGTTTTTTTATAAAAGGCAATTTTTAAGAGAATACCCGCCACCAAAGACACTGCGCCGGCTGCTATGTAGACAATGGCAAACTTTTGGCGGGGTATTACTTTTTCTCCTTGCATACCCATGACCTCACTTTCTGATTTGAGTTTTATTTAACGAAGCGCGTCGCAAGACGCATCACTTCAATCTGGTCGGCTTCAGCGCGGTTCAGCACACCGGAAACTTTGCCTTCACACATTACCATTACCCGGTCCGACATACCTAAAAGCTCAGGCATTTCGGAGGAAATCATAATAATTGATTTTCCCTGCTTGATTAAGTCAAGCATAATGGTATATATTTCATACTTCGCGCCAACATCAATACCGCGGGTCGGTTCGTCCAAAATCAGAATGTCCGGGTGCGTCAGCAGCCAGCGCGCAATTAGAACCTTTTGCTGGTTTCCGCCGGAGAGGTCCTGAATCAGGGTTTCCAGCGTGGGGGTTTTCACGTTCAGCTGAAGGTTCGCTTCCTTTGCGGCTTTTAATCGCTTAGACTGCCTAAGTACGCCATGATTTGCGTATGTCTTCTGGCTGGCGATAACGGTGTTGTCCAAAACGGAAAGAATGGGGAACACTCCGCTTGCACGGCGCTCTTCCGTCAAAAGTGCGAGCCCGTGTTTTTTCGCGTCCTGAACCGATTTTACTTTAAATCGCTCTCCGTCTTTTTCCACTTCGCCGGATACAATTACACGAAGTCCAAAAAGTGCTTCGACCAGCTCAGTACGCTGTGCGCCAACCAATCCGCCGATACCGAGGATTTCTCCTCTGTGAAGCTCAAAGCTGACGTGCTGAAACGATTTCGGAAGCGGTGAACACAAATCCTCCGCTTTCAGCACAACCTCTGTACCGGGAATGTAGTCTTTTTCCGGGAATCGATTTGTCATATCACGCCCGACCATGCGGTTAATGATTAAATCTGTGGTCAGTTCGCCTGACGGCCAAGTGCCGACATACTGACCGTCGCGCATGATGGTAACTTCATCGGCAATTTTGAGGATTTCCTCCATTTTATGGGATATGTAAATAATTGCACATCCCTTGCCTTGAAGCTGACGTATAATCTTAAAAAGATGGTCCGTTTCATTATCCGTTAAAGACGATGTAGGCTCATCCATAATAATTATCTTAGAATTGTAGCTGACAGCCTTTGCAATTTCAACCAACTGTAAGTTGGATGCGGAAAGGTTGCCCGCCAGTACTTCCGGATTAATGTCAAGATCAATCTCCTTAAAAAGTTCCTTTGTCTTGCGGATCATCGTCTTCCTGTCGACCGCAATTCCTCTCATCGGAAACCTTCCAAGCCAGATATTTTCCATTACCGGTCTGAATCGGATGGGGTGCAGCTCCTGGTGAATCATTGAAACGCCCAAATCGAGCGCCTGCTTCGAGGTTGTGATATTCTCTTTTTTACCATCTAAAATAATGTCTCCGCCATCTTCCTGGTAGATGCCGAAAAGACACTTCATGAGGGTTGATTTACCGGCTCCGTTCTCGCCCATAAGCGCATGAACGCTGCCCGGCCGAACTTTCAGGCTGACGTTATCCAAAGCTTTAACGCCAGGGAAGACTTTCGTGATATTGTTCATTTCCAAAACATATTCGCCCATACAGTCATTCCTCCTTTTCGCTAAAATAAACGGGGAACGGAAAGCGCTTGCTTTCGCATTCCCCGTCGAACAGTAACCTTAAAACTACTAATTCAAACGAGAATTAGGGAAGTTTATTTCTGGAATTGTTTGTAATTTTCTGCTGTAACCTTTACATAAGGAATCCAAACATATTTGCCGTCTGTTACGTCGTAACCGGCAGATGTTTTGTCAATTGTTTTGCCCTGAGCTGCTGCAACTGCGATGTTAACGGTTGCTTTGCCCTGGTTCTCAGCATCGTTCAGAACTGTGCCGAGCAGGGAGCCGTCTGCCATTGCTGCGAGTGCAGGGGAAGTTGCGTCAACGCCGACGACCGGAATATACTTTGTTTTGTCGCCCTTGTTGTAGCCCTGTGCTTTTAAGGCTTCAATTGCGCCGAGCGCCATATCGTCGTTGTTAGCAAGAACAGCTTCGATTTTGTCAAGACCCTGTGAAGAAATGAATGTATTCATCAAATCTGTAGCCTTAACTTTATCCCACATTGCTGTGTCTGCTGCTAATTTCTGAGTCTTAAAGCCAGCGGCTTCAATTGCTTCGACGGAATACTTTGTGCGGAGTGTAGCATCCTGATGGCCCGGCTCGCCTTGTAACATAACGTACTGGATTGTGCCGTCGCCGTTCTTATCCGCAGTTTTGTTTGCTTTGAAATAATCGGCAATGATTTCGCCGGACATTGTTCCGGACTGCTCTGCTTTTGCACCAACGTACCAAACTTTGTCGTAGCCCTTCATGACGTCTGCTTCCGGCTCACGATTTAAGAATACGATTGGAAGACTCTTTGCCTTTGCTTTTTCTACGATCGGGCCTGCTGCCGTACGGTCAACTGCGTTGACTGCAAGTGCGGAAACACCCTTTGTGATGAATGTATCAACTTGCTCATTCTGAGTAGGCTGCTTATTCTGTGAGTCCACGATATCAAGTTTCGCGCCCAATGTTTTAGCTTGTGTGTCCATGTTGTTGCGAACACCTGTCATAAAGGTATCGTCGAATTTGTAAATGCAAACACCAACGCTGACGTCGCCTGCGGCTGGAGCCGCTGCGCTATCTGCGGCTTTGCTCTCTGTCGATGGTGCGGTGCTTGTTGTGGTGTTACTTGAGCAGCCTACTGCTGCGGAGGCCATCATCATTGTGGCCAAAACCAATGCAACAATTTTCTTCATTGAAAAATCCCCCTACTTTCTGTTGTTTGTTTAGCAAACATTTCTTATTGTGCATCTGCACAAATTCTAAGTCGTTTGCAACTTTCTATTGGGTATTATAACTTTTGTCAAACAGGAAATCCATATGAAATTCTTTGCTCTTCTATTAAATTTCTTTGCTATATTGCCAAACCACGTGTGAAATGTGAATATATATTGGTTATTTTTTATAATTTTCATGGTAAAAGGAACAAAAATCATATGCGGTGTTCCCGTTTTATACAGCATTTGTACGGGTTTGGTTTTTAAGTATATAAACAGAGCTGGCCACAGCAAAATTCTCTTGTATCATGCTCGCAAACAAGCTATAATAAATGAAAAATAAACGGTTTGGAGATCGAATATTGATGAAAGAAAAAGTGCTTGCCATGCTGCGCGATATCCCGGGTAAAATCGGTTTCTATTATAAGAATCTAACAACCGGCGAGGAGTGGGAGTTAAATTCCGCCGTGCCGCTGATGGCCGCAAGTGTGATTAAAATTCCGGTTTTGACGGAGGTTTTCGCTCAGCTTGAAGCCAAAAACGCCGACAAAAGTGAAATTTACGAAATTAAGTCCGAAGATAAGCTGCCCTCCTGCGGCGCGCTGAATTACATGCACACTGGGCTTGCGGTGACGCTGCAGGATTTGTATACCCTGATGATTATTTTAAGCGATAATACCGCTACCAATCTATTGATTAAAAAGTTCGGAATTGAAAATATCAATCGCCGTATGCGCAGCCTCGGCCTTGAAAAGACAACCGTCAACCGGCTGTTATTTGATGCTTCCGATGCCGCAAGGGGAAAAGAAAACTATATCAGCGCCAAGGAAATCGGCATTCTGCTCGAGAAAATGTACCGCGGTGAACTCATTTCACCCGCTGCTTCCGCAGAGATGCTCGGTATTCTGAAAAATCAGCGTTTAAACGGCAAAATGCCGTTCTACTTCACAGGCGAAGTGAAAATTGCGCACAAAACCGGTGAAGACAGCAGCATCACGCACGATGTAGGAATTGTATTTGCTCCCCAGCCGTTTGTCGTATGTTTTTGCTCCAACGAAGTGGACGTGCCACGCTTTGAAACCGCTATTCAGCAAATCACAAGGATGCTGTACGACATGCAGGCGGCAAAATGACGACATTAATTCAAAACGGCACGCTGATTGACCCGATCAGCCGCGTACATACAAAATGCAACCTATATATAAAGGATCACAAAATACAATCCGTTACTTCGGACCGGCCGGCCGCCGACCGGGTGATTGATGCGCGGGGCAAAATTGTCGCGCCCGGCTTTATTGATGTTCACATGCACGAAGGCGGGCTCAATCCCGACGGAACCCTCGACGAGAGCATTTTGCTGTCGCTCCTGAGCATGGGGGTCACCTCCGCCCTGGGCGGCAACTGTGGCAACAACGCGTTTGCTTCCCCCGGGGAATACCTCGACCTGATTGACAGGCGCGGCGCGCCGATTTACCTCGGCCTGTTCGTAGGGCACACCGACGCACGTCTGCGCGCGGGCGGAACGGATAAATATGCGCCTATTAATGAATCTGTTTTAAATAAAATGCTTGCGGCATTGCAAAAAGAGCTTGACGCAGGCTGTGCGGGCATTTCGTTTGGCGTAAAATACACGCCCGGCACTACTTTTAATGAATTATTAAAGGTCTGTTCGCTGTGCAAAAAAGCGAACAAGCCTATTTCAGCACATATCCGCGAGGATGCCGCCGGCGTAATTGACGCGGCGCGTGAAATGGCCGAAGTCGGCCGCCAGCTCGGCATACAGGTTGAGATTTCGCACATTGGCAGTATGGCGGGTTTTGGTCAGATGAGCGAAACACTGGAAATGCTGGATGAATACGTCCTCAACGGTACGAATCTTGGCATTGATTGTTACCCTTACTATGCATTCAGCACGGAAATCGGTGAAACAACCTATGACGACGGGTGGCTTGAACACTACCAGACCGGTTACGACAGCATTGAGCTATGCGACGGCGAGTTCAAGGGGCAGCGCTGCACCGAGGAGATTTTTTACAAACTCAGAAAAGAAGCGCCGCGCACGATCACCGTTTGTCATGTGATGCTGCCGCAGGACGTGGATTCAGCGCTGCTGCACCCGAATGTGATGCTCGCGACCGACGGCTTTCTGAACAACGGGCAGGGGCACCCCCGTGCGGCGGGTACATTCCCGCGTTTTATCAAAAATTACGTGAACACAAACCGAATCAGTCTTGATGATGCAATTTACAAAATGACTTCCCTGCCTGCGCTTCAATTCGGCTTAAAAAACAAGGGCAGACTTTGTGCGGGCACGGATGCGGACATCGTCATTTTCGACCCCGCCGAAATTGCGGACACGGCGACCTTTGACGACCCGGTAAAACCGCCGGTCGGGATAGATTTTGTTTTGGTCGGCGGTGAAATTGCAGTGGAAAAATCTGTCATTAAAAAACAGGATGCGGGGCATTCGCTCCGGTTTTGATGACAAAGCTGTAATGAATTTTGTCTTGGTATGAGCGTCATATTTTATCAACTTCGTCTTTACAAACTTGCTGTACGGTGCTATAATTCAATACATTAAATTGATTTGTGAATTTTTGTTTTGATAAAATTGCATTTTAGTGAAGTACGGAGGGTATTGCATGAAAATAACGGATATTCAGATCGGCGAGATTTTCGTGCCTTTGGCGACTCCTTTTAAAACTGCGCTGCGCACGGTGGAAAATGTGGAGGATATTGTCGTAAAAGTGATGACTGACACGGGCGAAGTGGGGTTTGGAGAAGCGCCGCCGACCGCTGTGATTACCGGCGATACCAAGGGCTCCATCACCTGCGCCATCCGTGATTTTATACGTCCGGCGATTTTGGGAATGGATATTGAGAATATTGACGGCATTATGGAAAAACTGAACAGCTGCATTCAAAAAAATACAAGCGCCAAAGCCTGTGTGGACATGGCGGTTTACGATTTGTACGGCAAGCGCTTCGGCGCCCCGCTTTATCAGCTTTTGGGCGGATATCGCAAGGAGTTTGAAACGGATTTGACCATCAGCGTCAACCCGATTGATGAAATGGTAAAAGACAGCCTTGCCGCCGTTCAGCGCGGCTACCGTATCTTAAAGATAAAGGTCGGCAAAGAGGGCGCGAAGGACATTGAGCGCATCGCCGCGATTCGTGAAGCGGCCGGTAAAGACGTTAAAATCCGCGTCGACGCAAATCAGGGTTGGAGCGCTAAGGAAGCAATTCATATTATCTCCGCGATGGAAGATAAAGGGCTCGATATTGAGCTTTGCGAGCAGCCTGTCAAAGCGCACGATTTAGCCGGAATGCGTGCCGTCACAAAAGCGGTGAGCACCCTTATTTTGGCGGACGAGAGCGTATTTTCCGCCGAGGACGCGGTGGAGATTATCCGAACCGGCGCGGCGGATTTAATCAATATTAAGCTGATGAAGACCGGCGGCATTTACGGTGCCTTAAAGATTTGCAGTATTGCTGAAACCTACGGGGTGGAGTGCATGATCGGATGTATGCTCGAAAGCAAGCTTGCGGTCAGTGCGGCGGCACATTTGGCTGCGGCAAAGGCAATCATCACCCGTGCGGATTTGGACGGCCCGTCGCTTTGCAGAATCGACCCGTTCACAGGCGGCCCGGATTATTATGAAAACAAAATCGTGATGAACGACCTCCCGGGCATCGGGATACAGAGCGTTCCCGCTTTTCAATAGAAGAAGGATGGCATCCGCCGTACTTTTATCATACATAAGCCTTGAGGATTATTTTACTAAGAGAAAAGAGGATAAACAAATGAAAAAGCTGTTATCTCTGATGCTTTGCGCCGCAATGCTGATCAGCACATTTGCCGGTTGCGGCAAAAAGGCCGCCGACTCAGCAGAAACCTACCGGAAGCTGTATTCCAGCGAATTGACCACACTGAACTACCTTGTAACCGGCAGCCAGGATGAACAAACGGTTGCGGCAAACTGCGTGGACGGACTGGTCGAATACGACAAGTACGGCGTGGTACAGCCCGGCCTTGCTGAAAAATGGGAAGTCAGTGCCGACCAGCTTACCTGGACCTTCCATCTGCGCAAGGGCGTAAAATGGATGGACAACACCGGCAAAGAGGTCGCGGACGTGAAGGCGCAGGACTTTGTGGACGCCGCCCAGTATGTTCTGACCGATACCTATAAATCTGAGACTGCAAGTGCGTTTTACAGCGTTGTCGCAAATGCAGAGGATTATTACAACAAGAAAATTACCGATTTTTCAAAAGTCGGCGTAAAAGCGGTCGATGACAGCACTTTGGTTTACACCTTAAAGAAACCAACCTCGTACTTCCTTTCCATGCTGGTTTATGTTTGCTTTTTGCCGGCGAACGGCGATTTTCTAAAAGCAAAGGGTGCGAACTTCGGCACCGACAACACCTCCCTCCTTTATAACGGCGCTTATATTTTAAGCACATTTGAGCCGCAAAGCTCCCATGTTTACACCAAGAATGCAACCTACTGGGATAAGGATAAGGTTTACATCAACTCGATTACCGAAACTTATAATAAAGAAATGAATACCCTGGCACCGGAAATGTACAAACGCGGTGAAATTGACCAGGCGAATATTACTTCCGACATTCTTGACGACTGGCTGAAAAACGCCGACACCAAGAATTTGGTCAGCCCCAGCCGCAACAGCTACTATTCCTATTTCTACGCATTCAACTTCGACCCGAAATTTGACGCGCAGTATGAGCCGGGAAACTGGAAGAAAGCCGTCAATAATGAAAACTTCCGCAAGTCGCTTTTCTACGGTCTTGACCGCTTAAAGGGAATTTCTGTCGCGGAGCCGAATAATCCTGAAAAACAGCTTTTGAACACGCTTACTCCTCCCGATTTCGTGAACCTGAACGGTACCGACTACACCAACCTCGGCGACTTAAAGGCGATTACCGCAAGAGATTCTTTCCAGGCGGATGAAGCGAAGAAATACGCTGAAAAGGCAAAAGCAGAGCTAAAAGCTGCCGGAGCGACTTTCCCTGTGAAGATACTCCTTCCTTACAATCCAACCACCTCCAACTGGGATAAGGAAAGTCAGGTAGTCGAGCAGCAGCTGGAAGCTACACTCGGCAAAGATTATATTGATATTATTCCGGAAGCAGGCCCCGCCACAGGCTTCCTTTCCGCTGTGCGCCGCGCCGGAAAATACGCAATCATGAAGTGCAACTGGGGTCCGGACTACGCCGACCCTGAAACTTACACAGACCCATTCACTCCGAATGACGCCAACGGTAAGGGCGGCGGTACCTACAATTGGCCTGAAAAGGCTGAGGGCTACACCGATGCCGACGGCGCAAAGACTTACACCAACCTGCTGACTGCCGCCAAAGCGCAGACCACCAATGTGGCCGCCCGCTACGCCGCGTTTGCAAAGGCTGAGTCTTTCCTCATCAACAACGCGTTTGTAATTCCTTACGGCTTGAACAATGACGGCTACAAGGTAAGCAAACTGAATGTATTTGAATCACAGTATTCCCCGTTCGGCGTTTCCGTGCTCCGTTACAAAGGGCAGCACGTGCTCGCAAAACCGATGAGCATGGATGAATTCTATGCCGCGGAAAAGCAATGGAGAGCCGATCGTGAAGCCGCACTTGCCAAAGCGAAGTAATCTTCGATTACAATAGCCACTTTATTCTGTTTTTGAATAATGACTCCGTCGGAAGTACTGCGGAGTCATTATTCCTATTTTAATTTTATGCAAAGTATGCGAATTGGCATTGGCTTCAACGCCAATTCGCATATTTTGTCACAAAGGAGCATTGCTATGTTAAAATACGTTGCCAAGCGCTTGGCACAGTCGGTTCTTACGCTCCTCATCATCACTGCCATCGTGTTTTCGCTGATGAGACTGATGCCGATTGAAGGTTACTTTCAAAATTTTGAAAAGCTCGATCAAAATCAAATTCAAGTCGCTTTAAAAAGTATGGGGCTGCTGGACCCGCTTCCAATTCAGCTCAAAAACTTCTTTCTTCAGCTTTTTCAGGGTAATTTAGGTAATTCGCTTATTTATCGCCCCAATGTGCCTGTGATGGACATCATCGGTGCAAAGGCACCTGTTTCGATTTTCATGGGCCTTGCTTCCATGGCAATCGCCCTGCTGCTCGGTCTGCCGCTCGGCACTGCAATGGCGCGCGGCAAGAGCAAATTTTGGGATAAATTCGGTACCGCGTTCATCGTGTTCATCACCGCCGTACCGGCTGCCGTTTATTATCTTTTGGTTCAGCTTTATTTTACAGATTGGCTTGGCCTGCCGATTCTGTTCAGTGCATCCGACCCCTCAAGCTGGATTCTGCCGACTATTTCCCTTTCACTCGGCAACATCGCCTACTACGCTATGTGGCTGCGGCGCTACATGGTTGACGAACTAAACAAGGATTACATCCGGCTTGCGCGGGCAAAGGGCGTTAACGGCAAAAATATTATGAAAAAACATGTGTTCCGCAATGCATTTGTTCCTATGGTGCAATACCTGCCGACCTCCCTGCTCTACACCATCGCCGGTTCCATTTACATAGAATCGCTGTATTCCGTACCAGGCATGGGCGGCCTTTTGGTCAACGTGATTCAGCGGCAGGATAACAACATGGTACAGGCACTGGTTCTGATTTATTCAGCGATTGGTATTGTCGGCCTTCTGCTTGGTGATGTGCTGATGAACTTAATGGATCCGCGCATCAGCTTTTCCAAAAAAGGAGGTGCACGATAGTGGCTTTACGACACAAAAAAGTTGCTGCCGTCGAGGACAGTATCAACCAATCTTTCCAAAACTTATCCGACAAGGAACTTTTTGAATTCTCGGACTTTGACGAGGGAGCAGCCGAAAGAACGGGTTACTCCAACTACTCTTACTGGCGCTCCACCTTTCAGGTGTTCCTGAAAAATAAATTAGCCGTTTTTCTGCTCTTTTTAATTGGAATTATTCTTTTGTTCACCTTTATTCAGCCGGTACTGCCCGGCCAGCGTTCCGCGACCCAGATTTTCAACAACGCGAGCGGGATGCAGCTGAGGAACCTTCAGCCCGGTTCCGAATTCTGGTTCGGTACCAATTCCATTGGTCAGGATTTGTGGAGCCGCGTCTGGAGCGGCACGCGCACCTCGCTGTTAATCGGCTTTGCTGTCGCTTTGAGCGAAGCGGTGCTCGGTATTTTAATGGGCATACTCTGGGGTTATGTCCGCAAGCTTGACCGGATTCTCACTGAAATTTACAATGTATTGGACAATATTCCACAGACCGTTGTTTTAATTTTATTTTCGTATATCATGCGTCCGAGCGTTTCGACGCTGATTTTCGCCATGTGCCTGACCGGTTGGCTGGATATGGCACGGTTTATCCGCAACCAGATCGTGATTATCCGCGACAGGGACTACAATCTGGCCTCGCGCTGCCTCGGTACGCCGACCCGGCGCATCATGCTTCGAAATCTACTGCCGTACCTCGTGTCCGTCATCATGCTCCGCATGGCGCTTGCGATTCCGGCAGCTATCGGCAACGAGGTGTTCCTGACTTATATCGGCCTTGGTTTGCCGGTCAGCATCCCGTCGCTCGGCAACCTGATCAATGAGGGGCGCGTACTGATGACCTCGGCGGCACTGCGGTACCAGCTGTTCTTCCCCGCAATAGCCCTTTCCGTCGTTACCATTTCATTCTATATTATAGGCAATGCGTTCGCCGACGCATCCGACCCGAAAAATCATGTGTAAGGAGGTTGATTTTATGGAACAGGAAGTTATTTTGTCCGTACGGAACCTAAACGTGAAATTCGACCTTCGCGGACG
>Ga0183100_1000859_pt1 | contig 18678 bp, 19 predicted proteins | sample Biomet2_FD_127789 | JGI IMG/M metagenome (GOLD analysis project Ga0183100, IMG submission 127789) | Microbial communities from bioreactor (seeded with anoxic lake sediment) at LBNL, California, USA - Biofuel metagenome 2 | ecosystem: Engineered > Bioreactor > Anaerobic > Unclassified ...
GTGCCGTCGCCGGGGCTCACCACGCCCTTTCTCATTGCTTGCCCAGCCTCTCCAGCACGCTGGCCACGAGGAACGGAAGGGTGATGGTGGCATCGCCCTCCACGGTCACGTGGTCAGCGTTCTCCTTCACCTTGCCCCACGACACCGCTTCGCGGATCTGGGCCCCCGAGAGCGAACCGTCATACTCGACGGCGGTGGTAAGGTAGACGGCGTGGTCGAGGCCTCCCCGGAACTGGTTCCACCAGATCGTGTGGTGCTTGGAGATGCCTCCCCCGATCATGAGCGCGCCGCTCTCCTTGGCGTCGAAGACCATGTCCATGAGGTCCTGCTCGTCCTGGAAGAGGTCGACCTTCAGATTGCGGTGCTCCTGCCAGTACATCCACAGCTGGCTGCCGAACGACCCGTCGGTGATGCCGGGGATGAACACGGGGACCTTGTTCCGGTGGCACCAGTGGGCCAGCGAGTCCTCGTCGTCGATCCTCGCTCCGACCTGGTCCACGAGCTCGCGGGTGGAGATGGAGTCGCGGCCCTTGAGGATCTTCTTGAACATCGGGCCCAGCTTCCTCTCCAGCACGATGCCGTAGCTGCTGTTGGGCACCAGCACGTTCCCCAGCCGGTTCAGCCCCTGCTGGTGCAGCTTCACGTCGTCCATCTGGAAATCGCCGTGGTAATAGCTCTTCCACGTCCTGGCCAGGTCGTGGTCCATGGTACCGCAGGTGGTAATGATGGCGTCCACCAGCCCCCGTTTCACGAGCTCGACGATCACTCCCCTGGTCCCCGTGGCCATGATGCACGCGGGGAAGGAGAGAAAGGTGGTGCATCCGTCCTTGCGCACCATCTCCTCCATGATGTCCGCCGCCTCGGACAGCTTCCTCCCGGTGAAGCCACCGGACTGCCTGAGCTGGACCATGAGCGCGTCGACCGTCATTCCTGATTCGTACTTTATGTCCTTGACCGGTCTCTTTGCCTTCATTTCAATTCTCCCTTGGAGGGTGAAAAGCAATTCCATGGGGCTAGATATAAATTGGCATCAGCCGGAGGTGAGCTCGCCGTCGGAGGCGGCCGGATCGGTGCCCGCCCCGCCGTTCGCGCCGTCCAGGGTGCGGTCCCAGACCTCCAGCTGCTCCTCGAGAAGCCTTCGCGTCCCCGCCTCATCGCCGTTGTTGTCCAGCACCTTCCACCCGTCGGAGAGCATGAGGATCTTCTCCCGGCACTTCCTCAGGGAGGGGAGGTTCTCGAACATCTCCTGCTGGTCCTCCCGGCATGCTATCCGGCGGAGGGCCTTATCCGGATCGATGTCCACCAGCAGCAGCCGCTCCGGGACCGGGAGCACCTTGGCGAAGACGTCGTATCCCTGGCGGGCGAACCTCTTAGGCAGGTAGGCCGTGCCCATGAGGTAGCGGACGAACACAACGTCGTCGTACTTTCTGAACTCGGTCCTCACCTTGGCCACCGAGACAAGGACGTCGAGGACATAGAAGGCGGTGGAGATCACGAACATCATTGGCCCTCGCTCCTGGAGGGCCCTCCGCGACAGGCGGCCCGCGAGGCGGTCGGAGGGATGAGCCTGCACCAGGACGGAGTCTCCCCTTGCTTCGTAGTGCTCCCTGATCCACCTGGCCACAGTGCTCTTGCCTGAGCCGTCGAGGCCATCGACCACGATCCAGCGCTTCAGGCGATCCCTCCTCCCAGCATGAGCTGGACCACGATGACGAGGCCGGCGGTGAGGAAGGGCACGATGAGGTTATCATACTCTCCCGGCGACACGAGCTCCACCGAGGCCACGAACGCGCCGACCAAGGCGGCCAGGCCCACGGCCTCGAGGACCGAGAACGGATATACGTTGAGCTGTGGCATCGTGCCGCTGAGCCAGGTGTAGAAGCCGATCACTGCCAGCGTCGCCAGGAAGGTGCCCACGGCCACCGACGCGGTGCCGATGTAGCTCTTGTTCTTCCACAGCTTCCTCTTCCCGTAGCGCTTGCCGACGAGCCCGCCCACGCCGTCCCCGTAGGACATGGCCACGATGGCGATGCTGGCCACCAGCCGGTCGTCGAACAGCACCAGCGCCAGTATGGTCCAGGAGATCGCGTAGAACACTAGGCCATAGCCATGCCCTTCCGCGCTGGCCATCTTGAGGAAGGCGTTGTCGAGCTTGTGGAAGGGCGAGTGGGGGGTCATCAGCAGCAGGAAGAGGATGAACGGCGCGGCCGCCAGGAAGGCCATCACGTACCGGGAGTCGAAGATCCACCAGAAGAACACGATGTTGCCGACCAGGATGTGGATGACCTTACGGAAACCGCTGCCACCGGGCCATTTTCGCTTGGCGAGCGTGGCGATGACCACCACCACAGCGACGTAAGCGTACACAAGAACAAGGCCGATGATGTCCCCAGTGCTCACCATGTCGCGCTGACAACAGCCTGCTCGTAGTTATATCTTGCCGAGGCCATGAAACCGGACGGGCAGCGCACGGGGTCGGCGGCATCAACCACCAGGAAGATGTAAAATAGAGACCTCAACATCTTATGGATGGTGCTCCCCTGATCGACATGGTCCTCCTCGCCTCCTTGGTGGTGGCGGTAACGCTGTTCTTCGCCTTCACCAATGGTTTCCAGGACTCCAGCGCCACCGTGGCCACCATGGTCGCCTGCCGGGCCGCCACCCCCCGCACGGGAGTCGTGTACTCGGCCCTCTTCGGCTTCCTGGGGGCCATGCTGGGAGGCAGCGCCGTGGCCTTCACCATCGAAGGCCTGGTAAGCGTCGAGGAGCCTTCCCTGCTGGTGCAGATACTCCTCGCTGCGGTGCTGAGCGCAACGAGCTGGAACCTCATAACCTGGAGGTTCGGGCTGCCCTCCTCGTCGACCCACGCCCTGGTGGGCGGACTGGTCGGAGGGGGGGTGGCCGGAGCGGGGGCGGGAAGCATCGACTGGGGCGTCTCCGCCCTGGCGACCGGGGAGCTCACCGGCCTGACCAAGATCCTTGTGTTCCTCATCCTGTCCGTGGCCATAGGTTTTGCCGCCGGGTACGTCGTCAAGCGGTCCAGCATGATCGCCCTTCGTAACGCCAGGAGGACCATGAACGGCCCCATCAGGCGCTCCCAGTACCTGACCACCGCGATACTGGCCTTCGCCCACGGGGCCAACGACGGCCAGAAGCAGATGGGGATCATCACCATCGCCCTCTTTACCGGGGGTTTGATCGCGGTGCAGGAGATCCCTCTATGGGTCCGCGCGCTGGTGGCCATCGCGGTCGCCGTGGGCACCGTCGGCGGGGGGTGGAAGATCATGAAGACCCTGGGGCGGAAGATATTCCCTCTCAAGGCCATCGACAGTCTGGACTCCCAGCTCGCTTCGTCGGGGACCATCCTGTTGTCCACGCTGGCCGGGGCCCCCGTCTCCTCGACCCAGGTGGTCGCATCCAGCGTGATGGGGGTCGGGGCGGGGGAGCGCTTGAGGATGGTCCAGTGGTCGGTGGGAAAGCACATGGTCATGTCCTGGCTGCTGACCATCCCGGCCTCGGCGCTATTGTCAGCGCTCTTGTTTAATATCCTCAGATTGCTCATGGGAAGCTGAGGCTTAAGGGCGTGGACGACGGCAAGGACAAGGTGAAGGGAAAGCTCCTCGATTCCATCTTCCCAAGGAAGTACGATTTCCATGGAATGCTGCTCCATCAGACCGAGCTGACCGAGGCCGGGGTCAGCGCCCTCAACGTCTGGCTCGCCGCGGGGGACATAACCCGGCCCCCGACTGAGGTGGATAGGATCGAGCAAGAGGCCGACGACGCCCGCCGCCACATGGAAGGCCTTCTTCTGGAGGCGTTCTCCACCCCCTTCGACCGTCAGGACATCTACTCCTTCTCCAGGCAGATCGACAACATCCTGAACTTCTGTCTCTCCACCGCCGTGGAGATGGAAGCCTTCGGGGTAAGGCCGGATGATGCCATTCTGCGCATGGCCGCCGCCCTGCAAAGGGGGACCGAGCTGGTGAAGGAGACGGTCAGCATAATGCCCAACCACCCCGCCAAGGCCCAAGGAATGATCCGGGAGATGAGGCAGAAGGAGAGCGAGATCGAGAAAGCGTACGTGGCCGACCTGGCGATCGTCTTCTCCACCAGCGACCCCATGGAGGCGATGAAGAAGAGGGAGGTCTACCATCACCTCAAGGACGCCGGCCGTGCGCTGAGCATAACCATAGATGTGCTGCACCGCATCATCGTGGAGCTGGGATGAGCATGTTCGACGCTGTGGACCTCTCGAAGAAGATGAAAAAGGAGGAGCACAAGGCCATCACCCCCCAGCTGAGGGAACGGCTGGGCGAGCTGCAGAGGAAAGTGCACGCCGCCGGAACACCGGTCATGGTGGTCGTGGAGGGGTGGGAGCCGATGAGCATGGCCTCGGTGATCAACAAGGTCCTTCTGCCCCTCGACCCCCGCGGCTTTTCCTATCACAACATCACCACGCCGGACCGCATCGAGAAGCAGATGCCGTTCATGTGGAGGTTCTGGATGCAGGCTCCCTGGAAGGGCAACATCGCCATCTTCGACCGCTCCTGGTACTCGAGGGCGGTCACCGAATGCCTGGACGAGAGCAAATGCAAGACCCTCCCCCAGGACATCATAGAGGATATCAACCGGTTCGAGGAGCTTCTCGCCGAGGATGGCACGGTCATCGTCAAGATGTTCCTCCACACCAGCAAGGTCGAGGACAAGCGGTCGGAGCGCAAGGGCGGATCCCCCGAGGCGTGCGGCCTGTTGAGCGAGGACCTGGACTCCGAGCGGCTGTACCGGAAGCATCTCCCTCTGCTGGAGGACATCATTCAGCGCACCGATACGCCCCACGCCCCCTGGGTCATCGTGGAGGCCGACGACCCCGAGTACGCTGAGGTCAAGGTGCTCCGGAACATCGTGGACCGGCTGGAGCTGGCGCTGACGAGGCAGGCGGGACCGAAGGTCGCTCTCCCGGTGGTGATGGGCACCTCTCCCCGGGCCATCGTCGACCTTTCCGTCAAGTTGCCGGATGATGAATATAAGAATCGCTTGGACAAGATCCAGGGTAAGATGAAGGAAGCGCAATGCGAGCTATTTCGCAAAAAGAAGCGGCTGGTGGTGGTGTTCGAGGGCAGGGACGCCTCGGGGAAAGGGGGCAACATCGCCAGGCTCGGTCAGGCCCTCAACCCGCGCACCTATCAGGTCGTTCCCACCGGCGCACCGGACGATATGGAGCTGGCGCATCATTATCTGTGGCGCTTCTGCCGCCGGCTGCCCATGCCGGGGCATATGAGCATCTTCGACCGCTCGTGGTACGGCCGGGTGCTGGTGGAGCGGGTGGAAGCTCTGACCCCCGAAGCGGACTGGACTAGGGCCTACCGGGAGATCAACGATTTCGAGCGCTGGCTGGTGAACAACGACACCGTCGTGGTCAAGCTGTGGCTGGAGGTGGACAGGGGCACCCAGCTGAAGCGGTTCATCGAACGGGTGGACGATCCTCGGAAGACCTGGAAGATCACCCCCGAAGATTGGGTGGCCAGGGAGAAGTGGGACCGGTACACCGAAGCAATCGATGAGATGCTGGAGCGGACCTCCTTCCCCTCCGCGCCGTGGAGCGTGGTGGCGTCCAACGACAAGAACCACTCCAGGGTGGAGACCATCAGCATCATAGTGGATGCCGTAAATCGTGCTCTCGAGTGAGTGTTTCGGAGAATGATAACCGGGACTCGAAGAGCGCTATGCCAGTTTTCCGTTACTCTAATTCTCCTTTTAAGAATCAATATATAGATGAATCTTAATTATGGCCCCAAACCTGAACGAGGTTCTGATTATGGCTATAGATATCGACGCCTGGGTATATCTCATACCAGTAGCTGGCGTAATTGGCCTCTTGGTCGCGTACCTTCTGACACGCAGTATATTCAAGAAGGATACCGGCACCCCCGACATGGAAGCGATTGGGGACGCCATACGCGAAGGGGCAAAGGCCTACTTGGCCCGCCAGTACAAGACGATTGCAATTATTAGCGTGATTGTGGGAATAATCATCGCTATCGGAATACGGTACGAGGTCGGCATTGCCTTCTTGCTCGGTGCCTTCTTCTCCGCTCTGTCCGGCTACATCGGCATGACCGTGTCGGTGAAAAGCAACATCCGGACCGCGAGCGCGGCGAGGAGGACCCTCAATGAGGCGCTCCAGACCTCCTTCCGCGGAGGCGCCGTCTCTGGCATCTCCGTCGTTGCCCTCAGCCTTCTGGGTGTTGCGGGCATCTTCTTCGTGTACCTGTTCTTCGTGGTCGCCGAACCGACCTCTGCCCCGAGCGGTTACACCCTCGAGTCCTGGCATGTCGTGGAGACCCTGAACTTGGCCGTCGGGTACGCCTTCGGTGCGTCCTTTGCTGCGCTGTTCGCCCAACTGGGCGGCGGTATCTACACCAAGGCCGCCGATGTGGGCGCTGACCTCGTCGGTAAGGTCGAGGCCGGTATCCCCGAGGACGACCCCCGCAACCCCGCGGTCATCGCTGACCTTGTCGGCGACAACGTCGGTGACTGCGCCGGTCGTGGTGCGGACCTGTTCGAATCCACCGCCGCCGAGAACATTGGTGCGATGATACTGGGCGCTGCCATATTCGGCCTCACTGGTAACATTGACTGGGTGTTCTTCCCACTGGTCGTCCGTGCCTTCGGCCTGCTCGCTTCCTTGGTCGGCATCATGGTCGTCAAGCTGAGGAACGAGAACGAGGAGCCGATGCACGCGCTCAACCGTGGATATTATGTCTCGGCCATACTCGGCGCGGTCGGTTTCTTCATCATCACCGACCAGATGCTGGGCGCCTGGCAGTTCTTCGCTTGCGGTGTCATCGGTATCGTCCTGTCCATCGCCATCGTGTACATCACTCAATACTACACCGCTGGCGAGTACAGGCCGGTCCGTGAGATCGCCAAGGCCTCCGAGACCGGCCCGGCCACCAACATCATCACTGGTTTCTCCATCGGTCTGGAGACCACCGCGGCGCCGATCATCTGTATCGGCATCTCGCTCCTGGCCGCCTACTTCCTGGGTCAGGACGCTACCTCATACATACCTGGGGTCACCGTCGATGCGAACAGCCAGTTCATCTTCGGCCTGTTCGGTACTGCCGTCGCTACCATGGGTATGCTCGCCACTGCCGCGTTCGTCCTCGCCATGGACACCTTCGGGCCTATCACCGACAACGCCGGTGGCATCTGCGAGATGTCCAAGCAGCCCGAAGAGATCCGCGTCAGGACCGACCGGCTCGACGCCGTGGGCAACACCACCAAGGCCCTCACCAAGGGGTATGCCATGGCCTCCGCGGCCCTCGCTGCCTACCTGCTGTTCGCAGCCTACTTCCAAGAGGTCGCGGTCAAGCTGGACAAGCCCCTGCTCGAGGTATTCACCGTCGACATCGCCCAGCCCCCAGTGTTCGTCGCTGCCCTGATCGGCGCCATGCTGGTCTTCCTGTTCTCCTCACTGGCCATCCGTGCCGTGGGCAAGGCCGCCTACGACATGATCAACGAGGTCAGGAGGCAGTTCAAGGAGAAGCCCGGTATCCTCGCTGGTACGGAAAAGCCCGACTACGCCCTGTGTGTGGACATTTCTACCAGGGGCGCTCTGAAGGCCATGGTCCTGCCGGCGCTGCTGCCGGTCGTGGTCCCGGTGGCGGTCGGTCTCATCTGGCGCTTCGCCTACCCTGACGCGACCAACCAGATCGCGGTCCAGGCCGTCGGCGCGTTCCTGATGGTCGCGACCATCGCCGGTATCCTGATGGCCACCGTCCTCAACAACGGGGGCGGCGCCTGGGACAACGCGAAGAAATACGTGGAGACCGGACACTACGGCGGTAAGAAGAGCCCTGCTCACGCCGCTGCGGTCGTCGGCGACACCGTCGGTGACCCCTTCAAGGACACCGCCGGTCCGTCCCTGCACGTGCTGGTGAAGCTGCTCTCCACCATCACCCTGGTCTTCGCCGGGCTGTTCATCGTCATGTAAGGCGATGGAACTCAAACCCTTTCCTTTTCCTTTCATCCAGTATATTTTTCACACATATCGAGAAACCTCAGCTTTATATACGAGTTGGCTTATCCCACAATCATCGTTCGAGGCCACGCTATGTATCTATTGACAACGAAGGAGAAGGTCGTGCGCATCCCGCCGGAAAGGCTGGGCGAAGACCTCACTGACGTTATTAACCAGCTGAGCTGGGAGTCCTTTGAGGGAAAGATCGAGGGCTCGGATTCGCTCACCCTCCTGGTGTCCCACGTCGAGCCGGTGGGCCAGGGGCGCATCGTTCACGGTGACGGTGCCATCTATCAGAAGGTGAAGTTCGACAGCTTGGTCTTCCGACCCCAACTGCAGGAGGTCATCGAGGGGACCGTCGTGGAGGTCCTCAAGTTCGGTGCGTTCGTGAGGTTCGGACCGCTGGACGGCCTGCTTCACATCAGTCAGATCATGGACGACCGCATCGACATCGACTCCGACAACGGCAGGCTGCTCGGGAAGGACACCAAGCGGGACCTGAAGGTCGGGGACAAGGTCCGCGCCCGCATCGTCGCCCTGAGTCTCAACGAGAGAAGCCCCCGCGAATCCAAGATCGGCCTCACCATGAGGCAGCCCGGCCTCGGCAAGATCGAGTGGATCGAGGAGGAAAGGAATAAGACGAGCGGGGGTGCGGCATGAAGCTGCAGAAGGCATGCAAGCATTGCAGCTTCATCACCGAGGAGGATACCTGCCCTCTGTGCAACAACCCGACCTCCAGGGATTGGCAGGGATACGTGATCATCGTGGACCACACCCGATCGGAGATAGCCAAGAGGATGGGTATCAATGTCAACGGAAAGTTCGCCCTCAAGGTGCGCTGATCTGCGGTGTCCCCGCAGAGGATGGCGGTTACCTGAGAAGATGAGGGAACAGCTGGCAACGGGTTTCGGCAGGATGGTCGACATCAAGGACCTTTCCGCCGAGATCAAGGGTTGCCGGCTCCTTATGGCTGTGGGCGATATGGTATCATTCACTCTGCTGGACAATGGTTTCGTACCGGACCTTGTCATCTATGATTTCAAGACCGAGCGCAGGTCGTATACCTCTCTTGCGGCCAAGCTCGACCAGATGAAGGGGGTCAGGGCCAAGGTGGCCAACCCAGCAGGGCAGATAACCACCGAGCTGGTGCGAGAGATCGCGCTGGCTCTTGAAAGGAACGTTCCAACGAAGCTCTTGGTCGAGGGCGAGGAGGACCTGGCCGCACTGGCCTGCGCGGCGATGGCTCCTCCAGGCTCCTGCCTGATCTACGGTGTGCCCGGAAAGGGCATGGCCATGCTCAGGGTCGATGAGGACGTCGCGTGCCAGGCCAGGTCGATAATATACTCGATGGAGGAATTGAATTGAAGCTAGAGATCGTCAACAAGAACGAGAATAAGACCATGGACAGGTTCGAGGTCGCCTTCAGGACCGAGCATGTAGGAGAGCCCTCCCCCAACAGGGATGCTGTCCGCACCGCTCTGGCCGGGGCTATGGGAGTGCAGAAGGAGCGCGTCATCGTGTCGAACATGGCCTCCAACTACGGCACCGGCATCAGCGACGGAAATGCCCACGTGTACGGCTCCCCCGACAGCGCCAAGAAGCACGAGAAGAACTACAAGCTCGTCCGAAACGGGCTGGCCGAGAAGAAGGCCAAGAAGCCAAAGACCGTGGCTACCAAGAAAAAAGCGAGGTGAACTAGATGGCAAAGGACGAGAAGGCCGCCGCTCCGGCGGCAGAGAAGAAGCCTGAGGGAAAGAAGGACGCCAACAAGGGCGCTGCCGCCAAGAAGGGCGGCCAGTCAAAGAGCGAGTCCACCTCCAAGAGGGACAAGTACTCGGTCGAGGGCGGAAAGCTCGAGAGGAAGGGCAGGAACTGCCCCAAGTGCGGACCCGGCGTCTTCCTGGCCGAGCACAAGGACCGCAACACCTGCGGCAAGTGCGGCTACACCGAGTTCAAGAACAAGAAGTAAACACCTTCCCCCAACTCCTTTTCCACGTCCCTATCTATTTTCTGACATCCCCTTGCTCCAGCATATATACAGGTAAGGGTTCACCACCGGTCACATGAGGTGCGGTTTCATCGGCTATGGCAACATGGGAGGCGCAGTGGTGAGAGCATTGCTCGCGGACGGCTCCCTGCAGGAACGGGACGTTGCGGTGTACAATCGCACCCCAGGACGCCTGCAAGGCTTGAGGTCACAGCATCCCGGGGTCCGCATCACCGAGTCCATGTGCGAGGCGGCCTCGGACGTCGATGCGGTCTTCATCTGCGTGCACACGCCGGCCGTGCCGGAGGTGCTGTCCGAGATCCGCGGGGCGATGGACCCAGGGACGCATCTCGTCACCATCAATGGCGGGATCGGCATCGCAGAGGTGCAAGCGGCCTGCGATGGGCCAGTGAGCAAGGTCATCCCCTCCATAACCATCGAGACCGGGCGCGGCTACACCCTCGTAACCCATGGCAGCAAGGTATCCGTTGCTCAGGCCAGGGTCCTGGAATCGCTGTTCTCTCGCTCCAGCAAGGTGAAGGTGCTCTCCGAGGATGAGCTGGGCATCGCCACCGACCTCACCAGCTGTGGTCCTGGCCTCATGACCGAGATGATAGCCCAGTTCGCTCGGTCCGGAGCGAAGGTGGGAGGCATCGACGACCGGGAGGCCTTGGCTATGGCGGCGGAGACCATGCTGGGCACCGCCCTCCTGCTGGCCGACGGCCGTTCCTCGCCCCGGACGCTCGAAGAGCAGGTGGCCACCAAGGGCGGGATCACCGAGCAAGGGCTCAAGGTACTGGAGAGCGAGCTCCCGCCGACCTTCGACCGCATGTTCGAGGCGACCATGCTCAAGAGGGGTTCGACGAAACCGCTACCGGTCGAAAGGCCGTGAACGATGCTGTCCGCGACAGCGGGTCCGGTCCAGATATCTTTATTACTACCTTTTCCATCAGATAGCTGGGACTCGTAGTGTAGCTTGGATATCACTGAGGCCTCCGGTGGACCCTTTCGGTCCAGGGAAAGCCTCGAACGGGGGTTCGAATCCCCCCGGGTCCGCCTTTCTTTTATCCATTATCTAATCTTCTTAGGTCAATCCGGGCATTTTCGATAAAAAAGCGTCCAGCCTGTAAAATCCGTTACCTATCTCCTGAAAAATGTGTTCTCTCATCCTGGTCCTTACCGGATTTTGGAAGATGCGCGTCAAAGCCACAGTCACCTTGGTCGCGGGCATGGGCCTTTTTTTATAGGCCGACCCTGTTCACCCGGCAAATGGCGGTAAGCATGGGTCGGAACGAGGGCTTGCTGCTGATGACTGGAGCCCTCTGGGGCACAGCCTACGTGGCGATCAAGATAGGCCTGAATGACGGCGACCCTTACCTGTTCGCCCTGCTCCGCTTCGTCCTCGGCTCGGCGGTGCTCTTCGCCTTCATCGCCTACGCCGGTAAGTTCGATACCTCCCTGTTCCGGGATCGTACCATCTGGCTGGTGGGCTTGTTGAACGCACTGTGCATCGCCCTGCAGAACGTGGGGATGACCATGACCTCGGCCACCAACGCCGTGCTGCTGTTCAACATCAACGTCGGCTTCGTGGCCATCCTCGCGGCGGTGATCCTGAAGGACAAGCTGGCCCGTATGGTGCTGATCGGTCTGTTCACCGGCATGGTGGGGGTGCTCTTGATCTCCACCAACGGGGACCTTTCAACCATCTACAGCGGCACATTCCAGGGGAACCTGCTCGTCCTGTTTTCCGGGGTGGTATGGGCCTTCTGCACCGTGTACCTCAAGCGGGTCCTTGACCAGGGCAAGGACGTGACTATGGTCACCGGGGCCATGTTCCTGATGTCGGTGGTGTTCCTTCTGCCCCTGACCGCGGCCTTCACCACCAACTACGCGATGGACGGGGTGGCGTGGGCGTCCGTGGCCTGGACTGGCGTGGTCTGCACCGGCATCGCCTACTTCACCTACAGCATCGGGCTCCGGCGCGTGAGCGTCACCGTCGCCACCATCATCCTCCTGTCCGAGGTGGTCTTCGCCATGCTTTTCGCCCTCCTGTTCCTAGGAGAGGTCCCCACTGGCTCCATCGCCCTGGGGGGCGGGCTGATAGTCCTTTCTGTGGTGCTCATCTCGCTGGCAGATCGCTCGGCCTAGGGGTATCGATAAGGAAAGATGCTCGATACATTGGGTCACGCAGGTCATGGGCCGCACCAAATCATCATTTTGTCCATCCTCACCGGGTGTACATTAGCGGACGCGACCGACACCTAAGGATAGAATTATTGACGGGATAGATCCAATAGTGAAGAGTCCAGGTCAAGAGGCCTTGACGACCCTAGGGTTGGAATCGTGCAAATGACGAGAGGTAAGGACGACCGTATCAGGGGAGAAGAGGAGTGGGCGAAGGCAAAGGAGCTCATAGCCTCGAGACAGACCTCCGAGGCGACCGCCCACCTCGAGGAGGCGGAGCGCTCGTTCACGGCCTCGGGGGATGAAGGGAGGCTCATGGAGGTCCTGCTAACGGAGAGCCAGAACCATCTTTGCCTGGGTCTTACCTCTCGAGCGCTCGATGACGTCAGCACGGCCACGAGACTGGTGGAAAAACAGGGTCGTCCGGTCGAGAACAGGCGTTTCCTGTTCCAGAGAGGACTGGTGCATCTCTGCATCGGCCGTGAGGAGGAGGCCCATCGGGACATCAGTAGGTACCTGGAGCTGTCCGAGGGTTTGGAGGATCACATGGCCACGGTCCGTGGTCATTTCTATCTGGCCCTGATATACGAACGCCATGGCGAGCCGTGCATGGCGGCCGCCGAGCTTGAGGTCGGACGGGATGCGGCCGAGAGGCTGGGTTCGACCATTCTCAGCGGGGGGCTGACAGCTTTTCTCGCCCATCTATGGCTCCGGAGGGGAGAGACGGAGATGGCAAGAACCCTTGAGAGCGAAGCTTCCCACCTGATGCGCGATGTCACGGACGAAGAGGGCACTTCCAGCCGAGGGATGACCCTTCTAGCCAACGCCGAGGTCCGCACCACGAACATGGACCTGAGCGGAGGCCAAGAGGCCTTTCGGCTCTCTCTCGCCGCCTTCCATCATTCCCGGCTAAGCCATTATTTCGAGGCATTCGCGCATGCTAGCTATGGGGAAACGCTCCTGAGGCAGGGGCTAGCGGAAGAGGGCTGCTCAACCCTCAATCGGGCCCGCTCGCTGTACGAGAAACTATCCAACAGGTCCCAGGTGGAGAGGATAACGGCGCTGATCAGCGGTGCAGGCAATCCGTGTCGGCGTTAGGATAAAAACAGTGGATTCCGGGCGGGTATCGGCCTCACAAATCCTTCACATCTTGGTTGTATTGCTGCTCATTCTGGCCAAGCTAGGGACTATAAGAGCAAGCTCGAGCTATCTGGCAGGGAGCATTAACATCGTTTACTTATATACATGTACAGGAAAGGTTTATGAATGTAGCTTCGGCGCGTGCTAAAAAAGTAACAAGCTGGTTGCTGGCCATAATCTGCTCATCATTCATGCTGTATGCTGGATAATACATATTGAGGCAGACCGTTGCCAGGGACAAGGATGAAGAAGTCATCCATTGATGTGCAGAGACATGGGATTTACAATCATCCTATATTCTTTTATAGGGCGTTCAGAAATCCACAATCAGGTGTTGGGATGGCCTTAGATTCCCTCAGTTCCACGTAGCTTCCATCCCAACGCCTTTGATGGCTTATTGGCTTTTTGCGTATATTATAGCTCGTGTTTACACAATCGTGTAATCTGTTCGTAATTGCTTTAGCTTCTTTTTCATCACGAACCTGTTCTTCCAGAGGACAGCGGGCACCACTAGATCCTAAGCCCCCGGTCGAGCCGGTTGATGGGCTTGTTGTGAGCGCTGGCTCATCACCGGCGGAACCTGGTGCTGTTGTGATAGATCATGAACCCGACCACGGCCGCGGACGCTATCACGAACGCGAAGAGGTAGATCATGACGGTGGGGCCGATCGGAAGCGTGCTCTCCACGACGGGACCGACCGTCTGGTTCGACTGCGACAGTACGGTGATGGTGATCATGTCCCTTCCCGTGTTACCGGCCGCGTCGGTGACCAGCAGCCTCACCGTGTAGGTGTTGGCCCCCTGATAGGTGTGAGTGAACGAATCACCACTGGAGGCGCCCCCATCACCCAAGGTCCACGAATAGGTATAGGGGCTGACGCCGCCGGTGACGACCGAGGTAACGTTGACGGTCAGCGGTGCAGGGCCGTTCGTCGTCGTGGCCTGGATAGAAACAGTGAGGTTACCGGCCACCACCTTCCCAGCATCGATGGAGATGTCGTTGGTAGCGGTCGCGCCCCTGCTGTCGGTGACGGTCAGGCTGATGGTGTACTGGCCGGCCGCAGCGTACTGGTGCTCAAAGTTCGAGGTGCTGGCGGTCGAACCGTCTCCGGCATCCCAGGCATAGGTATAGGGCCCGATGCCGCCGGTAACGGTCGCCGCGAGGTCCATGTCCAGGGGATTATCGCCGTCCGGGGAAGCTTGGATCGAGACGTCAAGGACGGGCACTTCCTTGATGGTGAAGGGGAGATCGTACCTCGGGGGCGATTCTAAGAGGTCAAGCGGCGTCCTCTTAATTTCTATGGCGACGGTGCCACTGTACACGCCCGGGGCCACCTCGGGGGTGGTGAAGGAACCAGTGAGGTTGGTGCTGCCCCCCTCACTGACGGTGAGGTCGCCTTTCAGGGTCGTGGACGTGGTCGAGGTGCCCCAATCTATCGTGTAGACGGCAGACGAGATGGTGAACGATTGATCCCCGGTGTTCGTGAGCTGGAAGCTAAAGGCCACGGTCTGGTTCGCGTAGGCGGACGTGGGACCGTCAGCATGCCCCTCCGTACGCCACTCGGCCTGAGCCTCGCCCGTGGTAATGAAAATACTGCTGACGAGGGAGGCGGTCATCAGCATTGCGATTATAGTAATAAGGTGAGTTCTCTTCAATGGATTCGTGGTCGTCACGAAGTACTGGCACTTAATAATTCCTCAGGGAATCGAGCGTTTGGCATCGGTCGGGGGCGCCGCCCGCCCTGAACGGGTCCCGGGGCTCGCGCGCGACGTCAGAGAACCCGCTCGCGCTTCTCCCTCGGCCGGACGACCATCACCGGACAGGACGCGAACCGGATGACCTTCTCGGCCACGCTGCCGAGCAGGAAGTGCCTCGCACCGGTGAGCCCCCTCGTGGCCATGAACACAAGGTCGTAGTCCTTCGATGCCTCGATGATATCGAGGGCGGGGGAGCCCCGCTTGACAATGAGCTCAGCGTGCACACCGGCCTCCTTGGCCGTCTTCATCGCCACCTCGGCCGCCGCCTCGGCGGCCTTCTGTTGATAAGCATACACGTCAGGGATCCCCAGACCCTGTTGAGTGCTGACCGTGGCATGGACATCGATTATGCTCATGATGGTGACATCGGCCCCCAGCGTCCTGGCGAGCTCGACGCCTTGCAGCACGGCGGCCTGCGCGTTCTTGCTGCCATCAGTGGGTATCAAGATCTTCTTGTACAGAGGCATCGGATCACCATACTCCGTTCTGCTCGATAGCTCGTGCGCTTCCGTTCTCCAGGGAGAGCATGCAGGGAAAGGGAGGGCTCATTTCCCGCCCTCCCGGTCGGGCTTCACCATCTCGGCGATGGGGCCCTCGCCCCCGGTCGCAGGCGTGGCCTGGAGGGCATCCTCCCCGTGGTACTCCTCGGAGCTCTTCAGCGGGACGCTCTTGATGAACAGGCTGACCGCGAGGACCGAGAGGACGATGATGGAGCCCACGAAGAAGGCGTAGGTGATGCTGTTGCTGAGCGCCTGCCTGATGATCTCCAGGACGTAATCGGGGATGGGAGGTTGGGTCGTCACCAGCAACAGCTGCCCCAGGCTGTTGGTGTCGGCGGGCAGCATGGCCATCTGGTCCGGGGTGAAGCTGCCCGACAGCTCGGAGATCATCCTCGAGTTGATCATGCCACCCATGACCGCCACCCCGACCGTACCGCCGATGCTGCGGAACACGCTCATGGAGCCGGTGGCCACGCCCATGTCCTTCTTGGGCATGACGTTCTGGGCAGCGACGATGTAGTTGGACATGAGCGCCCCGAGGCCGGCCCCAGTGATCACCAGGTAGGCAATGGACTCGGCCGCCGAGCTGCTGGAGTTGAGCGTCGACAGCAGGTACATCCCCAGGGCGGAGACGGGCGGTCCGATAATGAGCCACACCTTGTACCCGGTCCGCTTGAGCAGGAACCCGCTGCCGATCGATGTCACCATGGCCCCCAGCATCAGGGGCATGATCAGCTCGCCGCTGTTGCTGGCGCTCATCCCCACGACCGCCTGCAGGAAGAGCGGAAGGTAGGAGATGACCCCGAACATGCCGAAGGCCATGATGAAGAGGCCGATGCTGCCCAGGCTGAAGATCGGTTCCTTGAACAGCCACAGCGGCAGAATGGGGTCGGCCGCCTTCCTCTCGATGAGCATGAAGGCGTAGAGGCAGGCGACGGACAGTGCGGTCAGGCCGATGATCTCGGTGCTGCCCCAGGCGTACTTGTTGCCGCCCCAGGTGACCACCAGGAGCGCGGGCGCCAGGGTCCCGATCAGCGTCAGCATGCCACTGTAGTCGATGGGCAGGCGAGGCCGGTCGGCGGGCCTCGGGAACTTCATGGAGGTGACAACGATCGCGAACAGCCCGATCGGCAGGTTCACATAGAACACCCACCGCCAGTCCATGTTATCGACTATGTAGCCGCCCAGGAGCGGCCCGATGATCGTGGACAGGGCGAACACGGCGCCCAGCATGCCCTGGATCTTGCCGCGCTCGGTCGGAGCGTACAGATCGGCGACGGTGGCCATGGAGATGGGCATCATCGTACCGGCCCCAAGACCCTGGATGAAGCGGCATGCCACCAGCATGTCCATCGAGGTGGACATGCCGGCCAGGAACGAGCCGGCCATGAACATGGCCATGCCCGCGAGGAATATCGGCTTGCGGCCGGAGCGGTCCGACAGCTTGCCGGCGATGGGTATGACCACCGTCTCCGCCAGCATGTACGCGGTGAACAGCCACGAGTAGAGGCTCATGCCCCCGATCTCGCTCACGATCCTGGGCAAGGCGGTCCCCACCACGGTCTGGTCCAGGCTGGCCAGCAGCATGCCTAGCGCCAGACCGAGCATGATGAATGATCGGCTGTGCGTTTTCTTGAACTTGGCCGCCTCCTCGTCGTTGAGGGTGGCGGGGCCTTTGATGGCATTATCCTTTCTTCCGAACATCTGTGCACCTTTGTTAAAGTTAGTTCTTGCAGAACTCTGGAGGGAGCAGCCGGTCGTTGAAGACAAAGGACCCGGGTTTCATGCCCAGCACCCTTTCGGTCAGGGTCCTTAGGACCTGGAAGTGCTCCTGGATCTCCTCCCTCGTCCGCGTTTCAGGCAGGTCGGTGCTCAGGCCTTGGGCCATGGACAGGATGGCGATGGCGGTCTGGCGAGGATGGTCGGTGTCGAAGATACCCTCGCTCACCCCCTGCCTGACGATCTCCTCCATGGCCCCGGTCATCGTGATCAGCGCCCGCTTCTCCATGGACAGCTGGAGCGCCTTGTTCCTCTCTCTCTTGAAGTACGCCATCAAGGTCGAGGAACGGCAGGTGACCTCACGCTTGGCGGTCATGAGCTCGTTGAACCGCTCCATGGCGTTGAGCCCCTTCTTCTCCATCGCTCCGGTGATGGCCGATTCGATCTCGCCCTGGAGCCTTCCATATAGGATCTCCAGGACCTCCTCCTTGGAATCGAAGTAGTAGTAGAACAGTCCCTTCGCCACCCCCATCCGCTCGACGATGTCGTCGACCGAGGTGTTCTCGAAGCCCTTCTCGTTGAACAGGCCTCGCGCCGCCTCGATGAACTCGTTGCGCCGGTCCTGGGGGATCTTGGAGTTTCTGCTCATGAATATCGACTGACCGTCAGTCAATATTCTACCAGTATTTATAGGTCGCCGGGACCGTTGTCGATGGACCAGGCGTAAATGATTTATCGGCCGATGGGCTAGAGGAGGCCACATGTTCCTGACCAGGGAGGAGGAGGCCATGCTGGCCGGAGAGAAGGGCGAGGGGACCAGGACGGCCATGGAGCTCTTGGTGGCCCTAGGCGATATCTATGAGGCGAAACGGCTGGTGCCGATCGCCTCGGCCCACCTCTCTGGCGTGTCGTACAAGACCATCGGGGAGGGCGGCATCGGGTTCTTGGAATCGCTGGCCAAGGACGCCAAGGTTTGCGTGCCCACGACCCTCAACCCCGCGGGCATGGACCGGCAGAAATGGCGGGAGATGGGCATATCGCCCCGCTTCGCCGACCGCCAGCAGCACATCATCGAGTGCTATGGCCGGCTGGGCGTGAACACCGACTGCTCCTGCACTCCATATCTCAATACCAACATTCCGCGCAGGGGCCAGACCCTGGCGTGGGCCGAGTCGAGCGCCCTCTCCTACGCGAACTCGGTGATCGGCGCCCGGACCAACCGGGAGGGCGGGCCAGGTGCGCTGGCGGCGGCGATCGTCGGACGCACGCCAGAGTACGGCCTTCACCTCAAGGAGAACCGCGTCCCCACCGTCGTCCTGGAAGTGGAGCTGGAGGTGGAGGACATCGGCTCTTCCCTCCCGGGCGAG
>Ga0183100_1000733_pt1 | contig 18670 bp, 14 predicted proteins | sample Biomet2_FD_127789 | JGI IMG/M metagenome (GOLD analysis project Ga0183100, IMG submission 127789) | Microbial communities from bioreactor (seeded with anoxic lake sediment) at LBNL, California, USA - Biofuel metagenome 2 | ecosystem: Engineered > Bioreactor > Anaerobic > Unclassified ...
TTTCCCCAAAAAGCGCTGAGAAGCTCAAGAAAGCCCTCAACCTCGTGGGACAGAAGGGCTTAGCCCATCTCTCGACGAAGGATTTTCTCCCTTACCTTTCGACCATTCTCTCCTGCCATCTGAAGTTAGAGGATCTTACCGCCCTCTACTACAAATACATGTCAGGTTGGGGCGAGAAGGCCGCCGTTTGGACGATTCGGGGCTACCGCGACCGCAAGCCGGTCACCGAAAAGCGTTTCGGCCCTTCCGTCCGCTTCTCCTACCGTTATGAGGTTCAAACCCAAGACCTGCAGAACGCCGACACCTATGATACGAGCCGCGTCACCGTGAAGTTCGTCGATGAGTTTGGCACCATCCTCCACTATTGCACCCGCGTCATTTCCTTTAAGACCTATGGCCCCATCGAGGTCATCGGCCCCACCACCGTGCCTTTGCTCGGTGGGGACGTCTCCGTCTACGTCCGCAGCAAGAAAGCCGACCACGAGGCCGAGGCGCGCCTCGTCATTGAGACCGACCAAGGCGATTATCCGATCGACTTCACCGTCCAATAAAACAAAACCCGTCGATCCTTCCGGAACGGCGGGTTTTTCTTCCGTTGATAGTCTTTATTGCTTGGCTACTTGAGCTTCGGCTTGGTTTTTCGCATGACGAATGTCGAGTTCTTTCACGATGCCCGAATATTCTTCCTCGCCGACCTTGTAGCCAAAATGGAGGCAGCAATAAGCGGCCGTGAAGACGAGGATGATGACGCCAATCACGATGTAGCCCATAGTCGCTAGCTGATAGGGTTGGACATTCCCCATGATAGCGGTGATATCGCCTTCAAAAGTATGTCCAACGGCTTCCGAAGTGTTGTACCACCCAGAATTGAGTTTTCCTTCGGCCGAGGAAATCGGGGAGATGACGGTGTAATAGAGACCGGCAATGATGAAGGTAAGATTTTGAACTCCCTTCAAAGTGGCGCTCGAGAACTTGGCGTCCAGCGGCCTCCATGAGAAGGCCACGGATTCCTTGCGCTCGCCGTTCTTCCATTCGTTGTAGTCGATGGCGTTTTGGAACATCACGAGAAGCGTGAGGTAGAAGACGCCCGAGGCGGCGAAGAAGAAGACGGCAGGAATAAAGAGCAACCAAGCCGTCCCCGAGAAGCAGGCGGCGATGCCGTCCATCATGCCGGTGACCGCGGAGAAATCGCTGTAGGCGACAGGTAAATCGCCGAAGAGCGGGAAGCCGATGAAGAGAAAGCCGAGGTAGCTGAGAACGATGATAACGAAGGTCACCGTGAGTATCGTCTGCTTCTTCCACTTTTTGGCCATGGCCGGATAGAGGGCCTGCGCCACAATGGTCGCGACGACGAAGACAATGGAGAGCAACGAGGCCAATAAGCCGCCTTTGTTGCCGCCATAGCCGTAGGCACAATAGAAGTAGTTCAGTCCGATTCCGGTGAGAAAACCAGAAGCTACGTAGTAAAGGAACATGGCAATGATCGACATCAGCAAGGGCTTGTTCTTCCCAAGCATCGTGAACATATCGGAAAATTTGGTCTTTTGCGAAATCTCATCCTGCTTGGGGTCGCGGACCTTCTCCTTGCAAAGGAAGAAGACCGAGGCTTGGGAGATAAGGAACAGTGTGGCCACGATGATGGCAGCGTATTTGTAGAAAGCCGCTGTGGAGAGGCCAAGCGTTCCCGGAACGAGGAAGCAAATGATGTTCATTAGGAAGGCGCCGATCGTGGTCGCCAAGGTCACCTTGGTAGTGATCTTCGCGCGTTCCTTCTCATCAGAAGTAAGAGAGGGTAGCATCGACCAGTAGCCGATGTCGTTCATCGTGAAGACGAGGTCCCAAAGGAAGTAGAACATGATCATAAGGCCGACATAGGTCCATCCAGTCGCCAAACCGGCGAACATCAGAATGACAACGACAGCGTTTCCGATGCCACCTAAGAGGATCCAAGGCCGGAATTTGCCCGATTTAAAATGGCACTTTTCCAAAATAAGGCCCATGATCGGGTCATTAAGGCCGTCCCAAATCAAAGCGATGATAAGAGCGATCGTGATAACGTGCATTTGGCTCGTGTAAGTGGCCGAATCGCTCGAAAGAACGCCCGAAAACATCGTGTACTGCAGCAAGAACGTCCCGACGAGGGCATAGCAAGCATCGCGGAAAATACCGCTCCACGGATAAATGATCCGGGTCAGTTTGGGAACTTTGTCCCCGACGTACGTTCCAGCCGTGAAATCACGGTGGGCCCGCTTAGCCTTTTCTTCGGCCATACCAATTGTCTCCAAAGCCTTTAGGCTTTCAGTTAAATTGATTTTACCCCACGGCCGCTAGGTTGTAAACGCTTCCTTTGGCGGGCGGGTTTACCACCGGTTGTAAACCTTTTCGGCGAAGCCCGGCAAGTCATGGATTTCGATCGGTTGGGTGAGATTATTGACTAAGAAGCGACCGCTAAAAGACCCAAAGACCTGATGTTGGTTGCTTTCGATGATGAGAGCGTTGGCTCCACCGTGGCGGTCGATCTTCGGCGTGAAAATGAGATCGATGTCCCCGGTGTGGCTTCTAAAATGCCAAGGCTTCAGGAAATCGTCGTGGTCTTTATCATCCATTGGGATATCGAAGGCCACATCGGCGAGTTTGTAAGCTTTGTCATCAATGAAGAGCATATTCTCGCTTGCGGCAGAGGTGTCGCCAAAGCCATAGCCGAGGTTCCAGCCAATAATCCGCCCATCTTGGATGGCGTTCAGGGAAGACCAATACCAAGTGTTCTCGTAGGTCCAAACCCCTCGACCCCAATCGAGTACGGCATAAGTATTTTTGTTGAAATCAATAAAATCATCGCCGAGTTTGGCGTAACCGCTCGCCCGGAGATTATTAATTTTCTGATTGTAGTAAAAATGGCCGGCCTTCTTAAAAGGGGTGGCAATCACGAGGGAATTCGGGCTGGTCTCCTCAAGAAAAATATCGCAGCGGAGCTTTTCCCCATCTTTTCCGAATTTCGGCCAGACGCAATAGATGTGCCGCTTGTTCCCCTCGTGGGTGAACTTCATGGTGACGGCCTTGTCCTCGTAGACGGTGTCGCCTTCGCCTGAAGAGGCCGGAAGCTTCCGTTTGCCGAAACTAAACGGGTGCATGACGGACTTCTCAAGGTAGGAAGGAGCGCGGAAATCGAGAAGAGTGCAGCTGCAAAGATCCATATAGCCATTGTCGTCGATGGTGAGGGCGATTCCCCTCTCCTGATTGCCAATGTAGTAATAGTCCCATTCTTTGATACGGCCTTTGGGGGCCTTGATGGCTTTCCGGTCGTATTGTTTAACGAGGGAAAGGGCGTATCCGGCTTCGGCAAGATTGCCTTTTTCGTCCAATAAGGGGCCGGGCCCGAGTAGATGCTGTTCAACCATGATGCGCTTCTCCTCCAATATCCTTTTATCATAGTTAGTTGACCTCAAGGATGTTAGTGGGACTTTTTCCTAGGACAAAGGAACCAAGGCCTTATTGGGGTTACAAATGAAATAATTTAAGGCACTTTAAATTTTTAAGTAATTGCTTTATTATTAGTTATTAGTACAAACGGATGCGGCCAATGGATGCTCTTTCCGAACGTTTGATTAATCAGACTATCGCCCTTGGCGGAAGCAATGAAGCCAACCGCGATTTTTCGACGAAAGAAATAGCCAAAAAGGCCGGCGTGTCCGAACCGACGCTGTTTTCTCGTTTTTCCAATAAGAATAGCCTTATTGAAGTCGCGCTCGACCGTTGCACGACGCACTTCACCGCCTTTGGAACTGACCTCCTCGAACAAGGGATTGAAGGCCGCGAATGGTTCGGGAAAATGATTGACCATCAGATTGAGAAAAAGGAAGAAACTTTCTTCCTTCTTAACTATGCCCACTCGCTTGATCGGGGATCCGAGCCAAAGGAGGACGGTTCGTCCTTCCGCTCTGTCGTCACCGAGGCAGGACGAAAGTTGCTCCGCCGCTACGACTTTAAGAGCGACGAAGAAATCTTTGTCTATTTCTCGGGGATCGCCCGCATGATTCTTTACACCACTGCCTATATCGTGAATGGACTTTGGCCAAACACCGAAGAAATCCGTGATGAAGTCTATACCGTTTCGATGGGGGGTCTAAACTCCTTCCTCGAGAAGAAGGTGGTTTCATGAGTCGCCGTCCTATCGCCAACATCGACGAGAAGGTTCTGCTCGCCACCATCGAAGTGGCGGGAGGCACGATGGAGGCCAACCGTTTTTCGACGAAGGACATCGCCGCGCGGGCCGGCTGCAGCGAATTCGTGGTCTATTCTCATTTCAAGACCAAGGAGAGTCTCATCGACGCCACCAACGCCTATTCACTAAACGCTTTCATCGCCCTTAGCCAAGAAACCATCGCTAAATCCTCAAGCCTTTTCGAGGTTTTCCTCCTGATGCTCGACAAGGCGGTAAGCCACCCCACCGCAATTGATTTTTGTGCCAATTACTCTCATGTCTTCCCGCGGGCCCGAGTCCCTTCCGATTATGAGTCTTATCGGAACCGGATGCGGGTCTTGACTGATCTATATTCGCGGACCTTCCCTTTCCTCAAAGAGGATCAGAACGAACGTATGCAGGATCTCTTTATTTCCCATTTCTTGCGGGAGATTGTCATTTCCGCCAAAACCATCGCCCACCATGAAATCGCCGACACCCCCGAAACCCGTCTCCTCATGGCCCGGAGCGCCCTTCTCGGCCTCAGCGCCTATTCGCAAAGAGCCTGATAATTTACAAAAGAAAAAGGGGGCGGATCGATTCGCCCCCTTTCATTTTACTTAGCGTAAGCCAGCAGTTGAATGAAGTCGCTTTCCTTGAGAGGCTTGGAGAGATAATAGCCCGAAAGCAGCGGCATTTCGAGGTGTTCGGCCACGTCTTTCTCCTCCTCGGTCTCGATGCCACAGCACATCACGTTGAAGCCAGCCCGGTTGGCCATATAGACCATTCGTGAGCAGGTCTGGTAATCGTTCGGATTGTTCGTGGCCCGGCTGATGAAGGACATCTCGGTCCGAAGGTCCACGATTCCGAAGGCCTTAAGCTCCTCGAGGCTGAAGTTGTCCTCGTTGACGGAGCTCATTTCCCAAACGATGCCATAAGGGGCGAGGGCGTCCATGATGTTCTTCAGGTCTTGCTTGTAGTCGGCGAACATGGAGATTTCGATGAGGAAGTGCAAGTAGCGTTTCGGGAGTTGGTATTTCTCGAAGAATCGTCTGACGTTTCCGACAAAGCTCGGGTCGCGTAAGGCCACGCCAGAAAGACGGATGGACATCGAACCGATGTTCGACTTCGAGAAATAGTTCTCGTTGTAGTCTTCCGCCAGGCGGCCAGCGCTCCAAAGGGCTCCAAGGTCTACCTTGTCGACTAGGTTGTTTCTTCCCGCCGCGGCGAAGAGTTCGCCCGAGGGGATCTGATCGCCCTCGCTCGTGAACAGACGAGCCAAAATGTCGATGGAGACAATCTTGTGGGCGCCCGCCTGATAGATCGGTTGAATGGCGATTGGCATGATGTCGCGGGACAGAGTCTTCTGCAAGAGGTCGTCAACGTAATCCTCGCGATGGGCTTTGCGCGGATGGTTATCCGCCACCTGGGTGAGAAAGCCCGGCCCGAACGAGGCGGAACGGTTAAGCTCGCTCTCGGAAAGCGACATGATTTCGCGCGAGGTTTGGGCTTCGGTCGGATAGCCGATGGAAGCGAAGGCGTACTGGGGCTCGAGTTTGATGAACTGGTACTCGAGAGGGCCCCTAACCACTTCGGAGAGCTCCTCGACGAGACCGGCGATTTTGTTCTTCGGATAGCTTTTCAGCAAAAAGACGAGATCGATGTCCCCAAGCCGATAGACGATGTCGCCGTGCCCGGCGTCGCGAATGCTCTTCGTGACCATGGCCATGATGGAGTTGGTGTCGCTGCCTGGAGCCTTTTTGATGAGATCCGGAAGATTAAGCAAGCGAAGAGCCACCACATAGCCGTTTTCGTGCTGCTTCAATTGACGGGAAAGATCAAGGGCCAAGGACTCGCGGTTGCGGATGAGAAGGGTCTGATCAAGGAAACGGTTACTGGATTTGACGTTCTCGCGCCCCGTATCCTCGATAAGGATCGTGCTTTGGCCTTTCCAAGCGCCTTTGTAAAGCAAAACGGAAATGGCGCATTCGGTCGAAGAGAGCTTTTCGATGATGCGCCGCTCAACCCCATGAGAAAGGGGGCAATGGGCGCAGGGGGCCGCTTCGTCCCTAAGGACCTTGTAGCAAATATCCCCTCGTTTGGCGGTCGGATAGGCCCGCTGAAGGTTCTTGGAGAGATAGGTGAGCTTGTAGGTGGCACGGTCCAAGGAGTAAATGAATTTTCCCGAGCGGTCGGAGAGGGCTTCGACCACCGCGCTGTTCTCCTCGGCCTTGCTTTTCTCTTGAAGGTCCACGATAAAGCTCGAGGCCAAACTGGCGTAACGAGAGAGAAGCTCGCGCTCGACCATCGAGAGAAACTGGCGTTTCTCGAAGCCGGTGAAATAGATGAAGCCGCGCTTTATGCCATCGCTCTTGACGGCGGCGAAATAGAAGCTCGCGATGCCGAGATTGCCGAGTGGGGCGCTGAGGGCCGGAGGCAGCTCGTTCACATCGCTCGAGGCAAAGAAGACGTCCTTGAGAGCCTCTTCGTAGAAGGGGTCGATGGCGGGGGCTTTGACATGGTCACCAAGCTTGGAGAAGGAGGCACTGGAGGGATCCTTATGGGTTTCAAAGACAAGGTCATACTGGTCAGTTTCGAGATAATAGGAAAGGAATCCGGCGGCCGAGAAGCCGATTTGGCTCGCCAACCACGCCCCATATTTGCGAAGGGCCTGGAGGGACTCCGAAGAGGAGGTGGCCTTACCATAGAGAGCCTCGTAATTCTCGACGGTGGCGAAGTAAATGATGCGCTTGTTGTCTTCCGTCAGAATGGCGTGGGGGTAATAGACCTTGCTGATGTCGGAGGTGATGGAAACGCCTTCGGACTTTTTGAGTTCGAGCAAGCCATCGTCGATGAGGGAGGTCAAAGGAACGTAAGGGTAGACGGCGGCTCCGACTTTGCAATAGGCCAGGTTGGTGATGTTGGTTCCCCGATTGGCCTTGAGGGATTTATAGCCAGACACCAAGCGTTCGAGTTTTTCCCGAAGGGCCCGGAACGAGGAGACCTCGCGATCATAGAGAGCAAAGGTCGTGTCGTTGTAGAGGCCGACGAGGGAAGAGGGGAAAGTCTCCATGATGGCCTCGTGAAGTTCGCGAAGAGTGGAAGGGTCCGCCGCCCCGTCGCCCAGCGATTGGACGAAAACGAGGGCGCTCCGGAAGTTCAGGTTTCGCTGAATCTCATGAGGAAGATGATCGTTGAACTCAGGAAAGGGCAGAACGACCCCGGCGGCGATGCCTTCGTCGACCTGTCGGTCAGCTTCGCTCGTTTTATAGATGAAGCGCAAAGACGAATAGGAACTGATGGTGCTATTGAGAACGTCCTGAAATTGATCAAGACTCGGCGAATAGTGACGGGTGGAGAGAAGTTTGATGTCTCCATGGGAGAAATCTTTCAGTTGCCCGGTCATCTCGGCGAACGAATCGTCGGCCGCTTTGCCATAAGTTTTGATGGCCCGATAGCCTAGGACCAAAAGGGCGGCGACAAAGAGAACGATGAGAACGCAAAAGATGTAAAGGAGGACGTTAAGTTGAAACCCGATGGCAAGCGGGATCCCCACCGCCGCCAAAATCAAGAGACCCAGCAAAACGGCGAAAAGGGGCTGCAGCATCTTGAAAAGAGCGAGCGACGAGGCTGATAACTTAGAGCTTTTTTCTTTTTTGTTCTCGGGTTTGCTCATCGTTCTTTCTCCATGATCATGCGGGCGACGATTTGGCCGAGAATCGGCATGACTTCAAGGCCTTTTCGAATGTAATTGAGTCGCTGCTCTTCTTTGCCGATGCGCCAAGCGACGGCTTTAAGGGAAAGCAAAGTCACGTGGGCGACGGAACAGGCGAGAGCCACCCCAGCCCCGGAATTGTCATAGGCCATGAGACCTTCTTCGCTGAGGAAACGCTCGGCCACCCGGTTCTCGAGAGGGCCCGACTTGTCGACGAACTCGTTGCCGGAAATGAGATAGCCACGTTGCACGTAGCGGTCGCTCACGAGGTAGGCGGTGTGTTCCGCTTCTTCGTTAAGTCCGTAATCGCTCACAAAAAAGGCAGGCTGCCCGGGGATTTGGCCGAATTTGGTACCTTTGCTGGCCGAAAAGTCGACGTCGGAAAGATAATAACGTTCCGGAATGAAGATGTCCCCTTGCCGCAGTTGGCTCGAGAAACTGTAGACCATTCCGATAGAAATCACGAGATAGGGTTCAAAACGGGCGCAAATGAGCCCGGTGATGAGCTCGGCGAGGTAGACGCTGTCGCCGGTGGCGGCCACCACCGCTTCCTCGCGGGAAATCGTTCCTTTGTAGCAAACGACGGAGCCAAGCAAAGGCAAGGTCTCCTGGACGGTCATGCGGTTGCGGAAGTAAAGGATGTCATCTTCGGTCACGCCTAAGATCGCGATCATAAATCCCCCTCCGTTTTCTTACTGTCTATGGTAACCCTCTTTTCGTCTTTGGAGGGCTTTTTGCGGAGATTTACGATCGGATTGAAAGGTTCTCGCTTCCGAGCGGTTGGTTTTGCGGAGATAGAACGAGGTTCCGGAAGTGTGGTTGAGGATTCCTCTTCTGAAGAAGCAAGGGGGGCGGGAACAAGAATCAAGGCGGGAGCGTTCTTATCAAGGGCCACCGCTGGCTCTGAAGGAGTCGGCGGAACAGGGGGGACAGACGTTGGAAGAGGATCGATGGCAGGGGTCACGAGAGGGACGGGAAGAGGATCGGCGGGAATCGAAACGGTTTCCGGAGCTTTTGCAACTTCACTAGGTGAAGGCACCACAGGGGTTTGCAAATCGGAGCCGTGGCCGCGCTTCAAATTGGAACGGGAAATGGCTTTGGCTTCCTCAGGGGAAAGTAATTCCTCTTCTTCCACCGGAGGAACGTCCGCCTTAGGCTGCACGATGGAATCCGGGCGGGGCGAGATCTTGTGATCATGGAGAAAGCGGACGAAGTCGAAGCCCGAAAGTGGGCGGGAATAATAGAATCCTTGGATGTTGTCGAGCTTCAGGCTTTGCAAAATCTGCGACTGACGCAATGATTGAACGCCTTCCGCCACCACGTTCATCCCAAGGCTGTGCCCAAGGTCGATGACCATTCGCACCATGCTTCGGCCGCGTTCATTAACTTCGATGTCGTCAATGAAGGTTTTATCGACCTTCAGGGTGTCAAAGGCAATACGCTTGAGTGAAGCGAATGACGAATAGCCAATACCAAAGTCGTCGATGGCGGTCATGAAGCCACTGCGACGCAGTTTCATGATGATGTCGCTGATAAAAATTGAGTCTTTGGCGGCGATCGATTCAGTCAACTCGATTTCGAGAAGTCGCGGATCAATGCTGTATTTTTTGACAGTTCGAAGGAAAAACTCGAGCAGGCCGGGGTTGTAGATGGTTTTGCGGGACAGGTTGACGGAAATCGTGAGAATGGGGACGCCGGAGGAACGCCATTCGGAGATGTTCCGACACACGTGCTCGAAAACGTAATAGTCGATAAAAGTGATGTTGCCGCTCGCCTCGGCGAAAGGGATGAAAAGAGAAGGCGGTAGCAGGCCACGGGTGGGGTGATGCCAACGAATCAGGGCTTCAGCCCCGTAGAAACTCTTGTCCTTGAGACGATACTTCGGCTGGTAATAGATTTCGAATTCCTCTTTTTGGAGGGCCCCGTCGAGCTCGATGGCCAAGTCGCGTTGGGCTTGGTTATGGGCCATCATTTCCTGGTTATAGACGACCACGTCGTCGGTGAGACGGCTGGCGGCATTGAACTTTTGGGCGAAGATGGCTTTCTGGAAGCTCTGATCAATGGTGTCTTCGGAGGTGAAAAGGTAAGCGCCAATCAAAATTTTGACCGAAGGAAGGGCGGCAGTTTGATGCAATTTTTCGGAAATATCCACGGCCACGTCTTTTAATTCGTCATAGAAAGCATCGGCGTTCTCGGTGTCTTTGTAGACGAAGAAACCATCGAGCATGTTGTAGGCGTAGCGGCATTCCGGTTTGGAGCCAAAACGCCAAGAGATGCAGCCCAAACACATCTCGTTAATTTCGCGCACGGTGTCGGAACCGTAGAGAGTCAGCAGTTCGGAGTTGATGTCTTTAACCACCACCGCGGCGAGAATTCCGTGGAGTTTGTTCCGTTTGGCCTTCTTGAGGAGGAAACTCTTGAGATTGGCCTCGGTGAAAACGAAACGCTCATTGGAGAAGAACTCGTTGGAAGAGCGTTTTTCCTCCAGGAGCCGCTGACGCCAGGCGAAGAGGGTGGCGATGAGGGCGCTCAGGACAAATAGGAAGATCCCGTCAAGGAAGAAAAGAACGGAATAACCCACGCCAACCGGGCCGCCAAAGCGGGGGTAAAACAACAAAATGATGGCCCCGGCAATTCCTAGTCCGAGCAAAGAAAAGGCAACCCAAAGGAGAGTGGTGAGCCGTTGCAGCTTGTTTTTATTCATTTGCGGCTGGCCTCCCGTTCCTTTTTAAGGCGGGCTTTCTCATCCTTCTTGGCCCGGGCCAACTCTTTCTCGAACTTCGCCTTCTCACGGGCGGTGGCTTCCTCGATTTCGTGCTTGAGTTCGACCTTGTAGCGGAATTTTTCTTCATAAAGAAGGCGCGACCGCTCGTCGTGGGGATCGATTCCGGCAGCGGACATGGCCTCGTTGACTTCCTTTTGCAGTTCCTTTTCTTCTTTCCGGCCCTCGCGGAAAGCATCGATGCCCTCCCATACGGCGATGAGGCCTAGGGGAATGAAAACGGTGACCGGCATGAACCAAGTCTGCTGGGTGGAAAGGATAAAGGCTCCAAAAGTGGGGCTGTGAGCCACCATCGTGCCTTTGTAGTATTGTTCATGAACAACGTTGGCCACCTCAGGGTAGGTCAAAACGGTCGAAACGTTATAATGGCTTTTCGGGTTGTCCCCGAAGCAGTAGAAAATGAGATCATTCGGATCGGTCCGATCGATGTCCATGACCCGGTGGGTCACGATTGCCTTGGTTGGTGTGGCCCCTTTGCATTCGTTGTCGTAGAAAGTGATGACCTGACCGACTTCCACCTCATCCGGATCGAAATGCTTGATGACAATGCCATCGCCGACGGCGAGTGAATCAGGACGATCCCCGACCATGGAGTCGGTTTTAACGTAGAGAAAACTGTAACCAACCAAGGAGGGAATTCCGTTTTTCTTTTCGGTGACCATCATGGAGATTTCCGCGCCTAAAAGAAGGACGATGAAGCCGCCGAGGACGCCAGTGATGAGGTTATCGAGCCATTTCTTCATTATTTGTCACCTTCATCATCGCCATTTTTCGCCATCGGAACCGGGGTTTTGCCCTGATTGAGTCCAAGAGAACTAAGGCGCTTCAAATGCATGTAGTCGATGCGATGGTCGCGGAGGGCCTCGGACTTAATCCGTTTCCGCTGAGCCGCCAAAAGGGCTTTTTCGCGGAGCAAAGCGTCGGAGGCGGCCTTTTCTTTTTTCTTCTCGGCATGCCGAGCGTCGGTTTCAACTAGGCGTTTGGCCATCAAAGCGACCTTTTCTTCCCAGGCAGCGAGCTGTTTTTGCCGCTCTTTGCGAATCTTGGCGTTCTTGGCCGCTTCGTCCAGTTCTTCTGCTTTGGCGATTGCCGCCTCGTGCTCCCGCACCGCTTCAATCGCTTGGGTTTCATCCCATTCGTCAGCGGTCTTTTGGCTTTCTTCCTGGCGGATCTTCTCAGCCGTCTTGGGGGCTAGATTCCGGGCACGGACCTCCTTCTCGTAGAGAGGAAATTCGTGATAGGCAAATTTCTTGTCGAGGAAAGTCTCGTCCTCGAGGGAGAGGCGGATCTTCGGAAGGATAGTCTTCTTCTTGATTTCTTCAGCGGGGACCTCATCAGAATCCGTTAAATGGGTCTCGAGGGTAAGAATCTGGGCGAGGACCAAAGAATAAACTTCGTCGGCATACTCGTCGGTGAAAGGATGGTTGACTTCGTCGACGTTAAACGCCACACCGAGGCGATCGTATTTGTCGATGAAACACCAAAGCTTATAGGCGGCTTTATAGTCGGGGTGTTTAACGATAAGGTTGGTCTGTTGAACGGGGTTCCGAACCGGGCGGGCGTTGGACATGTTCTTCATGAAGACCGAATTGTTGTAATAGTTGAGCTGGCCACGGATTTTCTTGATTTTTGCCAGAATTTCTTCGTTCTTTTTCTCGTTCACGTCGGTGGAAGGCCGTGAAAGTTTGACCCGGGAGTCCACTTCATAAGTGATGTCCTTAAACTGGCTCACCGAGTGAACGACGAGGATCTCGCTGTCGCGGGCGTCGAGGTGCTCCATTATATAGGTGTAACGGCGCATGACGAACTCATTGACCTTTTGGATGAGGGTCATGACAAAGCGGTTCTCGTAAATCTGGAAGTCCTCTTCGGTGTTGACGGAAAGGATTTTTTCCGGTTCGATCGAGCCATCGCTATTGACCTTGCGAATAAATTGGGTATGGCTCGCGAGGTGGGCAATGGATTCGGGGGAAACGCGCTTGGCGAGGGCCGCGATTACGACATCACCTTCCTGCTTAATGAAGTTCCGGGGGTTCTTGACGATTTTGTCGAGGTGCGGGAAGGCGGTTTCGAGGGCGTTGACCCAGGCCTCGTCGAACATCTTGCTTTCGAGGCGTTTCTTCTGGAACACGAAGTTATCGACCGATTTCTTGATGGTCTTTTCTAGCGACAAAAAAGAGGAATTCCCTTGGAGGGAATCCACCTTTTTGAGGTAGAGGTCATGCAGGTTTTTTACGGTCGATGCGCTCATGATTTAATAGTGATTCCTGAGACTGTTTCCTTCTTTAGGCGTTCATCTTCAGGAAGTACTTGATCTTGTCGCGAGTGAGCGGGAACTCGGTTTTGCCGAAGAGACGCGTGAGCTGATGATCGAGTTCGGCCAGCTCGTTGCGTAAGAACGAAAGGTTGAAGGTCTCGAATTTCTTCATGACCTTGGTCGAGAAGATGTAGTCAATGGCGTCATACTCTTTGCCACCGCAGGCGACGAAAATCGGAACGAAGCAGTTCATCTGCTTGAGAATACGGTTGCCGAAGGCGAGGTGGAAGTTCTGGATGACGAAGGTGTCGAGCTCGTCGAATTTCTTAAGCGTGACCGGCGAAATCGGGTTGGCCGCCTTAGCGTCGGCAAAAAGCTTCTCGAGGTAACTGGCCGGCATTTGAAGAGCTTCGGTGAATTCCTTTTCGAAGGCGATGCCTTTGTTCGAGAAGAAGAGCGACATGGCGCGGTCGTAGACCTTATCGGTGATGGTGAAGGTCGAGTCGTCGTTATTGGCGGTTCCGACGAACCAGATGTTCTGGGGGATCAGGAGTTTGCCATCTTCGAGGTGCTTTGGATCGTCCGAGCGGTTCGAGGCGATGAGGTTGATCTTCCATTCGGAGGTGTTCGGCATTTCCATGATGGAGAGGAACTCCGCGAAGTAATACTCGATACGGGCGAGGTTCATTTCGTCGAGGACGATGAGGTTCGCGTCCTGGCGGTAGGTGGCCTCATAGACGGCGCGGAGGAAATCGGTCTCCGTGAATTTTTTCGTGAAGTCGTTGTAATAGCCGAGAAGTTCGGAGCGGTCACGCCAGGACGGCTGCACGGAGCAGATGGCGGCCGGATTTTTGAAGAAACGGCCGAGAGCGTACGGCAAAGAGGTTTTGCCGGTGCCGGAAATACCTTCCAAAATGATGATGTGGCCCGTTCCCATGGCGGAGAAGAGAATGCGCATGGTGTCAATCGTGTAATAGAGGCCCAATTGCGAAGCCGCGAACATACGGAAACGTTTGGTAATGTCCTCTAGGCTCAGCATGTCCTCAGTCTTCATGATGATCTTGGTGTCGAGCTCGGCGTATTTCCGGTCGACTTGGATGAGACGAGGGAAGCGGGCGTTCGATAAAGTCGGATCATCCTGAGGCTGATTGTCTTGATCTCCCTTGCCTCCGGCGGCGGCGTTAAGGACGTCCTCCGGTTTCTTAAGCCCTAATTGCCCGACTTGGAGGGCGAGCACGCGATTCTTTTCCTGAATGGCGTTATAAAGCTCGACGTTGAGTTTCTCTACTTCGTCCCGAAGGCGATCCTTGTCGACTTGGGTCTTGTAAAATTTGACATATTTCCTAATGAGCCAGAAGAGCAAGAAGAGGAGGGCGCCAATGAGGCCGACGAAAAGAATGGTGAAGATGACGAACATGACCCAGCCACCACCGCCAAAACCATTGGAGTAGGCCCGGAAAATGCTGTTGTATTGGGTAAATTCCGCCGGAACCCGGGTCCAGGGATAAGCCCAGCGGTCGTAGAACCATTTTCCGAGATTATCGAAAAAGGCTACCAGTATTTCCTTAAGGTAATTGAAGAAGTCGGTCATGGTTTTAGTCCCTCCTAATCGACTTTCGGCATCATTAGGGCCGTGAAGACGATGTTCATGTTGAATGAGGAAGCGGAGACGGCTTGAACCGTATCGAGATCCCAGCCTTCGACGTACACTGTCAAAATCACTTTCTTCGGCACTCCGGCATAGCAATACGCGAGCGGGCGGCCCACGCCGAGGCGTCCACCGCCTTCGGGAGCCATCAGCTCAGCAAGAGTATAGGTCGTCTCGCGGGTGATTTTTAGGCCACCTAAGCTTTCGCTTGTGGCCACATCCAATGGACGAATCCCAGCTCTGGTGGCGGCGTTAAAGCAGGTGTTGGTCCCCTCGTAAGTCGTATCCTCCGTTGGGGCGGATCCGTAATATAAGGTGGGACTTTCGCTTTGGTTGTAATCGCCGAAGAGTACTTCAGAACTAGTCGACTTGTCATAGTCGAAGTAACCATCGAAGGGTTTGAGATCAAGGCGCCCGCCTAGAGCGGTCTTCGAACTGGCGGTGACGTTGGGCTCAAAAATCTTGAAACCATAGTCTTGGCTATAAAAGCTGACCCGCGAACAAAAGGCAATCTGATTAAGTTCGGCTGGTTGTAGATGAAGTTTCTTCGCGGCTTTGAGGTTTTCGTCGGTGTTGGCCGAGAAAGAGGTGCCGGTGTCTAAATAGATGTAGGCGTCCTCCGATGTTTCGAAGTAGAGGGGCAATTGGAGAAAACCAGACGTTGCCACAGCATTCCCTTCGACCGGATCGGTGTGGAGAACAGGAAGTGTCCCCTCAAAAGGGGTTGATGGGGAGAGCCATTCGCTTTGGAAGCCGGAGGTAACCGGGTGGAAAGCGTGGTTGGGGGCGAAACCTGCCTCGCGCTCTAAAATGGCGGAGTCGACGTCGGAATAGAAGGTTCCGTCTTCGGAAAAACCGATTTTGACAGTGTCAGGGTCCTTGCCGAATGTCATTGTCAAACTGTTGACAATGAGGTTGTTGGAGATATCGAACCAGGCAACGGTAGAAGTTATGAAAACCCCAAGCGTCAAAGAAAACAAAACCAATCCCGTCGAAAGAAGACGGAGATTGTTTGGATCTTTGTAGTTTTTCAGCTTCAGGATTTTGATAATAAAAGTGACCTTAGAGAACCGAGAAAAACATCGAAAACGACACATAAGCTTGTTCAGGGGCGGTTCCCGCGCAATCGGGATCCCAGCCTTCTAGCCACATGGCGACGGTGTAGCGGTATTCTTTTTGGGGGCCAAGGATGTAATTCTCATCCAAGACGATTTTGTCGCTCAAAAACGTTTCGGCCGCAGTCTTGTTTTCGTTTTTAGTGGCGTTCTCATAACTTACGAGTTCCGGATTTACGCCGTCTTTAGAGATCTTAGCGTAAGTCCGGCACCCGTGAGTCTGAGAGCTTTCGTCACCCTCGACGACTTTGTTGTCGTAAATGCGCAACCGCACGATGTCTACGAGCGAGCACGCTTGATTGATGCCGTTTTTATAAGCATCGATGTTGAGTGTTAGGTTGAAGAGGGATTCCTCGGTGGCTACATTCTTCACGTAGAAGGTGTAGGCCATGTATTTGCCAACCGAGTATTCGGGGTGGTTCTCCGAAACGAAGTACCCATTTTTGGCGCCGCCGGTGGAATTGTCGAGGACATCGTCGTCCGGCAAATAATCGGCGTAGGTGGTTGAGGCATTCTCAAGGCCGGTGGCCTTAAGATACGACGTCTTCTTGTCAAAGGAACCATCCGTGTCCATCGTCAAGTCCGCTTTCGAATCGATCTTGACGGTGAACTGACCGGAGGTATTACCAAAAAAGGCGACAAGTCCAAGGGCGAAACAGCCAATCGAACTAACGCTTAAAACAACGAGAGCGATGCGCTTCTGCTTGTGGCGCCTCACATATGTCTCGTTTGGAATCTCGCGGTAAGCTCTCTTAAGTGCTCGAGGATCTGTGCCCGCCGGACCCTTTTTCGGGTCGATGGTGGTCGGGGCAGGATTTTTCGCCGCGTTAACGCTTGTAGGCGTGGACGCGGACGATCGAGCGCTCTGGGGCGCAGGCGCGGGCGTTGCTGAAGAAAGCGCCTGAGCGCTCCCGCCAGCCCCCGTATTCGCCGGAGATGGTTTTTGGTTATTAAGATCAGGTTCTAATTTGGCCATAACTACGAAAGAATAGAGAAAAAATCGGCTCTAGTATAAGAGTGAAACACCTCAAACCTACTTATCAATTGGCCCTAAGCTCCGACCAAACTTGCGTTTACCATTAGAACACGTGAGTCGGGGCGAACGGTCTTCGACAAGATCTTAGGAGCGGAACAAGACAATAAGCAAGGTTGCCCACCCTACAAATCGTCCATTAATTGTTTCCGTTCCCTGGCAACTGGCTACCATCTGTGCGAAGGCCCTATAGTTTTGTGTCGCCGGTTTTCACCGGTTTTGCTTTTAACAAAAATAGAATAGTGCTTGCTAAACTTTTTGTCAAGAACAGCGCTTTCCTCCGATTTTTACAAATGAAAAAGCCAACCCTTTTTGGTTGACTTTTTTTCTTAATGAAGACGGAATCTTATTATTTTGTTTTCGGCTTTTCGACCGGTTTTTCGGCGGCCTTCATCTCAGCTTCAAGTTCCTTTTTGGCCTCTTCGCGAGCCTGAGCTTGAATGGCCTGGCGTTCCTCTTCGGTGAGGGCACTCGGTTTCTTGGAGGCGTAGACGATAAGGTACACCGCATCAACTAAGAAGATAATGAAGACCGGAAGGACGATCGTAAGGAAGAACGGAGTCGGATTGTTTTGGAACCAGGCGATGAACGCTCCGTTTGTAGCGATCCGTTGCGCCGGAGAGGCGTTCTGGACCCAGGTGACGAGAACTATGATCGAGATGGTGAGGCAGAATGCGAGGACCAGGGCTTCAATTGCACCGACGATAATGAGGATTTTCTTTTGTTCTTTATCCATATTGTTAAGTCTTCTTCCCGGTTATTCTAGCACAGTTTCCCCGAAGTCGATACTTATTCGTAATTCATGAAGGTCTTCATGAAACATCGAAGGAAACGCGCATTAGACTTTTATGATTATATTCTACTAAAAACGTACTTTTCAATAAGTCTTTTTCCGCAAGCCAAAGCGCACAAGTGTGACAATTGACTCAAAAAGTCAGCCTTGCCTTGCATACATGTAGGTGTATTATAGTGATGTTTATGGTTCGAAGGTGATTGCCCCCACCGAGAATCGTAGGCACATTGCTCACTCGCAATGCGGTGTTCCGAAAACCATTAGAATCCATCGCTATCACGAACTTGTTTCAAAATAGAGAGGATTTATTTTTTATGAAAAACAAAACAAAAGTCGTTCTTGGATTAACCGCCGTTTTGGCTGGCACAGTCGGCGTCGCTGGTGTTTCCACCTTTGCTTGGTTCACCACAAACAACCTTGCCAGCGTAAACTTCGCCGATGCCCACGTCGTTTCTGATAACGCATCTATTGTCGTCCAATACGAAGGCCTTCTTAATAACGGCATTGCTCCTGAACTAGTCACGGCCGGAAAAGACATCGCCGGAAGCGCTGTCACTGTCGCCGGGGCTTCCATTAATGTTAGGGACGTTTCCGGAGACGGAAATCATTTCTACCGCCCGACTGGATGGGACGTTTATCAGACGACGGCAAAAGGTTTTTCTTCATTAACGTTAAACGATTTTTCGGCGACAAAGACCTATTGGGTCACATTTGGCGTCGCGGTTACCAACAAAGGTGCCGCTGATACTAAAGTGTTCCTCGGCCACGCCTCGTCGGTAGCTGGGAAAACTGGCGCCACTCGCGATGTAAGATCCGCCAATGCCACTCGCGTGGCAATCTGGAGCGATGATACTACGGCCGGCCAATTGACAACTTTAAAAACCATTTGGCAAAGGGACAATACCGACCACGCGGCTGGATACAAATACGTTTCAGCCGCTTCAACCGGCACCTCTGCTTATGGTGTCGACGCCTTCCAACTCTCGACCCCGGACGCTGCCACATTCCACGAAGGTGACTTTGCCTCGGTCGCTAGTTACGATGCCGTTGCCGCTAGCGGTCAAGAAGTCGTGACGTTTGACACGCAAAACCAAACCAAACACCTCACGATTTCCATGTGGATCGAAGGAACGTTAAGTCTCGCAAC
>Ga0183100_1000860_pt1 | contig 18662 bp, 17 predicted proteins | sample Biomet2_FD_127789 | JGI IMG/M metagenome (GOLD analysis project Ga0183100, IMG submission 127789) | Microbial communities from bioreactor (seeded with anoxic lake sediment) at LBNL, California, USA - Biofuel metagenome 2 | ecosystem: Engineered > Bioreactor > Anaerobic > Unclassified ...
TAAGAAAAATTATAATAAGTAAACCCATCATATTCACCTTTTACTACATCTTCTCTAAAATACATATCATTACTATTACTATCCTTTTTATCCATGCCAATAAATATAACTTCGTACCCAATCTTTTTCAATATTTTTCCATTAGAATATACGCGTTTTCCCGCTGCGTTCCCAAATGGGAAAAAAAAGTTTCCTATGTATAAAACAGTTTTTCTCACAATTAGCTCCTATCATCATAAGCTATATTCTCTTATTAGGTAAAACAAACCAGTCTCCCAGCTGTTTTTCCCATTTTTCTGGTCTGAATTTACCAAAACCACCAGCAGAATAAAAGGTCATTTCTCCAAATTTAATAGAACCATCAACATAGAAAAAATCTACTCTTACATGGGGAAATGGTTTGCTCAATATTTTTGAATACTCTACCATATCCGAGAAGTTATTGGGTACAACAAATTTGCCCTTATATTTCGGTAAAGCAGTTTCAATATCTAATAAATTGCATTTCAAGTCCATTGCCAATCTTTCTCCCACAGAATGATTGCCATTTTCATCGCATAATCCCACATTAAATAATACAAGCTTAGGCTCTCCATTAAAACAAAAGAAATTGTAATCAACAAGACCTTCTTTAGAATGAGTTTTCAAGTATTCCTCACAAATAATTACTGGTTTAACATCTTTATATGCCCATTCCCTAGATGAATAAAAAGCATTTGTTTTAAGCATTCTGGCAAGCCTTTTTTTTATTTTATCAATATCCATTTTTTTATTTTTCTGCCACAATATATTACCATTTGAGTTATGGTTGCACTTAAGGAAACATTCATCAGGCAATAATTCAAATTTTATTTTCTTTGTATCATCATAACAATTGTAAATAGGGGTTAAAATTTTTCCTAACCCACATTTTTCGACATATGACCTAACTAAATATTTATCAGCACATTCTACCATCAATGGATCTCTATAATACAATTTATACCATTGTATCTTTTCATTATATGTTTTCGGATTATTCAATTTCAATAATTTACTAGTTGCCAAGTAATACAAAAAAACAATCATAAATTTATCATTAATTTTTTTTGTCAATAATTCGGACAACATCAGGCGTATTTCCTTATCAAATATAAAATACTTTAAAATTGTTTTTATAAACATAAAATTATATGTCCCTCTCTTATTGATAATAAGCTGCTAATTTTTTCGTATTTCATAAATCATAATTCATCTAAATATGCATCAATTACCATTTTTCTGTTAAACTCCTGTTCCACTTTAATTCTTCCTGCTAAGCCCATTTTCACCTTATCTTCAAGTTTTAATTTTATAAAGTTATCTACTTTATCGACTAAATCATCAACATCTCCCTGTTTGAATAAAAATCCAGTTAACTTGTCATTAACAACTTCTCTAGAACCGTTAATATCGGAGGCTATACAGGCTCTTCCTATAGCAGCAGTTTCAAGCAAGACATTGGGCACTCCTTCACCTCCATGGGATGGCAAAATTGTACAATGGCTCTTTTTTATCCAATATTTGATATTTTTTTGAAAACCAATATACTTAATTATGCCACTTTTATTTAACTCTTCAATTATTTTTTTATATTTTTCTTCTTCAATGAACCCTGCTACATAGAAATTAGCGTTTTCATATATTTTTTTTATTCTTTTGGCACATTCTAAGTATTCATCGATACCTTTTACCTTCATTACTCGTCCTATAAAAATAAAATTTATTTCATCACCATAAGGTATTTCACAATACACAAACTCTTCTAAATTAACCCCAGACCCAGGAAGTAGCCCCCAATTATTTTTCACCATTTTATTCTTAACAAAAAATTCCTTATCACCACTATTTTGAAAAAATACCTTATGTGAGTTCCTAAGAGATATCTTATATAAAAATTTTGCAATCTTACTAACTATTGTGTTTGTCAGAAAAGTTGCTCCTGTTCCAGTTATGTTGCTGACCTGTTTATTATTTGTAAATTTTGAAGCCATACAACCATATATATTAGGTTTTATTGTATAAGAAAAAACGATATCCGGATTGATTTTTTTCATCATCCTTACATATGTTAAAATGAGAAAAAAGTCTCTAATGGGGTTAATGCCTCTACGATCAACAGTAGTTTCAATAATTTTACAGCCCATATTAGAAAAATACATATTATTATCAGATTTTGGAATTGAAATAAAAACAGTATTTCCAGCATCAATCAATGTTTTAATTAGTTCTTTTCTAAAGTTATATAATGTTATAAAGTGGTTTGATAATATAAGTACCCTTTTCCCCACAGCTTATGTCCACCTTCTACTTATTTAAGTATTCCTTAACTTCCCTTGCTATTCCGCTTGCAAATGTTTCAGTATTATATCCGAAATCAGCTTTTGCCTCATCATTTGGGAAACATCTGTTTTCAGCCATTCTCTGAACTCTTTCTATATAGTTAATATTACCAAATGTCGTGATTTTTAATATTCGCGCTAAGAGTAACCCAAACCATAACGGTAAACTTATAAAAATAGTCCTTTTTCCTAGATTTTTACTTATTAAATTAAACGCTTCGAGCATTGATATTGGCCTTTCCCCCGATAAATTATAAATAGGTTTAGCTTTATCAATTGGCATCATAAGAACCTGATAATATGCTCTTCCTAAGTCTCTAGCGTTAACTGGTTGAATTAAACATTTACCATCGTTAATTACTGGGAATAATCTTAAATAATCTATCATTTTTATGAATTTGCTCATATTATGATCACACAAATCTCCATATATCATTGTTGGCTGTAAAATTGTGATTTTTATATTGGCGGTTTTTACTAGCATCTCTAGTTCTGTATTTATATTTTTATACTCCTGCGAAGCCAATTTGAATTTGGAGTATATGCCAGTTGTATGGACACAAATTGCTCTTCCTACATCATTCTTAATAGCTGCTTTTATAATACTTAAAGTGTACCTAATATTAACAATATGTACAATCGTATCTACATCTTTCATGCACCTATCGAGAAACGCTTCATCAGTAATATCTCCTGTAACTTTTTCAATACTTAGTCCGCTATTATCAATAAGCGATACATCCGAAGTTTTTCTTACAACACAACGAATCTTACCTCTATATTTTTTATTAATTAACTCTTTTAGAAAATATGTTCCCGAATGACCAGTAATACCTGTAACAAGTAACATAATCCACCCCTATTATTTGTTTTTTCATATTTTCTTAACAAATAGTCATTTTATCGGTTTTCAACCTCTTTCGTTTTACCTTCAACTATACCATCATGTTTAATCACAGTTACAATTGTTTTTAAGAAACACACTACATCCATCGTTAACCCCATATTTAAGACATATTCTCCATCAAACTTTGCTTTAATATCTATCGGTAATTCATCCCTGCCATTAATCTGCGCCCACCCCGTAAGTCCAGGCATTACATCGTTAGCACCATATTTATCACGTTCAGCGATCAAATCATACTGATTCCAGAGTGCCGGACGAGGGCCGATAATTGACATTTCCCCCTTTAGAATATTAAAAATCTGTGGCACTTCGTCTAGGCTGGTCTTACGTAAGAATTTACCCACTCTAGTAATCCAATGGTCTGGATCAGTAAGCAAATGAGTAGGGCAATCATTGGGCGTATCTATACGCATAGTACGAAATTTGTAAATTTGAAAATAGCTTTTGTGAATGCCTACACGTTTTTGTTTAAATAGAACAGGACCCGGAGAGTCTAGCTTAATAAAAATAACTAATAATAATAAAAAAGGCGACAATACTAATATACCAATTAGGGACAATATGAAATCTAGAAATCTTTTTATAGTTGGGTACATGGTAGGCCTCCTTAAAAAAACAGTTAAGTGGCACTATGTGCCAGTGAAGTTGCAACAAAGTTGCAAGTGAAGTAAAAAGGCATGTGCAGCTTTTGCGACAAGTCGCAAAATGCAGTTACGGCTTTGCCGTAGTGCAGCTTCAACTTCGTTGAGTGCAGCTTTTCGAACAAGTCCGAAAGTTATGGAAGTTTTCATTCGAAAACTGAAAAGTAATTAATGAAATGAGATAAAACCAGAATTAAGTTCCCTTATAAGTTTAAGTTTTTGGAACAAAAACTTTCCTTAACTTTGAAAGCTCTGCTTTCAATACTGCACGCTCCATAGGAGCAGCTGCACTTTGCGGAGCAAAAACTGCACTTCCGCACTAGCGGATACTACACGTGAAGTCTAACTTCACTGTTCTTTACTGTGTTTGTGCTTTTTTTCGTCTTCATCTTTCTCTTCGTTACCGTAGTAGTAATAATAGCCATAGCCATAGCCATAGCCATAGCCATTGCCGGGAGCATTTACTTCTACTTTGTTTAAAATAACACCAATAATATTGGCCCCCGCCTGTACCAGCCTAGTTTTAGCATCTCGAGCAATATCGGGGTTTATAACACCCCAGGCGGTAATCATAATAACGCCATCCACTTTGGCAGCTACTACTGCCGCATCAGTAACAGGCAAAATAGGAGGCGTATCGATTATAACATAGTCATATTCCTTGCTCAGCACTTCCAGCACCTCATCCATGCGTTTGGAACTCAATATCTCCGACGGATTGGGCGCAACAGGGCCACTAGTTAAAATATCAAGGCCCTCAATTTCTGTATGTTGAATAATATCTACCACTTTGTTTTGCATGGCCACGCAATTACTGAGACCTTTATTAGGCACTTTAAAAATTTTATGCTGGGTAGGATTACGAAAATCGCAATCCATAATGATGACTTTGTGCCCGGCCTGAGCCATTACTACGCCTAGGTTAGAAACTATGGTGGACTTCCCCTCATTAGCCGTAGCACTAGTAATTGCAATAGTTTTCAGGGCTTTATTTACAGCCGAAAACTGCACATTTGTGCGAATTGTACGGTAGGCCTCGGCAACAGGCGATTTAGAATGATTCTTGGTAATTAGTTCTATCATTTCTGCAATAACCTCCGTAGTTTTTCATATAAGTTTGGTTTTTTGCGCCTGTCTGCTAGGGCTCTATCTATGGAAGCAATATCAGGAATACTGCCCAGTACAGGTAAACCCAAATAACTCTGTACGTCTTCAGCTGTTCTGATTTTACGGTTAAGCAATTCATAGGCAAGGGCGTACCCACAGCCAGCCATAATTCCTAGTAGCAAGGATAAAACCAAGGTCATAGCCTTGCGAGGTTTTACCGGTTTTTCCGGCAAGGTGGCATTATCTACCACCTGAACTTCATTGGAAACCATGACCTCGGCAACTTTGGCCTCTTCTAAACGTTTGGCCAACATAACGTAAATCTCTTGTGCTACATTTGCGTCACGTTCCAGACGTAAATAGCCCTGTTCTACCGAAGACAAAGATTCCAATTCTTTCTTGTTGGTTTTCTCTAGCTCGGCCAAAGCTCCTATTTTTTTCTGAGCAATCTCAATTTCCGCCTCACTTTGGAACTTACCTGCCAGGAGCCCCTGATGTACAGGATTATCCGTAGGAGCCTGCAGAGAAACTGCCTTTTGAATCTCTGAGCGTAGTTTAACTTTTACGCCGGCAATTTCCTTGTCTAGAGCTTGCATTACCGGATGATTATTAGTGTATTTATTTAAATAGCCGATTCTAGTCATTTCCAACTCGGCCAATTTGGTATTGTACTGCTTAATAGTGGTGCTGTCCGCAGTAGACGCTGCCTCGCCGCCCAACTGGTCATTAATAGCGGCCAGTCTAGCCCGAGCTGTGGCCATGTCCACCTGGTTTTGAGCATTAACCTTATCCACCAGAGTTAAACGATCTGCAAGAATTTTCGCACTATCTGAAGGAGTAAGAATATGATTTTCCTTTTTGTAGTCCTGCAGTCTAGCCTCGGCTTTGTCTAGTTCAGCACGGGACTCGATAACACGACCTGCAATAAACTCCTTGGTTACTCGCTGCTCACTGCGTGAAAGCTCCGTCAATCTATCCAAAAACCCCTCCACAATAAGCCTATTGGCTCTTTGGGCTGCTTCCGGGCTTTTGGCAGTAACAGACAGCTTTAATATTTCAGTATTTTTAAAAGGAGTAGTAGTAATACGTCCCTTGACATATGCATCATAGTTGGGATATTTACCATCCTTATCAGCCATTTCAGTAGCGGCTATAACCGGCTCAATAACGCTGCGGCTTTTTAAAATTTCCGCATCGGTGCTCATTATTTGGGCCGTCATAGTGGTACTGGCCCCAGGCACAGCATCTAGGATGGAATCTCCCAGTCCCTTGGGCTGCTTAACTCGTAGTAAGGATTCCGATTCATACACCGGAGACGCAATCACTAAATAGAGAATAGCAATAAGCATAAAGGTCCCTGTAATAGTGCATATCTTGCGTAAATTTTTAAGTAACATATTCGCGAGCTCGCGTAAGTCAATCGTATTGTCGTCCAAGATGGGCAAACCTCCAATAGTTAAAATCTCGCAGTGTTTCACACTGCTGTGAAGTGGAAACGTTGTTTCCAGTGAAGTTGTAGCGTAGCTACAAGTGAAATGACAACGAAGTTGTCAGTGAAGTTAGCCTGCGGCTAAGTTATTGATGTTTTCATTCGAAAACTGGAAATTAGAGAAAAACGGATAAAGAATAAAGCTGTGCAACAGAAGAGTTGCTGTGAAGTGGAAACGTTGTTTCCAGTGAAGTTGCAACGCAGTTGCAAGTGAAGTGCTCTTCGAGCAGTGAAGTTAGCCTGCGGCTAAGTTATTGATGTTTTCATTCGAAAACTGGAAATTAGAGAAAAACGGGTAAAGAATAAAGCTGTGCAACAGAAGAGTTGCTGTTAAGTGGAAACGTTGTTTCCAGTGAAGTTGTAGCATAGCTACAAGTGAAGTGACAACGAAGTTGTCAGTGAAGTTAGCCTAAGGCTAAGTTATTGATGTTTTCATTCGAAAACTGGGAATTAAAGAAAAACTGGTAAAGAATAAAGCATGTGCAACAGAAGAGTTGCTGTGAAGTGGAAACGTTGTTTCCAGTGAAGTTGTAGCATAGCTACAAGTGAAGTGCGGCAAAGCCGCAGTGAAGTTCGCTAACGCGAAGTTATGGTAGTTTTCATTCGAAAACTGAATTTATTTACTTGCAGTCTTTATTGAAGATATTAAAAGGAACCTTATTGTACTACATTTAGAATTCAGTTCCTTGTAAACACCATTATCAATACATTCTGTCTTCAGCAGTATGTGTAGCCAATATGCTGTTTCATTGGCTTCTTTCAAGGCTATTTTAAATTTACTAATAAAATCCGCCTTACTCTGTGCATATTGAGCTTCTCTTATGTTTGCACCTATTGAAGTACCACTTCTGCCAATTTGATTAGAAATAATAAATTCTTTCTCCTGCTGTAGTTTCCTAGATAAGTTAATAATATCGATTGCTAAGTCTGTTGAAATGTTTAGTAGTTTTGATTTTGCCATGTCTAAGTATCGTTCCCTTGTTCATATTAGTTTCCGGAACGAAAACTTTCCATAACTGTTAGCCTGCTAACACTTCACTGCTACGTTAGTCGCATTTCACTTATGCGTAGCATAACTTCACTTGTGCCATTTACAAACCTCTCCGCCATCAGCAAGACACTGATGCCACCTCTCCTACTAGGAGAGACTAATATGATTCAACTTAATGGCACAACTTAACTGTTCTACTTACTGCACGCTCCATAGGAGCAACTGCACTTTGCGAAGCAAAAGCTGCACTTCCGCACCAGCGGATACTGCACACGCTTTTAAGGCAGTGAAGTGAGAACATAGTTCTCAGTGAAGTTGTAGCATAGCTACAAGTGAAGTGCTCTTCGAGCAGTGAAGTTAGCCTACAGCTAAGTTTATGATATTTTCGTAAACGAAAACTAAAATTTGTGAAAACAAATAGAAAAAATAGAATTAAGTTTCTTTATAAGTTTAAGTTTTTGGAACGAAAACTTTCCATAACTGTTAGCCTGCTAACACTTCACTGCGACGTTAGTCGCATTTCACTTATGCGTAGCATAACTTCACTTGCGTTAATGTTACTTAGTTGCATTTTTCCTTTGCATTAATGCAATTTCACCGCACTATCGCTGCTTTTAATTAGTCGTTATTTTTTATCTTATTTACATAGTAGGCTGCTGTAAATATCGGTGCTATATCTCTTGCGAAGTCTATTCTGCCATTGCTGGTTAGGTAGACAACGTCACCTTCGCCTAGTACATAGTTTTGGCTAACATCGCCTTTGGTTAGAAGGTCATTAAGATTAATTTTAATTGGTTTATCTTGTGCATTCTTTCGAATAAGGAAAACATTCTTTTTTGCGGCGTCTTTTGTGAAACCGTTAGCAATGCCCACTGCGTCTAATAGATTGTGAGCTTTTTGCAGTTCATACAGTCCCGGTTTGTTTACCTCGCCAAAAACATAAACTCTAGTAGTACCTAGCTGAATAACATTCACACTAATTTGTGGATCTACAATGTATTTTGCTAAACGTTCCTTTAGCACGGTAGTAAACTGGCTAACGGTAAGTCCCGTAGTATCGACCTCCCCAATAAGTTGGAAAGATACCTTACCGTCCGGACGTACCACATACTTAGTTTGAGGAGTAGTAGGCATCATCATGGTTGTTCCTGCATTAGTATATCCTGTACTCATTTCCGGTACACCCATAATGATAATGTCTAATTGGTCTCCGGGGCACATGATATAGTCGGCAGCAAAGGTCAAATTCGCAAACATTAAGGTGAAAACAAAAAATAGTATTGACAATATCTTTTTCATGACAATCCTCCGATTAATTTTTAAAACAGATTAGTATTCATTAAAATGCAGTTATAAACTTGCTCTATTTACGCCTTGTTTATTCGAACAAATTTTCCCAGACACCTTTCTTCTTTTCAGTGGGTAAGATGATTTCCTTCGGTACATCTACATTCAGTACCCTGTTCTCAAGTATGGCTCTAGGATTTGCTGCTATTATTTGTTCCACATATAATTCCGAGGCGAGAGTTTTCATTTTGGCTACAGCCTCTCGCAGGTCTGTATGTCGATTTTCCACACTATGGGCATCACTGCCCAAAAAATGAACCAAATTATTTTTTAATAATATTTCTGCAAAAACCTGCGCCTTGGGTCCAAAGAACCCTGTAAAACTGCCACTATTACATTGCAGCAATATTTCACGCTGTGCCCAAGTAAGCAATATCTCAGGATGTTTCTGCAAATTTGTACAGCGTTCAGGATGTGCTAGAATTGGGATTAGACCTCGAAGCTGCAGTTCATAGAAAAACTCATCAGTACAACGAGGAATAGATTCCATGGGTAATTCCAGCAAAATATAATTACTTTCAGCCAAGCAATAATGCCCCGGCTCCTTTTTAATCATTTCCAGCATGTCCAAATTTATTTCTATTTCTGCTCCTGTATAAACACGAATAGGAATGCCGGCAGAAATAGCATTCCCATTTAAAACATCTGTTTTTTCTTTAATTACGTCCCAAGCTAGGTGATTTGCCCCTTCAACTAGGTGAGGCGTAGCAATAATATCAGTGGTTCCACCGGCCGCGGCCAGCCTTAAAAGCTCAAGGGACACGTCCCTGTCCCTTGCTCCATCGTCAACACCGGATAAAATATGTGCATGAATATCAATCATATACTATTCCCCCCCTAGAAATGATTTGGTGTATAATTAGGCACAATAACCTGTAAAAATTCAATTATTTGTATTTCATTGCGCATAGCGATTAATTCCACTAACTGTCCACGCAATTTATCCGGGTCCTCACAACGAAGGTTGGCGCGAAAAATCTTTTTGTGCATGGTTGATTTTGTCCCCTCTTCCGCACTCATTAGTTCCTCAAAGAGCTTTTCCCCCGGGCGCAGCCCGGTAAAAACAATTGGGATATCTATATCAGGCTCTAGGCCGGATAATCTAATCATGTTTTGAGCTAAATCAAGAATTTTCACCGGTTCGCCCATATCTAGGACAAATACTTCGCCGCCTGTGCCCATAGATCCGGCCTGCAATACTAGCTGAGAGGCTTCAGGAATGGTCATAAAATAGCGTTTCATTTCCGGATCCGTAACCGTTACCGGCCCTCCTGCGGCGATTTGCTCCTTGAACAAAGGGACCACGCTGCCCCGGCTCCCCAGAACGTTGCCAAAACGCACTGCCACGTATTTGGTTTTAAAAAGCTTGTTAGCTGCCTGTATGATTTTTTCTGCCACGCGCTTGGTAGCCCCCATAACGCTGGTTGGGTTTACTGCTTTGTCTGTAGAGATCATGATGAATATTTCTGCGCCATTTTCTCCTGCTGCCCGTGCTAAGTTCCAACTGCCAAAAACATTATTATGTATAGCCTCACACACATTGCCCTCCATAAGTGGTACATGTTTGTGGGCGGCAGCGTGAAACACCACTTGTGGTTTGAATTTAGCAAAAATCTCATCCATGGTTGTTTTATTAGTAATATTGGCAATAAGGGGAAGCAGCCGCTCGCTGCCGTATATAGCCTTTAGTTCTCGGTGAATTTCATAAATACTGTTTTCCCCGCGCCCCAATAAAAGTAACTGAGCCGGCTTTAAAAGCATAATCTGCCGGCATAGCTCACTCCCAATGGACCCTCCTGCTCCGGTTACTAAAACGCACTTATCTGTCAGATAATCCGCAACTCTTTCTAGATCCAGCTTCACCGGCTCACGTTGGAGTAAATCTTCTACACCTACCGGGCGCAAATCACGCAGGGTAATATTTTTGTCCAATAAGGAATAAATTCCAGGTACTATCTTTGTTTCACATTTAATGTGACTGCACAAATTCGCAATTTCCCTGATCTTTTCCTGAGGCAGAGAAGGGATAGCAATAATTATTTCTTTTACGTCATATTTTTGCACAGCAGCGGCCAGTTTATCGCTGCCACCAATAACAGGAATACCCATGCATAAATTGCCCTGTTTATTCACATCATCGTCAATAAAACCGACTATTTTTCTACCACGGTCATGAAACTGCACAATATCCCGAGCAATGAGATTTCCTGCGTCCCCCGCTCCAATGATAAGTACATGTTTTCTATTAGCGGCATCTACATTGTCTCGTTCAGAATATAAAATGAAGCAGCGCAAGGCCAAGCGGCTTGTGCAAAGTCCGGCTACTACGATGAAAAAGGTCATAATGTGCACTGAGCGGGGAATTATAGCTCCTGTTACATCTGCAAGTACACAAAACAAGACTGCTCCACAAAAAGAAGACAGCACCAGTGCTAATAACTCCCTCCAACCGGCATAGCGCCAAAGGCGGCGATAAATCCTAAAGAGAAAGAAAAACAACAAATAAGAACAAATCAAAACCGGTAATTCCATAACTAAGCCAGGAATATACCGGTCGAAAATTGCAGCGTCAAAACGCATAAAAAGACTCATTATGGACGCACCTATAATTATTAAAATGTCGAAAATAATCAAAAACCCCGGTAGTAAATAACGCCGCATGAAAGTATTCCCCTCTTCATCTCTATTGCCCGCACCCTAAGGCAGCCAGCATATCTGTTAAATAAATACTTAATAGTATTCTATACCAAAAAGCAATGCCTGTAAAGATAAAATCCGCTGCCCTGCAGACCCCCAAACGGCTTTTTTTCTAGCAATAAGCCTCTTTAGAACATTTGTAAGACCACTTTGTTTGTTTATATTAACGTACTCATTATACCTTTAATTTTCAAATAACACAAGCGTTTATGCGGTTAAACAGGGTTTTTACTTTTGCCTAACTCCTTTAAATATCTGCCTAGGGCATCCTGCCAAGCAGGCAATTTACTGAAGCTATTTTGAGTGAGCTTTGCTTTGCTCATTCTGCTATTATAAGGCCTTGCGGCTCTAGTAGGATACTCACTGGCAGGGATAGGGTTCACCTTCACTCGCATTCCCGCTTGGGCAAATATTGCTCTAGCAAATTCCGCCCAGGAACACACTCCTTCATTAGTAACATGATATGTGCCATATTTATCTGTAACTGCCATAGCACATAGAAGCAACGCCAAGTCAACGGTGTAAGTTGGAGAACCGATTTGATCTGTTACTACATTTAACTGGGCATGGTTTTCCCCTAGTTTTAACATAGATTTAACAAAGTTATTACCATTGCGTCCAAAGACCCACGATATACGCACAATAAAATATTTCGTAAGCAACGCTCGTACTTTCTGTTCGCCTTCTAATTTAGTTAAGCCATAGACATTGGTAGGTCCTGTTTCATCATCTACTTCATAAAACTGCTCGCCTATACCCGGAAACACATAGTCAGTGCTAATATAAACCAATTTGGCAGCAATTTCTTGGCAGACTTTCGCTATATTTTCAGTTCCCTGAGCATTGACCCTGCGGCAACACTCTACGTCATCTTCCGCCTTATCCACAGCAGTGTAAGCCGCGCAGTGAATAATTACATCAGGTTTATAAGCTGAAATGAATTCATGAACCGCGAAACCGTCTGTAATATCAAGCATTTCCTTGTCAGCACCTAGGCACTCTATATTACGCTGCTGCAAAACCTTCATAACGTCGCAGCCTAACTGTCCCCCGCTACCGGTTACAAGAATTTTCATTTTAATTTCTCCCTTACCATTTGATTTCCATTTTTACCTTGATGTGCAGGAACTTCAAGCTGTCTATATAATTCTAGCACAAAAATACTTTTAAAATAAGCATTTTTTTCTAAACATTACACTTTTTTATTATCTAGGCACCGTAAATATTATATTTCAATTTTTCATATACATTAGCACGCCCAAAACCTTATATGTACATGAATGAAAATAGCCCTACAGTTACCAAGTACAGCAAAAAACAGACACCAATAATGATATCTGTTTTTTTGCTATATTATGCAATTTTTATGTATATTAGGGGATATGGCTTTCATATTTCAGATATTTTTGACAGGCATATGTGGCGCTATAACATAGGGTTCAAGATATTTTTTTAATTCCTTTTTTTAGTCAAAGGTACTTTTGCCGAATTTAAACATTCTACTAGTGTCTTGGAATACCTTTGTCGTAAAAGCTCATAATGTATTTTATCGCCGGTAATCACCACATAGCGAAACAGTTCAAATATACTGGCACAGTACTTATTATAAGCATTCCTGCGTGCATCAATATTATCTGTATAGAAATATATTTTTTCCTTAATATTGTTCCTAGCTAAAACAAAACTATTTAAAAAGCTATATGTCTGACATTTATGGGTTGTGCTTTCCTCATTAATATAGTAAAAAGCCTTAATTAAAGGGCTATAAACCACTTTTTCAGCCTTAACAAATACCTTAGTTATGAAGAGTTCATCTTCTGCACGGTATATTTGTTCAGGAAAGCAAACCGTTCCTATAACCTTTCTAGAAAACAATTTGCACATAAGCACTCCAATGAAAACATCACTATATTTCCATTTATCACCGGTTGCCACTATTTGCTCTGCCTCGCCAGTTTTCCTAAAATCATGGGGAATAGCCTGTTCACAAACCTTAAGATAGGAGCAAGATACAATATCTGCTTGGTAAGTTTTTTGCAAGGTAAACAAGAAACTTAATATATCAGGAGCGACAACATCATCACAATCAAAAAAATATATAAAATTCCCCTGCGCTTTTCTAAGCCCTAGATTTCTTGCGGAACTAACTCCACCATTTTCTTTATGAAAATACCTAGCGCGACTTTCTTGTTCCAGGAAACTTTTGCAAATTTTCGCACTGTTATCGACTGAGCCATCATCGATAAGCAGTATTTCAAAATCCGTAAAGTTCTGTAAGCTTATGCTGCGCAAGGCCGTTAGAAGCCATTTCTCGCCATTATAGATAGGCACAATAACACTAATCAGCGGTTTCTTATTACACATGTTATTATTTCCCCCAATCCTCTTAACCTTGATATTAAGTTTACCAGTAAACTATTCCCCAAAAAGTGCAAATATATTTTAAAAAGTGCAAATTTTCCCTTGCCACTATTCTTCAGCTTGTTTTTTATAAATCAGCCCTCTGCTTTTTGCATAAGCAACTGCTTCTGCTCTATTATTAAGCTGTAATTTATCTAATATCCGTTTTATTTCATATTTAATCGTTCTTTCGCTGAAATAAATTTTCCCGGCTATTTGTCGATATGTATTACCGCTGGCAACAAGAAGTAAAATAGCCTCTTGCCTAGAGGTCAAAATATTTGCGTTTCCTTTTTCCACGGCTAAAGCTTTCTCTGTAGATTCTGAATGTCCGGCGAATTCATGCATTATTTTCATTGCCATCCCTGGTGCCAAAGGCGGTTCACCCTGTTCTAAATCAGAAAGCATACCTAATAATTTCTCTGCCTGAAAATTTTTTAATAGATATCCACAGGCACCATTACGAATAGCAGTAAATAAATTTTCATCTTCTTCTGAGACCGTCATCATTACTATTTTCACCTTGGGGAACTCCTTTTTAATTAACTTGGTGGCCTCCAACCCATTGCAGCAAGGCATGTAAATATCCATTAAGATAACATCAACTTGCAGACTGCGTACTTTTTGCAAAGCTTCCAAGCCATTACCCGCCGTGCCGGCAATTTTTATATTGTAGGCAGACAAAAGGTTTGACAACCCATCACGAAAAAAGCGATTATCATCAACTAGTAATATTTTCATGTAGTGCCGCCTCCTCTATCGGTATTTCTACTATAACTTTTGTTCCTAAGCCAGGTGCTGAAATAATTTTAAATTTCCCTCCAATTTTTTCAGCACGATTGTGCATGGTTATCATGCCAAATCCTGCAACAAAAGAAGAAGATGCAAGGTCAAAACCCTTCCCATTATCGCAGACGATGACCTTAATGCCTTTTGGCTCTTCTACCATAGCAAAACGAGCATGAGTCGCTCCTGCATGTTTATAAATGTTTGCGAAGGCTTCCTGTACAATTCTTAGTAATTGTATGGACTTGCTGGGTTCAATGGGAGGATTCCCCGCTATGGCAAAATCAGCATAAACCTCTAAGCCGTACTCAATGCGGACAATACTAATATAGTTCTGTAACGCTTCTACAAGGCCATCTTCAACTTCGCTTGTTCCCACGCTTGAAATATAGCCTCGCACATGATTGTAAGCTCTCTGATTTGCCACAACCAGCTGATTTAAGGCGGAAATACTCTGTTCCCTCTTCTTATCTAGGATGAATTGAATACATGCTTGCGATTGCACATTTATATAGCTTAAAACTTGACACAAATCATCATGCAAATCTCTTGCCAGATTTACACGCTCTTCTCTAACGATTGTTTTTTTTTCTTGTTCCAGACTTTTAATCCGTCCTTTTTTTTTAAGGTAATGTCTTTAAATAAAAGGATTTGTCCAAAACTTATTTCGTCTTTTTTCAACAAAATTTTTTTTATTTCATAATAACGACGACCGGAAGTATAGCTGCGAAAGGTCTCTATTGTTTTTTTGTTTTCTTCATTGAGTTCACTCAGTACAGGCCACCCCTTAAGCAACGTATTAAAGTCTACACCTATTTGTATGGGTAACTCTCTTAAAATTTTTTTCGCAGCATAATTTAAATCTACAATATAGCCATATTCATCAACCAGTAACCAGCCACAGACAAGATCAGCTACAACTGCTTCCTGTGCCAATTGGGAAATATTATAAAGCTGCCACCTGTAAAAACACCATGTCATACAGCCTGATGCAGCTAAAGTAACCCAAGGAATGCTATGAGTGAAAAAAACAATATCAGAAACTATTCCCACAAAGCTAATAGTCTCGGCTAAAAAAACCCATATGGCCTGTTTGTGCCTGATACCTCTACTAGTAAAGATCCAATGAAGATGTAAATATAAAGTGTATGCGCAAAGAAGAGCACTAAAGCTTTCGCTCCAGCCAAGTATTCCAGTTACACCTACTAGGTCATTACCGGAAAGCCAAAACCATTGCCATACTAAACCATGCCAAGGATTTGTAAATAAAAGCAGTAAAACAAATAAAACTATAACTAAATAACCATACTTTAATACCCCGGGAATTTTTTTTGTCGGGAGGCTTATTTTCCATACAAAGCAAAACCAGAAAACCGGCATAATCAGCATTATGCCTTTAAAAGTTAAGAACAAAAATACTTTGTTATGTAGTGTATTATTTTCATTTAATAGTAACAAGAATATCAAGCTGCAAATTTTACATAATTGCAAATATACCTGTTGTTTAGCACCCGGGCTATGATGAAATCGCCATATATAGGTTGACAGGACTATTAACCATCCAATTGCAAGTAAATAGACCTTGATATTTCCTAAAGAAGAAAAAACTATATTCATTGTGCATGTCTTCTTTCCTTCCGTCTATATTTTGAACGTTTATATAACATTTGTTGTTTACATTTGTTATTTTTAAGATAAAACTCTCCCATATTGCAAATTATGCACCCCCCTCATTAAAAGGCTTATTCCCCTCAATGCTCTTCCTTTTTAAGTCAAATATTTCGCATTTAATCACTTTTAATCAGCTGGCTCTTTTAATTCTATCAGCAAATCAGGGTTTTAAAAGTGCAAAAATAGCAGAAAAAGTGCAATTTTTTTACTTCTTCATACTCAATTAACCAGCAAAATATCTAATAAAGTCCCCACAAACATAAAGAGCCCTATCCAAAAAAATTGGACAGGACCCTTTATAAGCTTTTCATTAAACAAAACACATTACTAATTTCAACTATATTAATGCCATAATATTTCTTAAAACCCCTCTATTTAGAAAAAGAATTTCATCTACCATCATACATCTTTTTATAATAGTTTTGATATTCTCCGTTTAGGATGCGCTGCCACCAAGGTTTATGGGTAATATACCAAACAATGGTTTTCTTAATGCCTTCGCCAAACCCGGTTGTCGGTTCCCACCCCAATTCATTTTTGATTTTGGTAGGATCAATAGCATAACGCCTATCATGACCGGGGCGATCAGTCACATAGCAAATAGTTTCTTCCCCTTTGCCCAACTCTTTAAGTATTGTACAAACTACTTCAAGATTAGTTTTTTCGTTATGGCCGCCAATATTATAGACTTCCCCAATTCTGCCATGGCGCACAATAAGATCAATAGCCGCACAATGATCTTCCACATAGAGCCAGTCACGTATGTTCTCTCCTTTGCCGTATATGGGCAATGGTTTGTTTTTTAAGGCATTGACAATCATGAGAGGTATGAGCTTTTCCGGGAAATGATAGGGGCCATAGTTATTGGAACAGCGAGAAATAGTCACCGGAACACCAAAAGTCCTGTAATAGGCCAATACCAGTAAATCAGCTGAAGCCTTGGAGGCGGAATAAGGGCTGGAAGTATGTAATGGTGTTTCCTCGGTGAAAAATAAATCTGGCCTATCTAAGGGCAAATCCCCATAAACCTCATCTGTTGAAACTTGGTGATAACGTTTAATACCATATTCACGGCAGGCATCCAATAAAACACTGGTACCTATGATATTAGTTTGTAAGAAAAGTTCCGGATTTAAAAGCGAGCGGTCAACATGGCTCTCAGCGGCAAAGTTAATCACTACATCAGGTTTTTCTGTTGCAAAAATATTATAAACAGCGGTACGATTCGCAATATCTAATTTTACAAATTTGAAATTTGGTTTTTGCATTACAGGTTCTAAGGTTTCCATGTTCCCCGCATAGGTCAAAGCATCCAGACAGATTATTTCGTCCTCAGGATGTTTTTTTAGCATAATGTGGATATAATTACCACCAATAAATCCTGCGCCACCGGTTACTATAATTTTCATTGCAGAACAGCCTCCTGTACATTTCTAAAAATCAAGTTGCATCTCAATATCTTGTAAAAAAGGATTGCTACAGTCTTTTGCTGACAAGATTGGTGCAGTAATACCCCAAGCTATGCCCAATTCCGGATCATTCCAGCGGATGCCCCCATCAGCTTGCGGTGCATAATAATTATCGGCTTTATACATAAATTCCACTTGATCCGTTAAAGTAACAAAGCCATGACCAAAACCCCGTGGAAGCATTAATTGTTTTTTGTTTTCTGCAGATAGCTCTACTGCTACCCATTTTTTGTAGGTAGGGCTGGTTTTGCGCAAATCTACGGCCACGTCTAGCACGGCACCGCTGGTACAGCGGACTAGTTTTGCCTGGCACATATTGCCCTTTTGAAAATGAATGCCACGCAAAGTACCCTTAACTGTTGAAGAAGAATGGTTATCCTGAACAAAATCATAAAACAAGCCTGCTTCTTCCATTTTTTTCTTGCTCCAGCTCTCCATAAAAAAGCCCCTGTTGTCTCCGAAGACATCAGGCTCTAGGATAACGACGCCGGGTATTGCTGTTGTTGTTAGCTTCATAATAAGGCATCTCCTTTAAAGGCAGTGAAGTGGCAACGGAGTTGCCAGTGAAGTGAAAAAGCAGTGAAGTGGGAACAAAGTTCCCAGTGAAGTTGTAGCAGAGCTACAAGTGAAGTGCTCTTCGAGCAGTGAAGCGGTGAGGCAGTGAAGTGGGAACAAAGTTCCCAGTGAAGTTGCAACTGCATTGCAAGTGAAGTGCACTTCGTGCAGTGAAGTTCTCCTTCGGAGAAGTTATTGAAGTTTTCGTACACGAAAACTGAATTTATGAAAATAAATAAAAG